>CAJICL010000045.1_pt1 | contig 21251 bp, 19 predicted proteins | sample 9199671 | NCBI WGS metagenome assembly CAJICL01 (sample SAMEA7708341, study PRJEB35096) | sediment metagenome | biome: marine neritic benthic zone biome [ENVO:01000025]; feature: sediment [ENVO:00002007]; material: shallow marine sediment [ENVO:03000034] sea grass bed [ENVO_01000059] ... | reverse complement strand
CAGGGGAATGTAAGCCCTGATGAATTCTATGTGCACAAGCCGACATTTAAACAAGGTCATCGAGCAGTATTACGGAGATCGATTGGAGATAAATCTATAAAGATGACTTATGCAGATAATGGCCAAGCTACCCAGCAAATTGCAACATCGGATGATGATAGAAAGAAGTTTTGTATTTCTGATAAAGATGTCTTAAAACTTGCAGAATATGCAATTAAGACGGAAGAGCATTACAGTGCTAAAGCTGGTGAACTCAGACCAATGGATATGGAATGGGCAAAGGATGGGGTTGATGGTCAGTTGTATTTGATACAAGCACGACCAGAAACCGTAATTTCACAACAAGATAAAAATATACTTGAACAGTATCATTTAAAAGAAACTGGGAAAGTTGTCATTAAAGGTCGTGCGGCAGGTACGAGTATAGCAATTGGAAAAGCAAGGCTCGTTGCAAGTGAAGATCAATTATCTACCTTTCAAGACGGCGAAATACTCGTTGCTAATAGCACATCGCCAGATTGGGGTTCTGTTTTTAAAAAAGCTGCTGCAATCGTAACAAACTATGGTGGGCGTACATGTCATGCTGCAATTGTAGCGCGCGAGCTTGGAATTCCAGCTATCGTTGGCACTGAGTACGCTACTGAATGTATCAGTGATGGTCAGCTTCTTACTGTTTCTTGTGCTGAAGGTGAAGTAGGCAAGGTCTACGCTGGGAAACTTAATTATGATGTTATAAAAACAGATTTAAGTAACGTGCAAAAGACTCGCACTAAATTAATGATTAATTTAGGTAACCCTGATTTAGCGTTTAAATCGAGTTTCTTACCATGTGATGGTGTAGGGCTTGCAAGAATGGAATTTATTGTTAATAACCATATCGGCATACATCCAATGGCGCTTGTTCATTTAGATAAGGTAGAAGATATCGATGAGCGTAAAAAAATAGAATATATAACCTCTAACTTTAAAGACCCTCAGGAGTATTTTATTCAGAAGTTGTCAGAAGGCGTAGCCACTATTGCGGCAGCTTTTTTTCCAAAACCAGTAATTGTTCGTATGTCAGATTTTAAGACTAATGAGTATATCAATTTAATTGGAGGGAAATATTTTGAACCATCTGAAGAAAACCCTATGCTGGGCTTTCGTGGTGCATCCCGTTATGCGCATCCAGCATATGCTGAGGGGTTTGGGCTTGAGTGTAAGGCTATGCGCCGAGTGAGAGATGAAATGGGGTTTGATAATGTAGTTCTAATGATTCCATTTTGCCGAAGAGTGCAAGAAGGAGAAGCAGTAATTGAGGCCATGAGTGAGCATGGTCTTCAGCGCGGTGAGAATGCATTAAAAATTTATGTGATGTGTGAGATACCAAATAATGTAATTCTCATAGATGAATTTTTAAAAATATTTGATGGAATATCTATTGGTTCAAATGATCTTACGCAATTAGTTCTTGGTGTAGACAGGGATTCTGAGGCAGTAGCTTTCGATTTTGATGAGCGTGATCCAGGAGTGCTAGAGATGATTAGACTTGCTGTAGAGGGAGCTAAACGAAATATGCGCTATTCAGGTATATGTGGACAAGCACCTTCAGATTATCCAGAAGTCACAGAGTTCTTAGTCAATTTAGGGATTGATTCAATTAGCTTAAATCCGGATAGCTTGTTGGAGACTTTGCTTCGAGTTAACAAGCTAGAATCAAAAAATGTATCGCTTAATATGTGAAAGATTATTTTCGAATTTTCATACAATTCTCTATGTGAAAAGCTTTATTACTTTTATAAAGTAGCCTAGAAAATTTTATGCAAAATAACTCTGACAAATTCATATCTGCGTTATGTGATGCATCTTTATATGATCATCATGTGGATGAATTCTCAATAATTGAAACTCATATATCTTGGGTTGTGCTAACAGGTAAGTATGCATATAAAATTAAAAAACCAATCAAGTATAGTTTTGTAGATTTTTCGACACTAGAAAATAGGAAATTTTATTGTAACGAAGAAATGCGACTGAATACTCGGTTAGCTCCAAATCTTTATTTAGAGGTTGTAGCCATTACAGGCAATCATAAACAGCCGTCATTAAAAAATCATGGTGAGGCGATCGAATATGCAGTTAAGATGCGACAGTTTTCGCAGTCCTCATTATTAAGCTATTTGTCTGTTCATAATCAATTATCGAAAAAACATATTGATGAAATGGCAAGAGAAATTGCAGGTTTCCATATGCGCATAAATAAAGTACCAAGTAGTGTAGATCTAGGTTCTCCTGAAGATATTAACCATTGGGTGACTGACAACCTAGCGCTAATAGAATCTAATCTTACAGATAAAGAAATATATTCAACGATAAAGAGCATTCGAAAATGGAGTGAAAACGAATATCTTAATAAATATGATTATTTCCAGGAAAGAAGAGAGAATGAATTCATTCGCGAATGTCATGGCGATATGCATCTCAATAATATGGTATTAATTGACGACGTAGTTACTATATTTGATGGTATAGAATTCAATGAGCATTTACGTTGGATTGATGTAATCAGCGAAGTAGCTTTTTTGGTTATGGATTTAAGTAATCGTGGACATTCAGAATATGCAAGTCGATTTATGAATTTGTATTTGCAACATACTGGAGATTATAAAGGGCTAAGAATATTAAAATATTATTTAGTTTACCGTGCATTAGTTAGAGCCAAGGTGGCGTTATTACGGGTTACGCAGGAGAATATTTCGAAGATAGAAGAGAAGAAGATACAAAAAGAATATAGATCATATGTGGCGTTAGCCTCAGGGTATATTTCAGACAAAAAAATAGCACTGGTCATCACGCATGGCTTGTCTGGATCTGGAAAGTCTACGCATACAGAGGCATTGTTAGAGCAGTTAGACGCTATACGTATCCGTTCAGACATAGAACGCAAAAGGTTATATGGGTTTTCAGCTTCAGAGAACACTCAATCGAATTTAAATGAGGATATTTATTCTAAGAAATCCTCTAAGGAGACCTATGCACAACTAGCTGATATCTCAAAGTCTATATTAACTTCAGGTTTTACTGTTATTGTAGACGCATGTTTTTTGCAACATGATCAGCGTCAAGAGTTTTACTTGCTTGCGCAAGAATTGCATGTGCCTTTCATTGTTTTACATTTTCAAGCCACTGAGGCTGTATTGAAACAACGTATTATTACTAGAGCTGAAGATAAACTGGAACCATCAGAAGCTGGTATAGGAGTATTGAATTCCCAGCTAAATTCATATGTGCCATTAGACGCACAAGAAAAAATACACACCTTAGTTATTAATACAGAAAAAGAAGTTCAAATCAGTAAAATTACTAAAGCAATTAACAATCGTTTGTAGAAGTAATCCACGTATAAATAACTATGGCTAAGCCTAATATAATCAACTGGATGATTGCATATTGATATTCATCAATATGTGTGTAATTGATCTTCGTTAGTCTAATTCTAAGCACTTGTCTGGTCTTGTGTCTGGCTATGTGCTTTGTGGTGTGAGTATGGGTTGCAAATAGGGAGAAATTATTATTTCAGAGTATACGGTTGATGCTTATACGCCTGCAAAAATGGCGGAATTAGTTGAGAATGTAGGTGTAAAAAAAGCAGGCCTGCCTGTAGTTCCTACGCTTATGTTGGGTTTGCTTGCGGGCGTATTTATTGCATTCGGAGCGATGTTTTTCACCCTAGTAATAACTAATCAATACATGGGCTTAGGGTCCGCGCGGTTATTAGGTGGCATTGCATTTTCTCTTGGGTTAATTTTGGTTGTAGTAGGAGGTGCAGAGCTATTTACTGGCAACAATCTTATTGTTATGGCTTGGGCGGATAGAAAGGTTTCAACAATAAAGCTATTAAGGAATTGGAGCTTGGTGTATATCGCTAATTTATGCGGATCTGTAGGTGCTGCTGCGCTAGTATTTTTGTCTGGTACGCTTTCATTTGGGGATAATGCAGTTGCTGAAACTGCGTTAGAAATCGCCATCGCTAAAGTTAATATTGATCCCTTGCAGGCATTCATAAGAGGAATTTTATGTAACACATTAGTATGTTTAGCAGTTTGGCTGTGTTTTGCTGCGCATGATGTGGCGGGGAAAATATTAGCAATTATTTTTCCAATTTCCGCATTTGTAGCGTTAGGTTTTGAGCATTCTGTAGCAAATATGTATTTTATTCCATTAGGTATGCTAATTAGTGACGGCAGTATTGGAGTAGTTGAATTACTTAGGAATTTAATCCCGGTTACATTAGGCAATATAGTTGGTGGTGGTGTTTTTGTAGCATTAGTGTACTGGGCTATTTATTTAAGAAACTATGATTAGTGAGGTTGAGAATGATCGTAAAATTGGGATTGTTCTTATCGTTGAAGGCTCAGCTAATGTAATAGTATTAATAGCTAAAACTGTAGTTGGTGTTCATACTGGCTCAAGCGCTATTTTGAGTGATGCACTACACTCACTAACAGATGTATTTAACAATATATTTGCATATATTGTTTCTAGGATATCTGCTTACCCGCCTGATAGAAATCATCCTTATGGTCATAGAAAATTTGAAACACTAGCAGTATTTGTTTTAGCAATATTGCTTGGTGTTATTGCGGTAGAAATTGTAATTCGAGCTTTTGAGCGTATTGGCAATCCAATTTTGCCTAGCCGATGGGGTTTGATCGTTATGATTGGAGTGATGTTTATAAATATTGCCTTAGCGAGTTGGGAAAATTACCAAGCTAAACGTTTACATTCAGATCTATTAAAAGCCGATGCAAAACATACCTTTAGTGACATTCTAACCACTATTGCCGTAATAGCGGGTTGGCAGCTAGCTGTATATGGTTATCCAATTTTTGATTTTATTCTTGCAGTATTTGTTTCTGCATTTGTATTTTACCTCGCATATCGATTATTCCGTAACAGTATTCCAATATTGGTGGATGAGGCAGCTGTTGACCAAAGAAAAATTACTGAATCAATTGAACAGCTTGATGATGTAATTAAAATTGAACGCTTACGTTCACGAAAGATTGGTCAGGAAAAATTTGCAGATATTGTAGTTACAGTAAGTGCAAATATGTCAACAGAAGAATCGCATAAAGTTGCAGATCTTATAGAAGAAAAACTATATGAAAAGTTTGAAATTGATGATGTTGTAGTGCATATAGAACCCATGCGTACGTAGTATTTAATATTTTGTATGTAGAAATTAGTTAGCTTCATTCTTGATAAGAAGGCTATGTATAAGGCCTAAATTCAAAAAGATAACTTTATAAAACTAAAGATCATGGTTGAATTTATAAATTTGCCTTAGAAAAATTGGTGTCGCGACTGTAGTTACAATTGCCATGATAACAATTGCAGAAAACATGTGTTTCAAGATTGGACTGTCTATGCCTGCTATATTAAATAGGCCTGCTTTGAAAGCAATGTCTGCAATGATGATTTCAACTGCACCACGTGCACTCATGCCAACACCTACCACTGCAGATTCATTTTTACTATGGCCACAGCTGTAAGCAGCTAGACCTGCACCGATAAGTTTCCCAAGAAAGGCAGCTAGAATAAGAATGACTAAAAACCCAGGAATCGCGGATAGTGCAGATAAGTTAAGATTCAGGCCAACGGAGGCAAAAAATACTGGAGCTAAAAACCCAAAAGTAAGTCCAGAAACTTTATTACGTACATCTTCGTATGAGTAGTCATCAATTGTAGAGCGACCAAAAAACACGCCGGCAACAAAAGCGCCTAAAATAAAGTGCAGCCCCAAAAGTTCTGCAAGTACAGAGAAGGCTAGAGCACCTACGAGCATTGCGCTGAACTCCAATTCTCGTTCTTTGAGGTTTTTCATAAACTGGCCGCCCCATGGCCATATGAAATAGCCTACTGGCACGGTGATGGCAAAAAACAAAATTATTTTTGCGCCCAGAATAATAGAACCAGCTAAACTTAATCCTGTGCCTGTACTAATAAGAGCTGTTAACCATGCAAGCAGCACTAGACTCAGTAGATCATCAAATACAGCTGCGGATACGATAATTTGCCCAGCAGCAGTGTCGAGCTTATTCAGATCCATTAAAATTTTAACCGTTGCAGGGACTGCAGTAATGGCTAGTGCTGTTCCAAGAAAAAATGCTTGTGCTACTTTTACGTCCGAGTCAGGTAAATATATCCATCCCAAACCTAGCCCAATAGCGAATGGAAGTATTATGCCGCCTATTGCAACAAACGTAGCTGATTTAGAGTATTTAAGAATTTTCTGCGGTTGCATCTCGATACCCGCATACATCATTAAAAAGAATATGCCCAGATCTGTAATTGCATTAAAAACCGTGTCATTGTGAAGACTGGCTAAATATGGAAATGTTTCTGCTTGAGTTGCAGCTATAATTCCCAAAAAGATACCTGAGATAAGTTCGCCAACAATGGCCGGTTGTCCAACGCGTCCTGCAAGTTCACCGCTTGCACGAGTGATGACTAATAATATTAGCAGTACGAAAAAAAGGTTCATAATTTATATAGCCTATCAAAAACTATATATGGCATATTAAATTCTAAGAAGGGAAATTAATTATCTTTCCTTGATGTATTATTTTTACGATAGCGGATATAGCTAGCATAACTGAATAGTATTTTATTAGATATAAATAAATACACAATGAAAATAATAGTAACTAGCAACAATATTGGATGATGAAAACCAAATAATGTATGAAACAGATTTTCTGTTAAAGAAATTAAGGTGGGTTTATGGGTATCAATGATTGTATGCGCATGTGCTACATTAAAATTAGCAGTCAGTAATAAGCAGGCAAAATAATATCGTAGTTTTCTCATCCTTTAGTCCTTATAAGACATTTACTTTTATTAATTCTTCACCATCAGGATCGGTTACATGTACCGCACATGCAATACAAGGGTCAAAACTATGGATGGTGCGGAGGATTTCAATAGGTTGTTTGGGGTCGTGTAATTTATGACCTTGTAATGCCGCTTCATAGGGCCCCGATTGCCCATTTGTATCACGTGGTCCAGCATTCCAGGTGCTCGGGACTACCGCTTGATAGTTAGCAATTTTTTCATTTTCAATTACAATCCAATGCGCTAGTGCTCCACGTGGTGCTTCCATGTAGCCAACGCCTCTTGCTTGTTTTGGCCAGCTAGAGGGTTCCCATAATTTATCGTTAAATGTGTTGGTATCACCCGCTTTTATATTGGCAATTAAATTGTCATACCACGTTATCATTACATCAGAAATTAATTTTGTTTCTAATGTGCGAGCTGCAGTGCGACCTAAGGTTGAATAAAGTGCTTCAATCGGTACGTCTAATTTTGTTAACGTAGAATTCACTAAGTCTTTTGTTGGCTCATGTCCTTTTGCATAGAGCATCAATACACGGGCTAGCGGTCCGACTTCCATGGCTTGGCCTTTCCAGCGTGGTGATTTTAACCATGAATAAGATTGTTCAACATCAAGATGCTTATACGGAGGAGTAGGGCCAGTGTAATTTAATTCGGTTTCTCCGTCGTAAGGATGTAGTCCAGTTTCTTTTCCGCCTTGGTAGTCATACCATGAATGTGAAACATATTCTTGAATTTGATCTGCTGCATTCATGTCTACTTCATGAATAGTAGATAGGTCACGATTTAATATCACACCAGAAGGAATAAAGTAGCTTTCTGGGTCATCCATGCCTTTTTCAGGAAAATCTCCATAAGTTAAAAAATTACCTATACCTTCACCCTGGCTTCCCCAGTCTTTATAAAAACTTGCAATCGCTAATGTGTCGGGTACATAGACTTGTTCGACAAATTCACGCATCTGCTCAATGATGTTCTTAACTTTATTTAATCCGGTTATATTCAGTGAAGTAGCACCTTCGCCACCACGATATTGTGGCCCCTTACCCTTTCCCTTGTGTTCGGGGAAAACGCTAATTGGGCAGGGCACACCACCAACGACAAAGTTTGGATGTGGGTTCTTACCGCCAAATATAGTATGTAATTTGGCAATATCTCGTTGCCAGGCAAGTGCTTCAAGATAATGTGAAACTGCCATCAAATTAGCTTCGGGTGGCAATTTGTATGCTGGGTGTCCCCAATAACCTTTGGCAAAGATACCTAGCTGACCACCTTCCACGAATCCTTTAAGTTTTCGTTGCATATCGGCAAAGTAACCAGGTGAAGATTTAGAATAATTACTTATGGACTGCGCCAACTCAGATGTGGCTTTTGGATTTGCATTGAGTGCTGATACAACATCTACCCAATCGAGCGCATGCAAATGATAAAAGTGCATGACATGATCATGCACATACTGTGCAGCAATCATTAAATTTCGAATCAACTGCGCATTTGGTGGGATTGAGTAGTCTAATGCATTTTCAACTGCACGTACCGAGGCGATGCCATGTACCAAAGTGCATACGCCACAGATACGTTGTGCGAAGGCCCAAGCATCTCTTGGGTCGCGACCGCGTAATATTATTTCAATACCACGCACCATCGTTCCTGAAGAATAAGCCTGCTGAATTACATTTTCGTCAATCTGTGCTTCAATACGAAGGTGTCCCTCAATGCGGGTAATTGGATCTACAACTATACGTTCGCCCATAATCTATTCCGTTTTATGTAAAGTAGAATTTCCAGTTGTTTTGCCAGCCACTTCGATGTGTTCAGCTAGCATCTCCGTTATACCGACTACGGGAATATCCATATTATTCTCTTCTAATCCCTCTTCTAGCATCATGCGGCAATTTGAGCATGCGGTGACAACAGTATCGACACCGAGCTCGTCTAATTGTGATTTTTTTATGCTAAAAACTTTAAGACGTAAATCATTTGCTCGCTCATTAGCGCTTACGCCGCCGCCGCCGCCGCAACACCAATTCATCGTTCCATGTTCACTCATTTCGACAAAATTTGTTGTAAACATATTTAAGATGTTTCGAGGCTCATCAATCACGCCACCTCGTCGTACCAACTGGCATGGGTCGTGAAATGTAAGACGTGCATCATCGGTATCAACAGTAGTTAATTTTCCAGCATCTCTTAATTCATCTAGTACCTCTAGAATATGTTTTACTTCGAAACTGAACGGGCGACCAACTAAGTTAGGTCCTTCCCAACGTATTGCAGTATATGCATGCCCACATTCTGGGCTGATCACTGTTTTTACTTTTAGTTGTTCTGCGGCGGTAATAATGCGTTCTACAAGTTCGGCTGCAATATCTGAAGTGCCAATTTGTATGCCACTGTTAGTGGCCTCAAATGCTTTGCTAGAAATAGTCCAGCTGACATTTGCATGATTAAAAATCTGTGCCAAAGCACCTATGTATTCAGGAAAATTCATAATTTCTGCTGAAGACAATAGAGCCATATATTCGACATCTTTTTGATCGATAGGAATAGTAAGGCCAGTATCTGCTTCAATATGTTTGATTTGTGCTTGTAATGCGGGCAATTTGACTCCCATTGGGCTGCCGATAGTGATCGCACGTTTAGTGGCATCAATTAAGCCTTGTGGTGCATGTCCGGATACCGCCATACCTTCACGAATTTTTCGAATCATATAGGTAATATCATTACCAACTGGACAAACCGCACTGCAACGCCCACATAAAGTACAGCTGTCATAAACTAATTCTTCCCAGTCTTCTAATTCTTCATCCGTTATGGATTTGCTCAGACCTAAGCTCTTTTTGAACTTTCCCCAGAAGGTATATTCTTGATTCCAGACTTTACGTAATGGTTCAAGTTTATGAATAGGGGTGTATTTAGGATCATTAGTTTCTGTATAGAATAAACAAGCATGTGCACATAACCCACAACGTACACAACTAGAAAAGAAAGCTGCAGTGGGGGCATCAATTTGTTCTTTAAACAGCTGTATTCCACGGTCTAGTGATGAGTTCATAACCGAACTCCTTTCTCTCCTGCGATAGCGCCGTTATACCAGCGTGCAATAAATAAAGTAAAAGTATGTGTGAGTTTGGTAAATGGGAAAACAACTAATAATAATTCTATGCTTAAAATATGTAGACCTAGCATATAGTGATAAGGAAGCCCCAAGCGATGATATGCTAGGTAGCCCGTTAATAACGGTAAAAAAGTTACCAACCAAGCTAGATAATCGTCAAAGCGACTGAGAAAACGACGCACTTGGTTTCTAATTCGTGTGATTAGTAATAACAGTAATGCCATCATAGTGACTACGGAAACTGCATCGATGATGGGGGTTGGTAATGAAGGCCAAGATATACCTAACCACTTTTGGAAAAGCTCAATATGCGGCGCAAAAAATAATAGTACTAAAAAAAATCCAATATGAAACATATAGCCATTAATAAGAGTAAATGGCTCTCGTTTTAGGGTTCCTTTGTCGGGGAAAGAGCGTGTAACAATTGTGCGCAAACCTGAAATAAATTTTCCAGCTCTTGTTGTTGCAAGTTGTTTTTTTCGACCAAGCAGTATCACTTCAAGTATTCGCACAATTATACCAACTACAAAGATCGCAATAGCGATATTAAAGCCTGGTCCACGCACCCATGTTAAAAACTCGATACCACTCATGGTTTATCTAAATCTTCAATAGTGACTTTTTCATGTTCTGAGAGCAGGCGAGATTTTCTTCTATGGTTGATTGCGCCAATTGCAGTTCCTGCAGCCAGACCAGCTGCTAAGGCATATCCTGCAGTCTTAGCAACTTGTCCTGTGGGTATTGAAAGCGCCTGATAAAAACTACCAGCATCCCAGAAATCAGGTTCTGAGCAGCCGATACAACCGTGACCGGATTCAATTGGAAAACTTGTGCCTTGATTCCATTTTGTTGTTGCGCAAGCGTTATAAGTTGATGGTCCTTTGCAACCCAGTTTGTATAAACACCAGCCTTTTCTTGCGCCTTCATCATCAAAAGATTCTGCGAATTTACCCTTGTCATAAAAAGGACGGCGATAACAACGATCATGAATGCTTTGACCAAAAAATACTTTTGGTCTTCCGTAGTGATCTAATTCTGGCAAGCTTCCAAAGGTAAGAAAATGGGATAGTACTCCGCTAATGACTACAGGAATGGGTGGACATCCCGAAACATTTACAATGGGTTTGTTTTTTACTATATCTGCAACGGACACCGCTCCAGTTGGATTCGGCTTGGCGTGAGGAATGCCACCAAATGCTGCACAAGTCCCAACTGCAATCACGGCAGCTGCATCTTTTGCAGTTTCTTTTAACATGTCTACATTGCTAATTCCGGCAATAGCCGAATAACCAGGGTTGCCTAAAGGGATGGAGCCATCTACGACAACTAGATATTTGCCACGATTTTCTTCCATTGCCGCATGGCGGGCTTCTTCAGCGGCTTCACCTGATGCAGCTTGTAAAGTGTGATGGTAATCAAGAGATATACTATTAAAAATAAGTGCTTCTAATGTTGGTGCATGAGAACGTGTAAGTGATTCAGTGCATCCTGTGCATTCTTGAAAGGATAACCAAATAATTGATGGGCGTACTGCATTCTTTAAGGCTGCTGCAATTTTTGGCACCATGCTTGGCGGTAAGGCCATTAGCGTTGCGGTGGTAGCACAATATTTCAAAAAGCCACGTCTCGAGACATCATGACTTGCTAATACTTCGCCTAGTGTGTTGTTTAAAGTTGGCATAAGTATTAAGTTTTTTCCTTATCTATGTATGTTTAGAATCTAATTGTTTTATTAATTTTATTAAACCATGCCTCACATCTTCTGTTTGGGCTTGTAGTATTGAAGGCATCCAAGTGATTTCAATTAACTTTCCCATTATTTCTTTATCACTGTTGTAATGAACAATTAACCAGACGCCAGGAAATATTGATTCATAAAAATCACTTGTACCCAGTGTCCGGAGTTGTCCTGTAACTTCTCCGACACCGAGCATATTTTCAATTTGTTGCTCTTCGCCAGGTCCCATAGGGATGCTGCACAAATCAATTGTAGTTGTTGTATTGTTGTCTAAAAGATTCTCTATGGCGTGGCGAATTTCATTTAATAAAGGCAAAACATTGCCTGTGGATAACTGTGTATCCTGATGGCTTTCAACTACTACATTGATTGAATTTAAATTACTCATAGATTATTAATAAAGAATAAAATTTATGATAAGCATTGCTTTTGATTTGTATCAATTCTAGGCAGATAATTTCTGATCCTCCTTCCAGCTTTCTAGCAGTGACAGAACATGTCCCGCAACAATTGACAAAGAATTGGAGACTGAATCCGTCAGTGAATCACCCCAGTCTATATATTTTGGTTGAATTCCAATGAGTGCACGATGCTTCGGCAAGTGATTTTCTAAATTTGCTATATCAATTAAATCGAGTAGCCCCACTTCATGTACACTGCATCCTTTGCTGCTTAAAAATTCATCCATCTTACTTCCTTGAAAGCAATGTACTGTGCCTGGAGAATCATGAAACTGGGCTGCATCTATAGCTATTAAATTATCGGCATCAGCAATCTCACCTGCTAGTGTGAAGCTTAAGGTGCCACCATCTAAATAGCGGACATTCGATAAGTTAGGAAACTTCTTATCTATATATTGCAAAGCATGCACACCTGCACCTTCATCAGAAAGTAAAACATTGCCTATTCCTAAAATTAATGTATGGCCCATCTTTATGCTTCGTGATAGCAAAGCGTATCACTGGATATTTGGCTCAGTTGAGTTTATTAATTAGTTTGGTTCATGATAGAAGGCATTAGTCAGTCGAATGTTGATTAATATCAATAATGCAAGCCTTTAGATGCGCTGTAATAATTTATAAATAATTGAATCTCCCATCAAAAAGAGGCGTCTAGTGTGTTTGGCAATACCAATGCAAGTAGTAGAAATTGATGAATTTAATGCGCGCTGTGAAGCCAAAGGAATCGAACGAGATGTCAGTCTATTCATGTTGCAAGATGAACTCATTGGTGTAGGGGATTATGTAATGGTGCATGTGGGTTATGCCATTCAAAAAATTACACCACAAGAGGCACGCTCTTCTTGGGAATTATTCGACCAAATCCTAAACACGAATTCTAGGAAAGATTTGATCTGATATGCACGAGCTTTCTATTTGCCAAGCACTTATTGATCAAGTGGAAATAATTGCTCAAGATCGTAATGCTGCTCATGTTGAAAAAATTGTGCTTCATCTTGGTCCGCTTTCGGGCGTTGAGCCACGTTTGTTAGTGCAGGCTTATCCATTAGTGAGTACGGGTACTATTGCACAACAGGCAGAACTCGTAATTGAGGAATTGCCCATTCAAATTCGTTGTGAGGATTGTGGTGCTGAATCGAATGTTCAAGCTAACAAACTTATTTGCGGAGTATGTGGTAACTGGCGCACTCAATTGCTTAGTGGTGATGAATTGCTATTGGCAAGTATTGAAATGATTTAAAAATGATAACTAGGTAAAAATATGTGTGATACATGTGGTTGTAATGTAACTTCTGGTAACAAACACCTGTTAAATATTAATGGGAAGTTTAGTCATACTAAAAATGGACATGAAAGCATCGAAGTATTGCAAGGATTATTAACAGAAAACGACCACCAAGCTGCACATATTCGTGAACACTTAGATAAAAATAAAATTCTTACAGTTAATATCATGTCTTCCCCAGGATCAGGGAAAACGAGTTTGCTTGAAAAAACCATAGATGCATTAAAAGAAAAGTTTTCAATAGCGGTAATTGAAGGGGACTTGGAGACTGAGAATGATGCGGAGCGGATACGCGATAAAGGAGTGGAGGCCATCCAAATCACCACGGGTAGCGCTTGTCACCTAGATGCACATATGGTGCATGACGCAATGCATCAATTAGATCTTTCTAAGCTTGATATTATATTTATCGAAAATGTTGGTAATTTGGTGTGTCCAGCGAGCTTCAATCTTGGGCAACATAAAAACGTAATTCTGTTATCTACTCCTGAAGGTGACGATAAACCCGCAAAGTATCCGGTAATGTTTCGTTCAGCAGATCTTGTGCTGCTGACTAAAATAGACCTGCTGCCTTATTTGCCGGATTTTAATCCTGAGCATGCCAAACGATGCATGCGAGAACTCTCTAAGGATGTACCAGTTATGCAGCTTTCTGCTAACAGCGGAGTAGGAATGCAAGGCTGGTTAGATTGGTTGGATAATGAAGTTTGTTTGCAGCAGCAGTTTGTTCGGTATTCCGTAACACCACATATACATGATGCATTTTTAAAATTATAAATGTCACTTATAGCTAAACAATGGTTAGATAAAATTTTCAGGCTGCCATTACCGCCAAAGGTGCGAATTATGAATGTATGTGGTGGGCATGAGCGAGCCATTAGCATGGCGGGATTACGGGGTGCAATTCCAAAAAATATTGAGTTGATTCCAGGGCCTGGATGCCCAGTTTGTATTTGCCCAGAAGAAGATGTTTATGAGGCAATACAACTCGCATTGCACGAAGATATCATAATGCTTGCCTTTGGGGACATGTTGCGTGTACCTGTCAATTTGCCAAGAACACAGGTGCGTAGTTTAGAGCAAGCAAAAGCGGCAGGTGCGGATATTCGACCAATTGCTTCTCCAATTGAAGCGGTACGAATCGCTAATAAAAATAAAAAACGAACAGTAGTTTTTTTTGCAGCTGGTTTTGAAACGACAACTGCTCCAGTGGCTGCAATGCTGGCTGAAGGTGCACCAAAAAATCTTTTCGTATTGTTATCGGGGCGTCTTACCTGGCCGGCAGTTGCAATGTTATTGGCTTCTGAAGAGGCGGGGTTTGATGCATTGATTGCACCTGGTCATGTAGCAACAGTTATGGGTGCGCATGAATGGCAATTTGTAATTGATAAATACCAAATACCAGCAGCAATTGCAGGATTTAATGCAGAATCGCTACTTGCAGCAATGTATTCGATACTACGTCAACTGACTGAAGGAAAATATTTTTTAGATAACTGTTACTCGGAAGTGGTCAAACCGCAAGGTAATCAAACCGCACAGTTTTATCTTCATGAAACTATGAATGTAGTTGATGCGGTGTGGCGTGGTGTAGGTGTGATTCCATCATCCGGGTTTTCATTAAGAAATGAATTCGCTTCACATAACGCTCGCATACAATTACCAAGCTATGCTGATCCGGAGCGACGTCATATAGGAAAAATGCCTGGAGGTTGTGATTGTGCGCGAGTAGTACTTGGTAAAATTTATCCTAATCAATGCAAAGTGTATGGAGTAGGCTGCACACCACGAAATCCTATCGGACCATGTATGGTTTCAGATGAAGGAGCTTGTCGAATCTGGTGGGCAAATGGTATCCGTGAATCCGCGCATATTTCAGATCAAGATTCAGTCTGCGAGATGACGGTACAGTAAAATGTATTCATTAAATGAAAATAATGTGCCTATCAATAGGAAGTCGATTTCTGATTCTGTGACGTGCGATTTATCCATTGATGGTGTTGCTGAAGTAGATACTAAAACGTATCGCTTGGTTTTTGCAGGACAGGTTCAAGGTGTTGGGTTTCGTCCATTTGTGTATCGTACTGCGAAACGGCTTCAGCTTAAAGGATTTGTACAAAATCAAAGTGGCCAAGTTGAAGTTGTATCACAAGGTAATGAGCTTGCTCAACAAGCATTTGTAGATGAGTTGTTGCAACGTGCGCCACCTATCGCTAGACCAAAATTAATTTCTAAAGAACACATTGTTTCTAGCGCCTTTAAAGATTTTACTATTATTTCAAGTAAACAAACTCAAAATGCGCAGGTGCATGTGCCGACTGATTATTTTACTTGTGATGATTGTTTGCTTGAGCTTAATGATGTAAATAACCGTCGTTATCGTTATCCTTTTATTAATTGCACACAGTGTGGACCGCGCTATAGTTTAATCAAGGAACTACCATATGATCGTAAAAATACCAGCATGTCAGGGTTTGAATTATGTTCCGAATGCCTTGATGAATACCAAAATCCATTAGATAGACGTTTTCACGCTGAACCAATTGCCTGTCCGACTTGTGGGCCAAAATTGTTCTATGTCGAGGAAGATCATGAGCCTGTAAACGATACACAGAAAGCTTTGTACGAAGCAGTACAAGCACTCGCAGCAGGTAAGGTTATTGCTGTTAAAGGTGTTGGTGGATATCACCTGATGTGCGATGCATATAACGATCAAGCTATTACACGTTTGCGTGTTCGTAAAAAAAGATTTCATAAACCATTTGCTATTATGTTTCCACAAGCTGGAGAAGATGGTTTAGCTAGCATTAGGAAAGAAGCAATATTAAATAAGTTTGAAGAAAGGCTGATATCTGATGTGCTACGTCCAATTCTTCTTGTAAAGAAAAAACTGAATAGTCGACTTTCAAAGCACATCGGACCTAATCTTCGCGAGATTGGTGTGTTTTTGCCCTATAGCCCTTTACATCACATATTGTTAAATGATTTTGGCAGGCCGTTGGTTGCGACATCCGGTAATATTAGTGGTGAACCTGTGCTAACGGATATTGCTGAAGCGAATATTCGTCTCGCCAAGATTGCTGATGCTTTTTTGCATCACAACCGGCCTATTGTGCGACCAGCAGATGACTCGGTACTTCGTGTAATTGATCATAAAGCTAGGCCAATAAGAATTGGAAGAGGGTATGCACCTTTTGAGTTGAAACTTCCGATTACATTAAAGGAACCAGTTTTAGCGTTGGGTGGTCATTTAAAAAACACCATTACACTTGCATGGGAAAATCGCGCAGTTGTTTCACCACACATTGGTGAGATGGAAAGTCCGCGAAGTCTAAAAGTCTTTGAGCAAACAATTGACAATTTACAAAAACTTTACAGCATTCAGGCAAAAACTATTTTGCATGATGCACATCCTGGTTATGCGACTACCCGTTGGGCAAAAAAAAGTGGACTAAATGTGCAGCCAATTTTCCATCACCGTGCACATGCATCTGCGCTTACAGGTGAACATGATATCAGCGGAAGATGCTTGGTATTTACTTGGGATGGTACCGGTTTTGGTGAAGATGGCACTCTTTGGGGAGGTGAAACTTTATTAGGCCAAGCTGCTCATTGGCAACGTGTTGCGAGTATGCGCCCTTTTTATTTACCAGGTGGCAATAAAGCAGGGCGTGAGCCATGGCGGAGTGCAGCAGCAGTTTGTTGGGAGCTTGGTCAAAGTGGTTGGGCTTATGATGAGAAAGATCTTTCTATATCTTTTCAAGCTTGGCAGAAGAAAGTGAATTGTCCTCAATCTACCGCAGTAGGTCGTTTATTTGATGCAGCATCAGCTTTAATAACAAAGTTATATATAAATAGTTATGAAGCACAAGGGCCGATGCAGTTAGAGGCTTTAAGTAAAAGTACTGGTAAAGCTATACCTTTGCGATTTACTAAAGATGTTGATGGTATATGGCGTGTAGATTGGCAGCCTTTAATAACCTATATACAAGATGAAAATATAACAATACAAGAACGTGCTGAAACGTTTCATATAAGTATGGCGCATGTAATTTTGGAGCAAGCTCTACAATTGCGGGAAGAACATCAAGTAACAAAGGTTGGGTTAACAGGCGGTGTTTTCCAAAATAGAATTCTTACAGAGCAAGCAGTGGAGCTACTTGAAGAGCATGATTTTATAGTTTATTTGTCAGAGCATGTGCCATGCAACGATGCGGGTATTAGTTATGGTCAGATTATAGAGTATGGTTCAATGCTTAAATAAGCTATCAAAACAAAATTACATGTCTTATCAACATAGTATGAAATAAAGGATATGGATGAGAGAAAGAATATCGAGGTAAATAAAGATACTTAGATATCTTCTTATGCATTAAAAAAAGAATTCTAATATGAATATATTATTTGAAAATTATGCAAAACATGCGAGACATTCAAGATTAGTGGACACCCATGTTTCACTTGCTCATGGCAATGGTGGTCGTTTTATGCGCGAACTTATTGATGATTGTTTTGCGTATCACCTATCTAATTCATTGCTGGATGTGCAAGCCGATGCAGTGCCTTTGCCGTTGGAGTCGGGAGAGATTGTATTTACTACAGATGGTTTTACCGTGCAACCATTGGAGTTTCCTGGTGGTGATATCGGTTCACTTGCTGTGCATGGTACTACTAACGATTTGGCAGTTGTTGGGGCAACACCACGTTTTTTAAGCTTAAATGCATTCATAGAAGAAGGCTTTGAGATCGAGCAGTTAGATCGAATTATTGCAAGTTTGTCTAAAGCTGCTAACGATATCGGAGTTCAAATTGCTGCAGGTGATACTAAAGTATTGCGTCGGGGTGAAGGAGGAGGTCTGTATTTAGCAACGACGGGTATTGGTTTTCGTGAACACTCAACTAAGCTTAGCTTAACCAATATTAAAGTTGGTGATGTAATTATTGTGAGTGGACCGGTAGGAGATCATGGAACTGCAGTTATGCTTGCACGTGAACAATTTGGTTTACGTGGGAAACTCTTATCCGATGCTGCAAGTGTATTACCGCTTACTCAAAGTATGTTAAATCTTTCAGAATTACGGTTTATGCGTGATCCAACACGTGGTGGTTTGGCTACCGTCGTTCATGAGATTGCGCGTGCAACAAATTTTGGTGTAAGACTTCACCAAGAGAATATTCCTGTTCGTGATGAGGTGTATTCAGTATGTGAGATGCTTGGCTATGATCCTTATTTTCTTGCTTGTGAGGGGCGTATAGTAGTTGTAATAGCCGCTGAACAAGCAGAACTTGCGTTATCAAAATTGCAAACACATCCGCAAGGCAATCAAGCAGCCATCATTGGTAAAATTACAGATGAAGCTGCTCATGTTGTGCTGGAAACTACTTTAGGAGGCGAGCGTATATTAGAAGAGTTAGAGGACGATCCTTTGCCAAGAATTTGTTAACGATTCAAAATAGTCAGCATTTAATCTTGCTTTTAGGAAGTTTAGTTAATTGATTTTATAATATTTCATGCATTCATTTTCATAACCTCGAACTACTCGTCTTCCTTTAAGAGGTCCTCTGGTTTCTGTCACAATCGTGCTATGAAATTCGTGGTGCATATCATCGTATGCATGTACGATTACCCAGTCTGAAGATTTATGCAATCTATGTGCTCGTTCAGAATTTGAATACATTACTCTAAATTTCCAATTATTTTCATGGTAATGCATTATTGGAAGCCAAGCTTTACCTGATGGGTTAAATCGTATAGGTGCAATTGTTTGCAGCGATCCCTCTTGTGCTTTTTTACGGTAAATCCTATCTATTTTTAACAATATTTCTACTGTCGGCCCACCTCGTTGAACGTGGTAAGACCTCTGTGTGTCGTGCAGAATAGATGCTAATGTTTCAGTAATCATTCTTTGTCTGCGCTCACCAATGCCGGGTATTTCTGCAAGTTTTCCTGCATTTGCTGCAAGCTTAAGTTCTTCTAAGGTTTTAACGTGTAATGTTGAATATATTAGTTCCGCGAGCTTAGGGCCGACACCAGGAATTAACTTGAATACACCAGGTGGGTTGAGTGATTTTCTTAATGATTCTAAAAAGTTCCATTTCCCTGTTGCAACCAATTCATAAATTGCATAGGCAATATGTTTTCCAACAAAAGGAAGTTTGATTAAACCATCAACATCTTCTTTTTCAATGATCTCTATAATATCTCTATCTAGATTTTCTATAGTTCTAGCCGCAGAGCGGTATGCGCGTATGCGATATGGGTTTGCATCTTTTTGTCTTAATATAGTTGCTGCTTCTAATAAATGATCAGCCACTAGATGATTTAAGCTAAATAGATTGCCAGTCGAATCTGAATTACTGTCATACTGCATATGCTGTTTTATTAACATCAGTTATCGCTACTTACAGACTAAGTAATACTTAGTCTATAAATAATGATTCAGATCAATAAAAATATATTTAGTACTCAAGAAAATTTAATATAGCCAAAAAATATCAACATTATATTAAGGCCAATGCCTATGCTGGGTAAAATAAGGTCTAATTTTGTTTTTTTATATTTTTGCTTGGGTAAAAAGAGTAGAGATGCTTGTACTACAATAAAAACTAATAAAGTTACTGTGCTAGTAACCTCAGCTAAAGTAACTAAATTAAAGCTCGTGGCAAGTAGAGTGATAATTATAGCTACAGTAATCGTTGCAACTATCGGGGTGTGAGTCTTTTCATTAACTTTCTTGAAAGTAGAAATGAATACGTTTTGTTTGGCCATACCGTATAAAACACGTGATGCCATGATGAGTTGCACTAATGCACCATTTATAATTGCAATCATGCTAATCACAGCCATAATTGTTGGGTCATAGCCTTTGTATATAATAATTGATACTAAAGGAGCATTGCTGCTATCAAATACATTTGATGGAATAAATAGGGTGCAAGAAACGGATAAGGCCACGTAGATTAAAGTGGATATAGCAAGAGAAAAGATAATTGCGAGAGGTACAACTTTTCTTGGATGAATAGTTTCTTCAGCAATATTTACAATATCTTCAAATCCAATATATGCATAAAATGATATAAATGCAGCGTAGAATATTGCTGAACTGTTTTTTAAAACAGATCTGCTTTCCAAAAATGCGTGACTTTTTAATTCTTTTATTTCATTTACATCTATTACTGCATATATCACGAACAGTAGTCCAAGTATTTCTATAATGGTGATGAAAGTAGCGATTAATAAAGATTGACTAATTCCCCAAATAGCAAAAGCGGTTATGAATAATACTACGAATAATAATACGGCTAGTTCTGGTATTTGAATAACTGAAACGAAATAGCCGGCAAAACCTTTCACCATTGTAGATGCAGATACAGTTCCAATAATTACTACAGCAACGCCTACTAATGCCGAAATACTAGGCTTATTAAATGCTGCGTAAGCATATGCTGCTTCTCCAGCACTTTTAGGAATGAACGAAGATAACCGTGCAAAAGAATACGCAGTAATTGCAGCGATTGTTGCTGCAACAAAAAATGAAATAGGAGAATAAGGGCCAGCGCGTAGCGTGACTTCGCCAATTAGTACATAAATACCTGCACCAAGGATGGTTCCCAAGCCATAAAATGTTAATAATGGAAGAGAAATTCTTCTAGCGAGAAGGGTGTCTGTCATTTCTGAATGCTAATATAAACATTTGTGCTAGATATGTAATATTTATATAAAATTTAATTTATGATTAATGCGATAAGAATAAGGGTATAGTTGTATTAGTG
>CAJICL010000175.1_pt1 | contig 21594 bp, 23 predicted proteins | sample 9199671 | NCBI WGS metagenome assembly CAJICL01 (sample SAMEA7708341, study PRJEB35096) | sediment metagenome | biome: marine neritic benthic zone biome [ENVO:01000025]; feature: sediment [ENVO:00002007]; material: shallow marine sediment [ENVO:03000034] sea grass bed [ENVO_01000059] ... | reverse complement strand
TGCGTTTAGCTGCTAAAGGCAGTGCAGTACTTTTATTTGAAGATGGTGTTATAGGCGCTATGAAAAACACCAAACATTCTGATGCCGTTGCAAATGCAATGAGCGATATTTCTTTTTATGTCTTAGGCCCCGACATCAAAGCCCGTGGCCTGAATGAAGGCAATGTAATTGATGGAATAAATGTAATCGATTATGACGGCTTTGTAGAGTTAACAACTGAACACAACCCTGTTCAGTCTTGGCTTTAAATTTTTATAACGTAGGTAAATTTTAGGAGAGTCGTATGCCCTTAGAAGTAAATGGTCAGTCTTACGAAACTGATGAAGAAGGTTATTTAGCAGACCTTAACCAATGGCAACCTGACCTAGCTGAAGCGATGGCTGCAGCAGATGGTGCAGAGTTAAGTGAAAACCACTGGGAAGTTATTAACTTCTTACGTGAGTACTATGAAGAGTATCAAATTGCTCCAGCAGTACGTGTACTTACTAAGGCTATTGGTAAAAAACTTGGTAAAGATAAAGGTAACAGCAAGTACTTATATGAGTTATTCCCATATGGTCCTGCTAAGCAAGCATGTAAATATGCAGGCTTACCTAAGCCAACTGGTTGCGTATAACCATTTAGCAAACAATGTATGACTGAGAGGAAAATAATCCTCTCAGTCGCTACTGCAAAACCGCCATGTTTTTACAAAACATGAGTGATCCAGGAATCACCTTATATGTCAGCTTTAACCGCAACATTCGCAATATTGTTCTATATAGCCAGCGCTATATTAGTAATATTTGTTGCGCGTAAAGTCTGGATCTACAAAAAAACCCCTGCACCACTAAAAATTCCAACCACTCCAGCACCTACTACCCGTTCTGGCGTTGCTTTCCGGATGGTAAAAGAACTCACTATCTTTGAAAGTTTATTTAAATCTAATAAATGGATTTGGTTATTTGGCTGGATATTCCACTTTGGGTTATTTTTAGTACTTCTTAGACACCTACGTTATTTCACTGATCCAGTTTGGGGCTGGGTAGCCTTCATACAGCCCTTTGGCAAGTATGCTGCGTTCATGATGCTGGTTGGCCTAGCCGGGCTAATCGCACGTCGAATATTTGTTGACCGTATACGCTACATCTCCGCACCTTCAGATTACTTTATGTTGCTACTTCTCATTGCCATCGGTGCAAGCGGAGCACTGATGACTTTTGTTGAACATACCGACATCGTTGCATTGAAGTCTTTTCTTTTGAGTCTAATGACACCATGGCAAGCTGGTGGTATCACTGCTATGCCTAATGACATCGTCTTAATTGTGCATTTAGCATTAGTAATTACACTTATGATTATTTTCCCATTCAGCAAGTTATTACATGCGCCCGGTGTGTTTTTTAGTCCTACACGCAACCAAGTGGATAACCCTCGCGAGCAACGACACATCGCAGAGTGGGCAACGAAACTTGATAATAATAAAGCGAGTTAACTATGGCTGCTGCAGAATTCGATACTCCGGAACTTAAAGAATATCCAGTGATTCCACGCCTACAAGAAGGTGTGATGAAACATAGCCAGCCTTATACCGCTAAAGCAGAGTTTCAAGAAAAATTAGGCTTCCCTGGCGAACTGGTAGACAACTGGCAACAAGTTGCGATTGATAAGATGGGCGAGTTAAATAAAAAATATCGCTCGCTACAAGTATTTCTAGATTCTTGCGTAAAGTGCGGCGCATGCACTGACAAGTGCCACTACTACTTAGGCACAACTGATCCTAAAAACATGCCGGTTGCACGCCAAGATTTATATCGCAAAGTTTATCGCCGCTACTTCACTGTATCTGGAAAATTATTCCCCAAGCTGGTTGGCGCAGAAGATTTAACCGAAGAAGTATTAGATGACTGGTATAGCTACTTTCATCAGTGCTCTCAGTGTCGCCGATGCTCGGTGTATTGCCCATATGGAATTGATACCGCAGAGATTTCCATGGCAGCACGAGAAGTGATGGACTCCATTGGTAAGGGACAAAAATACTGCAATGAAATTATTGGTAAAGCACAAACCATTGGCAATAACCTTGGCCTACCTGAACCTGCCTTAATTGATACCTTAGAAGGTTTAGAAGAAGACGTAGAAGAAGATACGGGCGTTAAAGTTCGTTTTCCAGTAGATGAGAAAGGTGCAGATGTATTATTGATTACGCCTTCTGCAGATTTCTTTGCTGAGCCGCATATTGATGGCTTGATTGGTTATGGAAAAGTTTTCCATCAAGCAGGAATTTCTTGGACTTTAAGCTCTTATGCAAGTGAAGCTGCAAACTTCGGTATGTTCATTGGTAGTTATGAAAACATGCAGAAGCTTTCACTACGCATTCGCCAAGCGGCGATTGATCTTGGTGTTAAAAGAATAGTATTTGGTGAGTGTGGTCATGCATGGCGAGTTGCGTACTCTTTCTTAAACACTTTAGCAGGACCTTTTGATTTTCTTGATCCGAATTACCCTGTTCCACAACATATTTGTGAAGTAACGCATAGCTTAATTAAAGAAGGCAAATTAACGTTAGATCCGTCACTCAATGATGACATGGTAGTGACATATCACGACTCATGTAACGTCGCACGTGCATCACGCATGGGAGACATACCAGGTGGTCAGTTTGAAATTCCAAGAGACATCATTAAAGCGGTATGCAACAACTATGTAGACATGCCAGGTTATGCCATTAAAGAAGGCACTTACTGCTGTGGTGGCGGTGGCGGTTTGTTAACCGATGATTTAATTGAAATACGTGTCAAAGGTGCGATGCCGCGCATGCAAGCACTTAAAAATGTTGTAGATGAATACGGTGTGACACATATGGCCGCGATCTGCGCCATTTGTAAGAGTCAATTCTCTAAAGTATTTCCTTATTATGACTTCACCATGGACCAAATTATTAGTCTGCATCAACTGGTAAGTAATGCGATTGTATTAGAGCCTGAGAATACTTCTGATAACGATACTGAAAACGACTCTGATAACGAAGACCAAGCTGAAGCAGCTTAGTTATTAACTAAAATATTTAACCTTACATTTAAGAATAGGATTTTGTTATGGCAACTAGCAAAGAAGAAATGACCCACAAACTAACGTTCCGAAAGTTTGAAGATGGTGACCACACCTGGGGTAATTTTGGTGATGCGATATTCGAACAAGATAAATCGCATAAATGCCCAACCTATGTGCATCGTACACCTCCGTGCCAAGGCAGCTGCCCTTCTGGTGAAGATATTCGCGGCTGGTTGCAAATCGTACGCGGCATAGAAAAGCCACAACTAGAAGATATGAGTATGCAAGAGTATGCATTCTTGCGGTCCACTGATGCGAACCCATTCCCTTCCATGATGGGGCGCGTTTGCCCTGCACCGTGTCAGGATGGCTGTAACCGTAACCATGTGGAAGACTTCGTAGGCATTAACGCCGTTGAGCAATACATTGGTGATACAGCATTTGAACAGGGTTTTAAATTTGAAACACCCAACAAGCTTAGTGGCAAAACAGTAGCTATCATTGGCGGAGGGCCCGCAGGTCTTGCGGCAGCTTATCAATTACGTCGCATGGGGCATGCCAGTGTGATTTTTGATGACCATGAAGAGCTGGGTGGCATGTTCCGCTATGGCATTCCTAATTACCGTACTCCACGTGCACATTTGAATCATGAAATTCAACGTATTCTTGATATGGGCAATATTGAAACCCGTATGCAAACACGTGTTGGTAAAGATGTGTCGGTTGAAGAAGTTGAAAAAGAGTTTGACGCAGTGCTTTGGGCATTAGGCTGTCAGTCTGGTCGAGGTTTACCAGTTGAAGGTGGTGATGCGCCAAACTGTGTTTCTGGTGTTAAGTTCTTAGAAGCCTTTAACACAGGTCGTTTACAAGTCACTGCGGACCGTGTGGTATGTGTCGGTGGTGGTGATACTTCAATTGACGTGGTGTCTGTTGCGCGTCGCCTAGGCCGTGTTGAAAAACTTAATAAAGAGGAAGCACCGGAGCATGTGATCGGTGGATATGTAGCGCATGATTCAGCTTATGCTGCTGCGCGCCAAGGCGCAGAAGTTACCCTAACCTCTTTATTCCCTAAAGCAGAAATGACTGCTGCAGAGCATGAAGTCCATGACGCACAACGCGAAGGTGTAGACATTAAAGATGGGGTTATGCCAGTTAAAGTTATTTTAGGCGATGATGGCCGCGCTACCGCATTACGCATGGCAACGTGTGAAATGATAGATAACCGACCTACTCCTGTTGAAGGCACTGAATTTGATATCGAATGTGACTTAATCGTATCCGCGATTGGTCAAGGTGGTGATTTAGAAGGTCTTGAAGAATTTAATAACGGTCGCGGGCTGATTGATGCAGACAAGTTTTACGCGGTTCCAAATCGTGAAGGCCACTTTGTATGCGGCGATATCATTCGTCCCCACCTGCTCACTACTGCGATAGGTCAAGCTTCAATTGCCGCAGAAAGTATTGATTTCTACTTCAGTAACACTGAAATTAAAAAACGACCTAAAGTAGATGTACATCATTTTGACTTACTAGAGAAGTTGCAAGAATCTGGTCTTGAGCCAGAAGATTATCAAACAGGTGAGCACCGTGGTACAGATGAATCTAAATTCTCAGTACATAACTTTGAAGACCGTGCCGAACAAGAGATCATTTCGTACGACGAGCTTTTCTTAGGGCATTTCCCATTCACTCCACGTTTATTACGTGAAGAGCATGGCCCAGATGCAGAGCAGGTACTTGGTCACTTCGAAGAACGCATGAAAAACTTCACTGAAGAACAAGCAGTGGAAGAAGCGGGTCGATGCATGAGTTGTGGTATGTGTTTCGAGTGCGACAACTGTGTTATCTATTGCCCTCAGGACGCAGTGTTTCGCGTCAAGAAAGATAAATCAACAACCGGACGCTATGTAGATACGGACTACAGTAAATGCATTGGTTGCCACATTTGTGCTGATGTTTGTCCTACTGGCTATATCGACATGGCCTTGGGTCATTAGGCCATACATTAAAAAGCATTTGCTGTTTTAAAAGTAGCCTAATAAAGAATTAATACTATGCGTAAATTTTTAGCAAAATATTTAAGTCATTTGTTATTACTCATAACCGTGTCTTTCTGTGCAATTGGAATCAAAATAGTATATGCGGACAAGCCAAACGACATCCCACCACCTAAGCAAAATTACAATGAAGAAACACGTTGCGTAGAACCTGTGGAGACTATGCGTAAACAACATTTCGAATTTGTGCTTAATCATCGTGATAAAACCGTCATTGATGGGATACGTACAAAACAACACAGCTTAAACGAGTGTATAAACTGCCATATTACAGCGAATACCGCAGGCGAGTACGCTCGTTATTCTGAAGACACGCATTTTTGTGCAAGCTGTCATAAATTTACGGCAGTAAATATTGATTGTTTCCAATGCCATGCGGATCGACCTGAAGAAGCCATCCGTAAAGCAAAAAACCCAAATCAAACCGTGGATCATACCGACCAGAACATTAGAGATTACCTTAAGCTAAGCGATATAGATTCTCACTAAAGCTCTATATGCGACGAAATTTGTATTAATATAATTATTCTTCACGACAGTTCTCATACATATGCGATACAAACTAAAATTCGACTCAGACCCAGAAAATTTAACTGAAAAAGTTAATACAGATCGACGTGAATTCTTGCGTGGTGCTGCAGCGGTTGGCGGATTAACTATTGTTCCCGGTGTGGTGTTGTATCAAACCGTTGCTGCAAAGCCTGCTGATCAAGCGGTAAGTAGCCAGCAAAGATGGGGCATGTTGGTAAACACTAATGCATGCCAAGAAGACTGCGATGCATGTGTTACCGCATGTAACGAAGAACATGGTCTATGGGATTTAGGACGGCCTAAAACGGATGCGCAATGGATTCGCAAACTAAATGTAAAAGACAAACAAACAGGCCATGTAACCTCTTTACCGATGATGTGTCAGCATTGTGAACACCCGCCTTGTGTAGATGTATGCCCTACCGGTGCATCGTTTAAACGCGAAGACGGTATCGTGTTAGTCAATGCTCACACTTGCATTGGTTGTCGCTATTGCATGATGGCGTGTCCATACAAAGCCCGATCTTTTATACATGAACCTCTTGAAGATCAATTACCACATGCACCTCGTGGCAAAGGTTGTGTAGAAAGCTGTACCTTGTGCGTACACAAAGTAGATCGAGGCGATAACAACACCGCTTGTGCAGAAGCCTGTGCGAAAGATGGCCATCAAGCACTTTTATTTGGCGACTTAAACGATCCTAACAGCGAAATTTCAAAGCAATTAGAAAAACACGGTGGCGTACAGATACGTGCGGATCTAAACCTCAACACGGGCGTTCGCTACCAAGGCCTATAAAAAATAATTTTCACCTTAATATTTGTTAAAGAATTAGAAAAATGATTGAAACCACTCGCTTTAGCACAATTGAAGCAAAATCTGCCCAGTATTGGATTCTACTGATTGTTTTAGGCTTGGCAGCCGTGGTGGGTTACCTATCTTCACACTATATGGATTCACACGGTCATCACGTTTCAGGCATGACCAATCAAATTGTTTGGGGATTCCCCCACGTAATCGCGATATTTTTAATCGTTGCGGCATCTGGTGCACTTAATGTTGCATCCATCTCATCCGTATTTGGTAAATATGACTATAAACCCCTGGCAAGACTGTCTGCATTACTCGCGATCGCCTTGCTAATAGGTGGACTTGCAATACTAGTACTAGATTTAGGCAGGCCCGATCGTTTAATTGTTGCGATGACGAAATATAATTTTAAATCCATATTTGCTTGGAACATTTTTTTATACACTGGCTTTATCGTGATCACCGGCATATACCTATGGATGATGATGGAACGCAAAATGAATGTCTTTAGCAAAACTGCTGGATTCTTTGCCTTTATTTGGCGACTCATTCTCACTACAGGTACAGGCTCGATTTTTGGCTTCCTTGTAGCGCGCCAAGCTTATGATGCAGCGATCATGGCACCGTTGTTCATCATTATGTCTTTTGCTTTTGGAATGGCGGTATTTATTCTGGTTCTTCAAGCCAGCTATAAATGGACTCATCGTAATCTAGGCGACGCAATGTTAGATAAGCTTAGAAAGCTATTGGGCATCTTTGTTGCTGCAGTACTGTACTTTGTTATTGCTTATCACCTGACCAATTTGTATGCGACTGAGCACCATGGCATTGAAGCTTTCATCTTATTGAAGGGTGGAATCTACACTTTCTTATTCTGGGTAGCGCAAATTATATTAGGATGTTTAATTCCACTTGCATTACTCTTTATTAAACCGATGAACCAGTGTCGCAATTGTTTAAGCATGGCATCTATTCTCGTGATTATCGGAGGCTTATCACAATTATATGTGCTAATCATTGGTGGCCAAGCTTACCCATTAATTCTATTTCCAGGAATGGAAGTTAGCAGTAGTTTTTTTGATGGCGTAGTAAACGAATACACTCCAAGTATTTGGGAAGTCTTACTCGGCATCGGTGGAGTATGTATTTCGCTACTCGTCGTTACCGTGGGAGTTTCAGTATTGAATTTTCTGCCTGAAAGTCTTTCTGACAAAGCCTTAAAATTAAGTTCGGCAAAGTCCACTTAATGAATGCGGCACTCATGTGCTGTAATTAATTATTGTGGCTCACTTTTTAATTTCCGCCGCTAATAAATCTTCCGGCAAAACGGTTTTAAGTATTGGCCTCTCTGCCGCATTACACCAGCAAGGCTTAAGCGTACAAACCTATAAAAAAGGGCCTGATTACATAGACCCGATGTGGCTAGCAAAAGCTACTCAACGTAGTTGTTATAACTTAGATTTTTGGACGCAGTCGGATGCTGAAATACAAGCCACATTAAGTGCCCACAGCCAAGATGCTGACATCAGCCTTATAGAAGGTAACAAAGGTTTGCATGATGGCCTTGCAGCAGACGGTAGTAACAGCAATGCTGCATTAGCTAAGCTTATCCATACGCCAGTCATTCTCGTCTTAGATACCCGCGGCACGATTCGTGGTGTTGCACCCTTATTGCTCGGTTATCAGCAATTTGATTTGGGAGTAAACGTTGCAGGTGTGATTTTAAACTTTGTTGGCGGGGAACGGCATGCTGCTAAACTAAGAACCGTAATTGAACGTTACACCAGCGTACCAATACTAGGTATGGTGCAGCGTAGCGCAGAATTAGAATTGGTTGAACGTTATTTGGGCCTGATGCCAAGCAATGAAGACCAATATGCAGACACTAAAATTTCGCGTATTGCAGAAATTATTGCCAAACAAGTGGATTTAGAAAAAATTATTGCAGTAGCTAACACCGCTAATGCACTACAAACTACACCCCAAACTCAAGGGCATAAGCAATACAATTTAAAAATTGCTTATGCAAATGACGAGGCATTCGGATTTTATTATGCGGATGATTTAGATACTTTTCGTCAGCATGGAGTAGAACTAATTCCATTTAACACTTTACAAGACACCGGCTTGCCTGAAGTAGATGCCTTATTTATTGGTGGCGGCTTTCCAGAAAAACGCATGCAAGCGCTAGCGGCAAATTCAAAAATTAAACAAGCTATCCACAACGCGATTGAAAATGGCCTGCCTGCCTATGCAGAATGCGGTGGCTTAATGTACCTAAGCAAATCTATAAAACACGAAAATCAGCTTGCAGAGATGGTAGGCATAATTGATGCGGACTGTGAAATGAATGAAAAGCCCATTGGCCGTGGATACACATTGTTGCAAAATAACTCAAGTCACCCATGGAACGGAAACAATAGTAATGATATTCCAGGTCACGAGTTTCACTACTCAAAACTTATAAGCCCTCCTAAGGATACTAACTATGCTTATCAAGTAAGCCGCGGATTTGGAGTGAATGGGCAAAGTGACGGTATTGTGTATAAAAATCTATTAGCTTGTTATGCACACCAGAGAAATACTCAACAAAACCAATGGATTTCAAGCTTTCTCGAATTTATAAAATCGAAATCTTAGATGTACTACAATAAGAGGCCCTTATAAACATAACCTAGCGCCCCTATGACCATTGAAGTAACTGAAACTGCAGCCGAGCAAATTAAAAAAGCTGCTATCGAATCTAAACTAGAAAACACCCCTCTTCGAATTGCTGCTACTCGCAACAGTGACAACTCTATTCATTATGGCCTGGGGTTTGATGACATAGGAAGTAATAAAGAAAAAGACCATTCCTTTGAATCCAACGGTGTTGAGGTTGTAGTTGCAGATTCTAGCTTTGAACTATTAAACGGCACTACACTGGATTATGTTGAACTTGAACCCAAGCAGTTTCATTTCGTATTTTTGAACCCTAATGATCCGAACTATGTCCCACCAGTTGAAACATAGCATTTAAAATAGGTACTCATTATGAATGCTAAAAAGTTTGCTATTGCTTGCATTGCTGTTTTTGCCTTTATATTTGTCTTTGAAATTTTATTTCATGGTATTTTCATGCAAAGCTCATATGAGCAAACTGCGAACTTATGGCGAACTGAAGAAGCAATGAACAGCAACAGAGTTTGGCTCATTCTAGGTCAACTCATTATATCCATAGGTTTCGTTGCCTTATTCACCAAAGCATTTAAGCGTGGAGGTATACCCGAAGGTATAATATTTGGACTCTTATTAGCCATTGCCTATAGCGGTCACTATTTAATTTCATATGCGGTGTCACCTTATCCATTTAACTTAGTAATAAGCTGGATTATAGGCACGGTGATTGAATTGATTCTGGCTGGAATCATTGTCGCATTTATCTACAAGTCAAAACATAATCCTGTATAAGCAAACATCGTATAAATATGAAAAAGTTTCTTACATTTGTCGTACTTTTATTATTAATTTTAGGAATCATTGGCCATTTTTTACCTACCCGTTTTGAAATAAGCAAATCTAAAACCATTGCTTCTAGCTCAGCTCATGTACATGAATATGTGGGGGATCTTAATAAATGGCAATCTTGGACAGTCTGGAAAGATAATGATCCTGAAATTGAAATTACTATAAGCGAAAAAACGACAGGCATAGGCGCAAGCCAAAGCTGGACCGATAAGCATGGCGGTGGTTCACTTACTTTTACATCATGGTCTCCTGAAAAAGGCATTGAATACGACTTATATTTCCAAGGTGGCAAGTATAAAAGTAAAAGCGCGATTCAATATGAAAATGCCTCACAAACACGTACGCGTGTACACTGGACTTTAGAAGGTGATATGAATATGCCAATTATCGGCGGCTACTTCGCGTTGTTTATGAAATACTCGATTGGCAAAATGTTTCAAGATAGCTTAGACAAATTAAAATTGCTTGTCGAACAAGATAAATAATCGATATCAATAATATCCCTACTTTTGCTGGTCTATTACAGAGCTTAAACCTGGTTTTTGCCAGATCCTGACAGTAAGTAAATTCTAGCCTACTAACGGTCTGCTAGAGTATTCGTGTTACATCATGAACTCGCTACACTCGTATATTAAGAGTGTTTTCGTAAGCGGGACATATATGCAATACAACAGCCCTTTTTTTTTTTTTTTTTATGCAGGTAACTTATTAGCACTATCTATCGCACTACTATTATCTGCTTGCGCAAGCCAATATGTTGCCGACTCAGATGCAGAGCAACTAGTAACGGCGATGCAAGATTTACCAGACGTTAAGCCCTACTTAGCCTATGTAAATTTTTATCCTGAAGCTCGAAATCACACAGGCAAAGTAAAAGCCGATAATGCTGACAATCGCAATCTGAGTACAATATTAATTTCTGAAGACGAGATGTTAAATCTTGCGGGTCACGCAAGTATATTTCGTTGGTTTCAAAATGATGGCAAACATACTGATCTGCCGCTACTCAATATCCATGCTCGAATTTATAAACTAGATCATTCCATTCGCGTTGTTAAAGGACGCATGCAACCAATTGCCAAAACCAAAATCGAAATATTTTTAACAGATGCAGATAAGAATAGAATTTATGAGAGTGTCTTCACAGCGGAAGGTGTTGGCCAAGAAGGCAAAATCTTACGTGACAAACATGAAACTCAAGATATCTATGGACAAGCTATTTATAAAGCGATGGTACTTGCTTTTGAAACAGCCTTTGCGGATATCTCAAATGACCTAAACCTCAGACCTATTGATTTTGATATTGATAAAATCGAATTAGACGAAAATCTAGCAGATGCCGTTACAGATCAGTAACAGAAACGAAACTATCTATACCCTGCTCTCGCGGTAGAATTACGTCTTCTATCTCCACCGAGACGACGATTTTTTTCGCCGCTATAGTGGATTCCACTTGAACTGAATGCATCTCGCCTATCATCATAGCGCCGATCATTATGGTGTTTAAATTTACATTCACAGAATTGATTACAACCAGGCAACGGTAAGATGGGCGCATCGGCGGATAAAAAACGCTTGCCCTGAAGCTTTAACACCTCTTCGCATGCATCATACGGTACTTTAATTTCTACACAGTGGTATGGATTGAGTACAGATTTTGCAACAACCTCAGACTTCGAACTTCTTTTCTTCGAACGCGCCTTTTTAGATCGCGAAGACCATATCGCCATTACCCAACTCCTATACTAAACAATTTTTTATAATAAATTCGCCACCAATTGTTATGGGTAGACAATGTCTTTAATAGACACTGGCATACACTAAAGTGACAAACTAATTGTAATTCAAAATAACTGACTATGCGACAATAAATAACTTATGTCTGTCATGGATCAATTTATACGTACTATTTATTAAAAATCTATGAATATAGAATTTATGAAACAATTGTTTTGATTTGTTGAATAATGAATCAAAAATTATTCTGATTTATTACAAAATAATTTCCCTTCAATATATGGGTATTTATTCTTGGAAAAATCTTTACCTCTAAATTCCTCTTTATCGAATTCATATTCAAACTCACGCGATTTACACAACTTTTCTGCTTTTGCTAACCATTTTTCATTGGCCGCTTCTAAGCTCATATCTAGCACACCGCTATAGGCTAAATAATGCTTGCCCACACTAAGTTCTGTATGACTGTATTTAGCCTGCACCTCTTCATTTGATTTGGGGAGTGAAAGACAAGCCGCACAGAAGCTCATGATTAACAAAGAGCTGGCAAGGTGTCTGTAAATATTTGAATTCAAGATATAAGCAACTAAGTATTTGCAAAAAGATCTGAGGGGGAAATTATCTGTGACTTAGGCGCGAATGAACACCGCGCCTAGTACAGGAACCAGGTCGGCGGTTAAAATTTGCTGACAATAGCAGCACCAATAATGATGCAAGGTATAGCCATCACCGCCACTACTATCATTGTTTTTACAAATTCGTCCATTTACATACTCCTATGAATTTTTTATGGTTTTTGAGCACCAGCTCATTGAGTTGGCGCCAGCCCCTTTAAACTTATCCTACTAAGCCTATTATCGCTAAAGCAGGGCTGAGCTACAAGAACACCAATAATGTATTGTTTCATATACTTTAGAGCTCCAAAAATCTGCTCTAAAAACTGCCCTTCTATCTCTATTGGCCTTTTATCTCTATTGGTAAGTAGAGCGAATACACTCCGTGAAGCCGTTATACTGCATCTACACAACGCTTTAGCAATGTTCTCCGATTTTCAAAACCCATGAATATTCATCTTTACGCAGAAAACCGAAGAAGCAAAAAAAGATCTCGTCGACGAAAAAAATCAACCGCATCCCCCATCACTAGAATTTTAAAATGGTCTATGAGGTGGACGAGAAATACCATAATCATTCTTTTTAGCTTAAGTATTGTGGCCACTCTTGCTTTACGCTGGATGAACCCCCCCTATACAAGTTTCATGATCGTACAAAGAGTATCAACGGAATTTGTACCCTATAAGATAAACTGGATACCGATAGAAGGTATTTCGCCACACTTGTTAATTGCTGCCGTCGCCGCAGAGGATCAGAAGTTTCCCAATCATTATGGTTTTGACTTCAAAGCGATTCAGTCTGCACTGGAAAATAACAAACAACAAAAAGGTTTACGTGGTGCAAGTACCATTACCCAACAAGTTGCTAAAAATATTTTCCTTTGGCCAAAGAAAAGCTTTTTTAGAAAAGGCCTTGAAGCCTATTTTGCATTCTTGATTGAAACGCTTTGGCCTAAGTGGCGTATTTTAGAAGTATATTTAAATGTTGCTGAGTTTGGCCCCAATATATTTGGTGTAAAAAATGCGGCTTATATACATTTCAATAAATCTGCTCGCCAATTGACCCAACAAGAAGCAACAATACTCGCGGCAGTATTACCCAATCCACACAAATTACATGCTTCCCGTCCATCTAGCTATGTACAACAACGTGCAGAGTATATTGCTGACCAAACTCGCTCACTTGGAGGTGTTGGATATTTAAAAAGTATTTGGGATTGATCATTTAAACCCAAAATATAAACCCATAATATAAACCCAGAAATAAGACCTAGAATAAATTTTTAGGCTGAACAACGCGTATAATCCTAACTAATATATTTAGAGTATTGCGTGACGATATATAAAACCATAAAAAATATGCATAAAACAGAAGATCTCCACAAAACTAGTAACAACGCATTGCAAGATAACAAACTACATAAGCTATCCAAAGAAAATTTAAGTAATTTTCTATCCTCATTGCAAACATGGACACAAAAAATCCGTGCTGGCGAGTTAACGGCACGCATGCCAGTTTCTAATCACGCAGAAATTACCGAGCTTAGTCAAGATATTAATTTTGTTGGCGAGATGCTGTGCTCTTTATCACGAGATGCGGAACAACAATTACAGCGCCATACCGAACACATTGCGCAAAAAAACAAGTCTCTGGAAACACTGTATGACGTTGTTACCAGCATTAATATGACTCGTGACATACAAACATTGTTAACACATTTTTTACACACCATGACAGAACTAGTAAGTGCGCATGCTGCAGCTGTGTACTTAGAAGCCGAAAAAAATACCTGCTCATTAGTTGCAGAAATTGGTATGGATGCTAGCTTCAATAATCGCCACCCATACCTGCCTGAGCAACATACTCACTCCTCAGAAAATGGAAACAATCAACAAACCATTCCTGTGGAAATCATTCCTTGCCCAAGTGAAATTTCTTCTAACTACTTTGACAATAAACCGCTTTCGATATTGGTGGTACCACTACAATATCGCGGCAAACTTTTAGGCGCATATAATTTATATATTGATGAAGACCGCTTTGCTAGTAAAAGCGAATATGAAGATTTATTTACGAGTATAGGTCGTCATCTTGGCATTGCAGTAGAAAAAGCACGCTTAGATGAAGAAGCCAACACCTTAAACATTATTCGTGAACGTAGCAGCTTTGCCAATGAACTTCATGATTCACTGGCACAAACCCTTGCGAGTATCAAATACCAGGTTCGCGTATTAGACGAAACTATTCACCAGGAAGATGATGAAGCCACTTGGCAAGAACTAGAGCGTATCGAAACAACTATTGATGAAGCCTATTCAGAATTACGTGCCTTAATAGCGCATTTTCGTTTACCTATTGGTGAGCACAGCTTAACGGGTTCTGTAGAACAAATAGTTGAACGGTTCAAACAAGATAGCGACGATGTCCAGGTCTACCTACAAAAAGAATGGCCAGATACAAAGTTACCGACTCAAATTGAGCTACAGGTTATACGAATCATTCAAGAAGCGCTTACTAATGCACGTAAACATAGTGGGGCTAAAGTGGTACGGGTTTGGATGCGTGGTGATGAAAATGGCCATTATTTCGTACTAATTGAAGATGATGGGGTAGGCATTACCAAGCAACAACAGCAAAATTCGAATGGAGAACATGTCGGCCTCAGTGTAATGCAAGACCGCGCCAGTAGAATTGGTGGTATACTTAGCGTTGAAGGAGAAGCCGGCGAAGGTGTGCAAGTTCGACTAGAATTTGATTATTTGCCGGATGCCCTGCAAGATGAACCAATAAATAAATAATCAATAAATAAGTCAAATTTATGACCCTTGAAACTGCACTACGTATCGTTGTAATTGACGATCACACCCTATTTCGCGATGGCTTACAAAGCTTGCTTGGCCGCCATGGCATTGAGGTAGTCGCCTCGGTTGGCGATGGCCGTGAAGGCATTCGTTTAGCTCAAGAATTACGACCCGATATCGTCTTATTAGATATGCGCATGCCGAATATGAGTGGTTTAGAAGTCCTCAAACAATTCCAACAAGTTAAATTTGAATCGCCAATCGTTATGCTCACCACTAGTGGTGACGAACGCGATCTCGTCGAAGCCTTACGCAATGGCGCCAAAGGTTACTTGTTAAAAGATATGGAACCCGATGATGTAGTGGCAGCATTACGCGAGATAATTCAAGGCGAGACGGTGGTTGCGCCTAATTTGACACAAATTCTAGCGAAAGTAGTCAAAGGTGAAGATCCATTAGAACCTGAACCTAGCCCTCTAGATAACTTAACACCTAGAGAACGTGAAATTTTAAGTCTGCTAGCCGAAGGTCAAAGCAACAAAGTTATTGCCAGAAATCTTGGTATTTCTGACGGTACGGTTAAGTTGCATGTAAAAGCAATTTTAAGAAAATTAAATATTCACTCTCGAGTCGAAGCAGCTGTCATTGCTGTGGAGCAAGGAATTCGCGCCAAGAAAACCGACCTCGACACATAACCTCACCGATTTGCTCGCAGCGTCTTTGCTGCGAGCCATAATTCTTTCGTTCATATCGCTCATAGTAATATGAAAACTTTCAAACAACTGATAGATGAACATGCAAAGCATGTAAATGAGCTCATGCCATGGGATCTCGAAGAAAAACTAAAAGACCATATCAAACCGCTGCTTCTAGACATCCGTGAACCTGATGAATTCTCAGCCGCGCGTATAAAGGGTTCGATTAATGTACCACGCGGTATTCTAGAAAGTGCATGTGATTACGGTTACTACGAAACCATACCCGAATTAGTAAACAATAGAGATCAAGAAATCATTCTGATTTGCCGATCAGGAAACCGTAGTGTGTTGGCAGCTAGCACTATGCAACAAATGGGATACCGTGCTACGGCATCACTAAAAACAGGTCTTAAAGGCTGGAATGATTACGACCAAACATTAGTAAATGAAAATGAAATTGAAATTGATCCTGACTTTGCGGATGAATTTCTCAGTCCAGAAGTAAAGCCAGAGCAGATGGAACCTAAATAGTTCAGAAGTTAATTAAATGCGCCCCTGGCAAAGAAACAGAATGGCATTGGTACTGGCGATTATGTTGTCAGTGGTAATTATCAACCTACCCATATTGACACTTAAACAAGCATTATCACTCATTGCCTTGCTAGTAGTTTTATTTGCTGGTTATGTGTTGTTTTGGAATTCCTATAAAAAGAAATAACCTATAACCAAGGCTCACATTTTTTTATTAGCTCTGCCTGATTCGTGGCATTCAATCTATGTCGAGCATTTCTAAGTTGATTCTCAATGGTCCGTACTGATTTATTCAATTCTTGAGCAATTTTTTTATAACTAAAACCGTCAGCCGCTAAGCGAATTGCATCCAACTCAGACTCACTTGGTTTCTTAAACATCTGATGCATAGTTGGGTTGTGCCAATAATTACTAATCCCTGCAAGTGGCGCAAAAAAATGTGTGCAAAACTCCCCCATAAACTCCATTTCTGAATTATTCCATTCATGATTCTTTAAAGTATGATCAACACAAGAAATACCGATTGGGTCTTGATCCCAAACAAGACGCTGCATGAGCATCGATTTACTTTTGATTTTCGAAAAAATCTCTCGAACATCTTCTAGCATTGGATTAGTAGAAATATTTTCATATTTAATGGGTTGACGACTGCGCCAAACGCGTTGCATCACTTCATGCTGATTTGAAAGTACCAGTTTCTTCACCGAAGGTGGATGAGTAGATTCACTACAGTATTCAGATATGGGCGTGTACTCGATATCCGTTGGTGTGGCAAAACCGGCATCCGCTCTACATGCTGACAAATGATTTCCCATATAACTTAATGCAATTCGAACCGTCTCCTTAGGATTCTCAATAGCAATAATCATATGCGCCACGCAGTCCAGCATATTGCCTGGACGGGTTTGATAATTACCATCCAAAAAATACTGTTTAAGTGCTTTAGTAGACGGAGGCTCTTGCTTAAAATTTAGTTTCACAGATTCATGCCATGCAATTGTTATAGGGGTTTATTGTCATGCGCTTACACTGAGTGCTAGATATGATTACACAATAATTATTAACTACACACTCATTACTATCTTAGTAAGGAAAAAACACTATGGCTATGAAACATTACAAAAATGCTCAATCAATGGATATTGCTTCATTAAACATAGATGGAATCAATGCTTATTTACAAGACATAGACTCATCAAATGATGCCAATGCACCTATTAGTTTTGGATTTTTCAGGATGGAAGCAGGAAATCCCCTTGAATACACTTATTCATATGATGAATGCAAAGTCATTGTTGAGGGCGAGATGACAATTGAAGAAGTAGGCGGAGAAACGGTAGAGGTTTCTGCTGGCGATGTATTATTTTTCTCCAAGGGTACGAAAACTATTTTTTCTTCTAACTCTTCTGGCCTTGGCTTCTATTGTGGACAACGTAAGCAAGGCGAATTATAGAAATTATTCCCTACATACAGTGTACCAACACACATAATACCGATAACTGCTCCTGCGTTACCGGCATACAGTACTTCCATGTACATAAAAAAGCCCCGCTAAAAAACGGGGCTTGATACGCAGTTTATGGAGGAGAGACTACGTATTGAAAAAGTTAATACTGGTTATTACTCATCGGCAACTGCTTCTGCGTTACCCTACCTCCTGTATCCATGCAGTTATGCGTTACCAACATACAGCACTTCCATGCACGTAATTAAAAGATTAATAGCATCAAGCCAAATACTGATGTCATTGCTACTGCAAATAACACTGCATCGGGCATTAATACATTGTATGCAAATGCATTTTCTACGTTGCTAGTCATGGTTATTTTCCTCTATTTAAAAGTTATGGGTTTAAAGCAAAAGCATTGTTAATATAATTTTCTTAAGCGTTCGTTAGATGGGGCCAACCACTTCGAGTTCAATTAAATTTCAAAAAACTTTTTTATCTAAAAGAATCAAAGTTTTATACGCTTAAGCTTTTAACTACGCTTTCTGCTTCAATCTTTGTTCAAATAATTTAAGCAATATCTATAGTTAAACAATTGCAAATGCTGTGCCAACCTTACTACTGCTTTCATTTCAAGTACTTATAATTTTCCTATTCAAAAGGACCAAAAATTATGCACTACTCATGTGCGACCTTGTTCCAATTTCAATCACTTAACGTAAATTAACGACAGACTTAATGGTTACTAGAGTTTGCATTCAATAACTCACCGTGCGTCTTAAGTAATCGGGCGCAGACTAAACATAAAAAGTTAATAAAATATTACGGGCGAAAGACACCTTCATGACAAAAGGCAAAAGAAACAATTTAAGCGACAGACGGAGCGAATTAAGCTTTATGTTTAGACTTGGCGAAAAACGTATGAACTAACTCTAAAAAAATAAATCAGAGTTTAATTTAAGTATAGTGTTTGTGGTCACGTCGTCGTGTACCCGCACGTTGAACAATAACACCGCGCACCGCATCCCTATTCGCAAGCGGTATCTCTTCATAACCCTGATTAAGTGCGCGCAAAAAATAACGATCGTCTTCGATAATAAATTGACGAAAAATATATTCCTCATTTACCATCGCTAATACATAACTACCACTCTCTACTGCTGCTGCAGAATCAATAATAATAATGCAAACGTCTTTAAATTCGGGCTCCATGCTGTCACCAATTACACGCAACGCAAAGGGTTCAGAATTCGCGCAACCACCATGGTCGGCTAAATCAGCCTGCAACACTTGCTCTTTAATAACAGCTTCCGAAGGGTTTTTAGATTCAGTCATAATTAATATTGTACGTTGCAAAAACACCCCATACTAATTCCATTTTCAGTATGGCTTAAACTTTAGATTCGACAGCCTTTTCCGCTGCGCGTTCCTCTTGTTGTAAGGCCCACATATTGGCATATACCCCCTGTTGCAGTAACAACTCACGATGGCTGCCAGACTCTACCACCCGGCCATGGTCAAACACATAAATGCTATCAGCATCTACAATAGTAGAAAGCCTATGCGCAATAACAAGTGTAGTGACCCCTTGAGTAACTTCTTGCATAGCCTTCAAAATCATACTTTCCGATTGTGAATCTAAGCTGGAAGTGGCTTCATCAAAAATTACAATACGCGGATTTTTCAAAACGGCTCTGGCAATTGCAATGCGCTGCTTTTCTCCGCCAGAAAGTTTTAAGCCGCGTTCCCCAACTATGGTTTCATATTGCTGAGGCAGTTGTTGTATAAAGTCATGAATATTAGCCAGTTTTGCCGCCTGTTCAATTTCTTCCCTACTTGCACCAGGTTTGGCATATTGAATATTGAAATAGATGCTTTCATTAAATAGTACTGTGTCTTGTGGCACGACGGCTATATTTTCATGCAAACTTTGTTGCGTACACTCGCGCACATCTTGCCCGTCAATACGCACCGCACCCGAAGTGACATCATAAAAACGAAATAACAACCGTGCGATGGTTGATTTACCAGCACCTGATGCACCAACGACCGCAACTTTATGGCCAGATGGGATGGTAATAGAAACATTATGTAGAATTTTTCGATCTTTATTATAAGAAAATGAGACATTATCAAATTCAATTTGTGCAGCACTTACTTCTAATTGCTTTGCGTCCTGCGCATCTTTAATTTCAGTATCTTTTTGTAACAGCTTCACCAACATATCCATGTCTGCAAGTGAATAGGTTATTTGTCGATAAACAATTCCCAAAGTATTGAGTGGTATAAACAATTGCAGCATCAGAGCATTTACCAACACCAAATCACCCAAGGTCATAGTGCCATCGGTCACTCCACTCGCAGCAAAAATCATAATTATCGTCACGCCGATTGCAATAATGAAAGCTTGCCCAAAATTCAGCATCGACATGGTAGTAATACTTTTTACTGCGGCATTCTCCCACTGCGAAAGCGTTTCTCCATAGCGTGATAACTCATAGCGCTCATTATTAAAGTACTTCACAGTTTCATAATTCAGCAAGCTGTCTACCGCTATCGAGTTTGCCTGTGAATCCAATCGATTCATCTCGTGGCGATATTTCATACGCCAATTCGTCACTAATAAGGTAAACAAAATATACAGAATGATGGTAATCAATGTTGCGATCGAAAACTTCAAGGCATAAGCACCCAATAAAATCGCTGCTACCAGGCCCAACTCGACAAAAGTAGGCACAATAATGAACACCATATAATTAATGATCGAAGACAAGCTTTGCGTGCCACGTTCCAGATCACGAGTAATTGACCCCGTTTGCCTTTCTAAATGAAAACGCAATGGCAAGTTATGCAAATGCTCTAACACTCGCGTAGAAAGTTTTTGAATTGCACGATACCGCACACGCGCAAACAACACGTCGCGCAACTCATTAAATAGCGCCGTAGTTAAACGCAAAGCGCCATACGCCAACAACAATCCTAAAGGTAGTAATAATAAACTGGCCTCTACATCTAATGTGTCAACGATGCGCTTGAGAATTAATGGCACAGCAACCGTTGCCACTTTAGCGATCACTAAACAGGCTAAGGCAATTAAAACACGCCAACGATATGCCCATACATATGGAAACATCCGTAACAGATTTTTAAAATCGGTGCGTTGTTTATGTGGCTCTTCTGTTCGTGCGTGAAATTGCATTTAGTTACGTTAGTAAATTATTTTAAAAATGACGGTACTTGATTAAGGCTTGCGCATCATGACGCAAACAAATTCTTTACTTAATATCTCTGAATTCACTTTTTAGAATGAAATTTCTGAATTGAAAAAATATGAACGGTCGTTTTTGTGAAATTCGATGCGCTCGAGTGAAAAAAAGTGAAGAATTTTTATAAAACTTTTCTATTCAATCTATCGAAAGATTTTAAGCCAGAACCATCAAAAAAAGCTTGCTTTTCTCCAACCACACGAACGTTCAGGATATTTTAACCTGTTTGTAATATACAAACGGTTTATCCACAGCTTATTCCATGCCATACACACAAGATGTTGTGCTTGACGGATTTCACACCCCAATTTATAGTAATCCTCGTTCACAGCAGTCCACTTCAGTTTTCCTGAAGCATATAAGAACTCATCAAAGGGCGCGTGAAAAAGGGATGTAAAAACAACAACTTATAATATTAAGCTGAGAGACCAAATGCAGCCAGAACCTACTACTATTGCCGAAGAAAAAACCCCTAACGCTCCACACGAATCAAACGCACCTACTAAACTAGAAATTGCAGCCACAGCGCCTGGCCAATATCGCGTAATTCGCCGTAATGGC
>CAJICL010000245.1_pt1 | contig 22224 bp, 18 predicted proteins | sample 9199671 | NCBI WGS metagenome assembly CAJICL01 (sample SAMEA7708341, study PRJEB35096) | sediment metagenome | biome: marine neritic benthic zone biome [ENVO:01000025]; feature: sediment [ENVO:00002007]; material: shallow marine sediment [ENVO:03000034] sea grass bed [ENVO_01000059] ... | reverse complement strand
GAGTTTTTAGAGGAGGAAGGTAAGGCGCGCCATCTGCGAGTAGTCGAAATTCCTGCCCATCGTGGCATGATTTTAGATCGAAATGGGGAGCTACTCGCAGTTAGCACGCCTATCCATTCTGTGTGGGCAAATCCGTTGGAAGCATTGCAAAGTCACAAAGCGATACGTGATGTTGCACTTATCCTTGGAATAAATGCAGATAACTTAATTAAAAAACTACAAAGCAAAAAAAATCGGCAATTTTTTTATGTAAAGCGACACATAGACCCTCAGCAAGCAGAAAAATTACAGCAGTTAGGAAGTGAGGGTATTTATTTAAAGCGTGAATATCGACGCTATTATCCTACGGCTGAGGTTACCTCTCATGTATTAGGTTTTACAGGAATTGATGATAATGGCTTGGAAGGGATAGAGCTCGCCTATGAACAGTGGCTACGTGGACAGCCAGGTTCTAAAAAAGTAATGAAAGATTCCTATAACCGTATCGTTGAAGATGTTGAGGCAATGAGAATTCCCGAGCCGGGTAAGGATATGGTGCTCAGTATTGATAAAAGAATTCAATACATAGCTTATCGTGAATTAAAAGCAAAACTTTCTAAACATCGTGCTAAATCTGCTAGTGCTGTTTTGTTGGATGCAAGAACAGGTGAGGTGTTGGCAATGGCAAATGCACCTTCATATAATCCTAATAATCGCAAAGGCTATGGAAGAGGGAGTTATCGTAATCGTGCTGTGACTGATGTTTATGAGCCAGGTTCACCTATTAAACCGTTTACTATTGCTACAGCATTAGAATCAAAACGTTATACACAGAATTCAATTATTGATACTGCACCTGGGAATTATCAGATTGGTGAGTTCACGATTCGTGATCATAGAAACTATGGATCATTGTCGTTGGGTGGGATTATTCTTAAATCAAGCAATGTAGGCGCTACAAAAATTGCGCAAACCTTACCCGCGCAAGAGCTTTGGTCTACATTTAACTCTATCGGTATTGGTCGTTCTACTGAATCAGGGTTTCCGGGTGAAGTTTCCGGTTATTTAAAAAGTTTTCATGATTGGCACAAAGTGGAACATGCAACGATGTCGTATGGCTACGGTATGTCAATGACGAGTTTGCAGCTGGCGCGAGCATATGCTGTGCTGGCATCCGGCGGTAAACTTTTACCTATTACTATGTTGCGCAGGTCTGATGAAGATATAAAAAACCAAAAGTTATCAGCCATATTTTCGCCACAAACGGTTGATAAAGTGGTCACTATGTTAACAGCTGTGGTTTCTGAAGATGGCACGGGTTCGCGTGCTGCTATTCCTGGTTATAGTGTTGCAGGTAAGACGGGTACAGTACACAAATCTTCAAAAGGTGGTTATGAAGAAGACAAATATATATCCGTCTTTGCTGGTATGGCGCCCGCCAGTGACCCACGACTCGTGCTGGTAGTGATGGTTAATCAGCCTAGTAGCGGGGCCTATTTTGGTGGAGAAGTTGCAGCACCTATTTTTTCTAAAATTATGGGTGGTGCTTTACGCATACTAAATGTTTCTCCAGATAAAGTGCCTTTGCAAGCTAATACTCATGTTTCTCCAAATCATGCAGGATGATGAATGCAAACCAATGCTGCGGTTACATGGTCTTTGGGCAGATTATTAAAAGACTGGTGTGATGTGCAAATAATTCATTCTGATATTCCAATATCCGGTTTAAGTTTGGATAGTCGTTCTATTTCTAAGGGCGATCTGTTTTTTGCTTTACAGGGTTCGCAACAACATGGTGTTGAATATAGTCAACAAGCTGTGGCAAATGGTGCCGCTGCATTGGCTTGGGAAGCAAGTTCGCAAGTGAATGTCAACGATTTGCCTAGCAGTATCCCGTGTTTAGAAATTGAAAACTTACAAAATAAACTTGGGCTGATTTGTAAACGTTTTTACAATAATCCATCTTCGCAAATGAATATCATTGCTGTGACAGGTACGGATGGGAAAACCTCAGTGAGCCAGTTTATTGCGCAAGCATTACATCAGTTAGATGTATCTTGCGGGGTAATTGGTACGTTGGGTTATGGGAGATTCCCAAATTTTGATGCAGCGAGTCACACTACCCCTGATGCGGTACGTATGCATAGCATTTTGAATGATTTGTATTTGAGTGAAGTACATCATGTCGTGTTAGAGGCTTCGTCACATGGGTTAAATCAAGGTAGATTGAATGGTGTAGAAATTGATACCGCAGTATTTACCAACTTAGGCCGTGATCATATGGATTATCATCAATCTCTTGATGATTACTTCAGGGCAAAACGATTACTATTTCAGAGTCCACAACTAAAAAATGCCGTAATCAATATTGATGATGAGGCTGGTGTTCGACTAGCAGAGGAGCGTTCTAGTCAACTAAATGTGATTACTTATTCCATTGATTCAAAATTAATGGATAAGAATTCATATGTGAACGCAACTAATATTGAATATGTAGCAGGTGAAACAAGTTTTGAAATTGTTTCTAGTTTTGGCAGGGCTAATATTAAAACCAATTTGTTTGGGAAATTTAATATTAGTAATTTGCTAGCGGTAATGGGGTCTTTGATCACAAGCGGATTTGAGTTTGAGCAAGCTGTAAAGATAATTTCTAATCTCAAAACAGTTCCTGGTCGAATGGAATTTGTCGATTATGAAAGAAATTTAAATAAGCAAGATTTACCCGCCGTGGTGATTGATTATGCGCATACTCCGCAAGCACTTATTAACGTTCTAAAGGTTCTTAAAGAGCATTGTGCCGGTAAGCTTTGGTGTGTTTTCGGTTGTGGTGGGAATCGCGATAAAGGCAAACGTAAATTGATGGCGCAAGCGGTAGAGCAGCACGCGGATATAGCTGTAGTGACGGATGATAATCCACGTTTTGAAAATCCAGATGAAATTACCGATGGGATTGTGAAGGGTTTTTCTTCTGCCTCGAGTTATACATTAATCCATGATCGGCAGAAAGCTATTGAATATGCTATTCAGCATGCTAGTGCTCCAGATATTGTATTGATTGCCGGGAAAGGTCATGAGGCTGTACAGATAATTAATCACGACTTTCTGCCATTTGATGATAAAAAAATTGCTAGAGAAATTCTGCTGCAAGCACTATGAAATTATCATTAAACGAAATCGCTACCATCACTAATGGTCAAATTGTTGGAGATAATGCGTCATTAAATATACAAATTAATGGGCTGTCTACGGATACGCGGAGTTTGCAGGCAGGTGTATTGTTTATTGCCTTAATCGGCGATTCATTTGATCCGCATGAAATCATTGAAGCGGGTGATGCAAGCCAGGCAGGGGCTGTGTTGGTGCAACGAAAAGTTTCCGCTGAAATTCCTCAGGTTATTGTTAAGAATACCTACAAAGCTTTGCAGCAACTAGCTGCAGCATGGCGTAAGCGTTTTAGTATTCCTGTGATTGGGGTCACGGGTTCAAATGGTAAGACATCGGTTAAAGAATTAATCAAACAAATTCTAAGTACTCAAGGCAGTGTCTTAGCAACGGTTGGTAATTTAAACAACCATATCGGCGTCCCATTAACTTTAAGTAATCTAGATGAAACACATCAATTTGCGGTTATTGAAATGGGTGCCAATCATGCGGGGGAAATTTCTGAATTAGCTAAGCTTGCTGAACCAAATATTGGTGTCGTTACTAATATTGGTCAGCGCATCTGGAAGGCTTTGGTTCTATTGAAGGTGTTGCGAATGCTAAAGCCGAGTTATATCAAAACTTAAGTGCTAGCGGTGTAGCTGTAGTTAACGCGGATGAGCGTTATAAAGAAGTGTTGGGAAAAGAAATCGGCGATCGCATGCAAATTAGTTTTGGAATTGAGCAGCCAGCAGATGTGAGTGGCAAACAAATTGCAAGCGATCAAGTTGAAATTGTAACGCCGATAGGGAAGCTGCGCGTCAAGCCACAAATATTGGGTATGCATGCATTGCTAAATATTCTCGCAGCTACAGCAGTGGGCTTGGCACTGGGATTTGATCTTGAGGATATAAAAGTAGGGATTGAAAACACGAAAGCGGTGCCGGGTAGACTAGTGCGTATTGAAGGGTTGGCTGGTGCTGTCATTTTGGATGATAGCTACAACGCTAATCCAGCCTCATTGGCGGCAGCATTAGATGTTCAAGCGAAAGAAGAGGGAGAGCATTGGTTAGTGTTGGGTGATATGGGCGAGTTAGGTGATGAAAGTGTTTTTATGCATAAAAAAGCCGCTGAAATTGCTAAGCAATTTGGAGTGGTGCGTTTGTTTGCGTACGGCGAGATGACTAAACACAGCGTTAAGGAATTTGGGGCAGGTGCAATGCATTTTGATAATCATTCAAAGCTTATTGAGGTGCTGCAAAATGAATTGTCTGATGGAGTGTGTGTGCTAGTTAAAGGTTCTCGTGCTATGCATCTGGAGAAAATCGTAGCTGGGATTACAAGCCATAAAGATTCAGAGAAAAACAAATTCAATGGCAAATCTAATGGTCAAAATAATATGGAACATAAAGAGCATGCTGCTTAGTATTTTTGAATATTTGGAACAATTTCATTCTGGTTTTAATGTGTTTCAGTACTTAACGTTGCGCTCTATTCTAGGTGTGTTAACGGCGCTGACAATCTGTTTTATCACAGGGCCGATAATGATTAGGAAATTGACTAGCTATAGTGTAAATCAAAATGTAAGAAGTGATGGACCGCAAACACATTTGGCAAAAGCTGGGACACCAACTATGGGTGGTGCGTTTTTATTAGTATCCATATTAGTCAGCGCAATATTATGGAGTGATTTGTCTAATCGTTATGTTTGGTTTGTTTTAGTTACTACGTTTTTATTTGGACTGGTTGGAGCAGTAGACGATGTAAAGAAATTGCTAAGTCGATCAAGCAGAGGTCTTTCAGCTAAAGGAAAATATTTTTGGCAATCGGTAATCGGTTTTGGTATTGCCTTAGCTATTTTTTATACAACAAGTTTGCCAGAAGAAACAAATTTATATGTGCCATTTTTTAAGAATGTTGTTATTCATTTGGGTGCTTGGTTTGTCTTGCTAACTTATTTAGTGATTGTAGGTTCTAGTAATGCAGTTAATTTTACAGATGGATTAGATGGGCTTGCGATTATGCCAGTTGTGATGGTGGTTGGTGCATTGGGAGTATTTGCCTATGTGAGTGGTAATACCAATTTTTCTAATTATTTATCTATACCGCATTTACCACTTGCAGGTGAGCTGGTTGTTTTCTGTGGAGCTACAGTTGGTGCAGGTCTTGGGTTCCTTTGGTTTAACGCATATCCCGCACAAGTTTTTATGGGAGATGTAGGTGCACTTGCATTAGGTGCAGCAATGGGTGTATTGGCCGTATTGGTCAAGCAAGAAATTGTATTGATGATAATGGGTGGCGTATTTGTGCTGGAGACCGTATCCGTCATGATACAAGTCATCTCTTTTAAGCTCACAGGTAAGCGAATATTTCAGATGGCACCATTACATCATCACTTTGAACTTAAAGGATGGCCTGAACCAAGAGTAATCGTTCGGTTTTGGATTATTACCGTAATTTTAGTGTTAATTGGCTTAGCAACCCTGAAGCTTCGTTGATTATTGAGAATGGGTTTAGCGTTGCAAAAACATGATACTGACAATAAGCGAGAAACTGTTGTGATCGGTCTTGGTGAGACAGGTATATCTGTGGCTCAGTACTTAAGTAAACAGCGTATTGATTTCGCAATGTTAGATACACGCTCTAATCCACCGCAACTTTCTTCTTTTAAACAACGCTTTCCAGATGTGGAAATCTATCTGGGTGAGCTTAATCCAAGTGTGATTGCGCAAGCTTCTCAAGTTATTGTAAGTCCTGGAATTGATATTAATGAGAATGTACTGCGCCAAGCGGCTGCCGCTACTGATTGTGAGTGCATTGGTGATATTGAGTTATTTGCACGTAGTACGACTAAGCCGATTGCTGCGATTACGGGTTCCAATGGTAAAAGCACGGTAACTAGTTTGCTTGCTGAGATGGCTAGATCAGGGGGGTTAAATGCTTATGCTGGTGGAAATTTGGGTCCACCTGCCTTGGATCTGCTTGGTGATGAAAATGCAGAGCTGTTTGTTTTAGAGCTATCTAGTTTTCAGCTGGAGTCGACTAAATCATTAGTACCGCAAGTAAGTGTGGTACTTAATATCTCACCCGATCATTTAGATCGTCATGGTGATATCGATCGTTATGCACAGATTAAAGGACACATCTATAACAATGCCAAAGTAAGTGTCATTAATCGAGATGATGGTTATGTATCGAAAATGAAAACTTTTGGCGAAATTATTTCTTTTGGTCTAAATAAACCTGCACATAATGAATTTGGTGTAATAAAAAATGCAGACGACTTATTTTTGGCATACGGCGAAAAATGTTTATTGCCCGTTAGAGAATTAGCGTTGCAAGGCGAGTCAGGGATTTTAAATTCGCTTGCAGCCTTAGCGATGGGGTATGCGCTTAAGCTACCAATGCAAAGTATGCTAAATAAACTTAAAACCTTTGAAGGACTGCCACATCGTTTAGCATTGGTTACTGAGTATAAAGGAGTATCTTGGTTTGATGATTCAAAAGGCACCAATATTGGAGCTACGATAAGTTCATTACGCAGTTTGAGTGAGAATATTATCTTAATTGCAGGTGGAGTATTTAAAGGTGGAGATCTAACGCTATTAAAAGATGCAATTGCAAAACATGCTAAGCATGTGGTTTTGCTAGGACAAGACGCTGAATTACTGCAGCAAGCACTTAACGGTGTGGTGCCAATAGACGTGGTAAATTCGATGCATGATGCTGTGGAGAAGGCTTATAAAATTGCGTTGAAGAATGACCGAGTTCTGCTTTCTCCCGCTTGTGCAAGTTTCGATATGTATAAGAATTACATTGAGCGTGGCAATGATTTTGAGAATTGCGTAAAAGGTCTTTCGTTATGAGTATGGCCAAGCAAGTAGCGCGAAAAAAATCTAACCGTTTTGATGTTGAATTGGCCAAGTGCTGTGATGCAAAACTTATGTTTGCGGTGGTGATGTTATTAGGAATTGGTTTAGTGATGGTGGCGTCATCTTCAATTGAGATTGCAGATCGTGCCACTGGAGATCCACTGTATTACTTTAAGCGTCAATTTATATTTGCTTTGATGGGTGTTTCTGCTGGTTTTGCATTGACCAAAATTCGCCTGACACACTGGGAAAACTCCGGTATGGCGATTTTGTTTTTTATGGTGGTTTTGCTGTTGTTAGTGCTAATTCCTGGTTTAGGTAGAACGGTAAATGGAAGTACACGGTGGTTGGCGATAGGGCCTTTCGGCTTGCAAGTTTCGGAAGTCGTAAAATTATTATTGATTGTTTATCTTGCAGGTTATGTGGTTAGACAAGGTAAACAAATTCGCGAATCATTTATTGGCTTTGTTAAACCAATGTTGGTGTTGGTGGTTTTATTTACACTATTGTTATTAGAGCCTGACTTTGGGGCTGCAATGGTATTACTCATTACAGCTTTAGGAATGCTTTATTTGGCGGGTGTCAAATTTTGGAAGTTTGGAATTCTTTTGATGACCTCAGCAATCTCAATGGGGTTTGTGGCAATTTCATCTCCTTACCGAGTTGAGCGCTTTACTGCATTTTTAAATCCATGGTCAGATCCTTTTGGTTCTGGTTTTCAATTAACTCAATCACTTATTGCGATTGGTAGTGGGGCTTGGTCGGGCTTAGGGCTTGGGGCGAGTGTGCAAAAATTATTTTATCTTCCAGAAGCCCATACTGATTTTGTGTTTGCTGTTATAGCAGAAGAATTAGGTTTGGTTGGTGTCACATTAGTTATCGCGCTTTTTATGTTATTAATTTATAGGTGTTTTGCGATTGGTAAAATGGCGGAAAAGAAGGGCATGAGATTTGGTGCACAAATAGCGTACGGGATAGGAATCTGGTTAGGTCTGCAAGCCTTTATTAATATTGGAGTGAATACAGGAGTGCTGCCAACCAAGGGGCTTACATTGCCTTTTATAAGTGCTGGAGGAAGTAGTTTGTTGGTAGTGTGTGCAGCGATTGGTTTGATCACGCGTGTTTATACGGAGGGTCATGCAAAGTCAATTCGTAGATGAATTGACTTTGCATATTTAATTTTGAGTACTCAACGTTCACCTGTAATGATATTTGCTGGAGGTACTGGTGGCCATGTGTTTCCAGCACTAGCTGTCGCTAAACAAATTGAGCTGCAGTCCGTGCCTATAGTTTGGGTGGGTACAAAACGTGGTATTGAGGCCAAAATAGTACCAAATGCAGGATATAAAATTGAGTGGATAGCAGTAAATGGCTTGCGTGGTAAAAACATTACAACGTATATATTGGCTCCATTTAAATTAGCACTGGCAGGTTTGCAAGTGACTTGGTTGTTACTAAAGCATCGTCCTTGTGCGGTGTTAGGTATGGGAGGATTTGTTGCGGGTCCTGGTTGCTTAGTCGCTGCAATGTTGCGTAAACCACTTATCATTCATGAACAAAATGCGATTGCAGGCTTAACGAATAGATTGTTGGCACCCTTTGCAAAGCGAATACTTACTGGTTTTCCTAATACTTTTGTGCGCAAAAATGTAGAAGTATTGGGTAATCCTGTAAGGGCTGAAATCTCTCAGCTACAACGCAAACATATAATTGCAGAACCAAATAATAGGTCGATAAGAGTGCTTATATTTGGTGGAAGTTTGGGTGCACAATCTTTAAATGAAACAGTTCCGGCAGCCTTGGCTAAGGTGATGGCAAAGCTACCAGTAGAAATGCACCCAGAAATCTGGCATCAAGCAGGTGAAAAAAAACAGTCATTCACACAAGAGCAATATAAGTTGCATGGCATTAATGGCCGTGTAGATGCATTTATTAATGACATGCAAGAAGCTTATGGATGGGCTGATTTAGTGATCTGTCGTGCTGGTGCTATTACTGTGGCGGAATTATCCGTAGCTGGTGTGGGAGCAATCTTTATTCCTTATCCTTATGCGGTCGATGATCATCAAACCGCAAATGCAGCTACCTTAGTGAATGCTGGCGCAGCATTAATGGTTAAAGAAAAACATCTAACTGCAGAGAAACTTGCAGACGTTCTAGAAGACTTGTTAAGGAATCGTTCAAAATTAAAATCTTTTTCGGAAGCTACTAAGGCTTTTGCGAAACCACAAGCTGCAAGAGATGTTGCAAAGGTTTGTATTCAATCTTGTTTGGGAAAAGACGATGAAAATATAAATATGGTAAAAGATTTTTAGCAATGACATTTAATATTGGACAATTTGCTACGCGTAGGATTAAGCAAGTGCACTTTGTGGGCATTGGTGGTGCGGGTATGGGAGGCATTGCTGAAGTTATGGTGAATCTGGGTTACAAAGTTTGTGGTTCGGATATGCAGCAAAACGCCATGACTCATAAACTAAGTGAACTTGGCGCAAGGGTTTATAACTCTCATTCTGCAAATAATGTTAATGGGGCGGATGTGGTTGTTTTGTCTAGTGCAGTAAAAGATGACAATCCCGAAGTAGTGGCTGCACGAGAAATGCGCATTCCTATTGTGCCGCGCGCAGAAATGTTAGCTGAGCTGATGCGCTTTCGTTACGGAATTGCGATTGCAGGAACCCATGGCAAGACCACCACGACGAGTTTGGTGGCGTCTGTTTTAGCAACTGCGAATATGGATCCCACCTTTATAGTAGGTGGGAAAGTAAATAGCTTTGCCAGTCATTCAAAGCTGGGTTCTGGTCAATACTTAGTTGCAGAAGCGGATGAAAGTGATGCGTCGTTTTTGCATTTGCAGCCGATTATGTCTGTGGTAACGAATATAGATTCCGATCACTTATCTGCTTACGACGGAGACTTTACTAATTTGCAAGAAGCATTTTTGGAATTTATTCATCATTTGCCATTTTATGGTATGACGGTGCTATGTGTTGAAAATGAAACCATAAAAGCGCTGTTGCCAAAAATATATCGTCCGTATTTAACTTATGGCTTTGGTGAAGAAGCTGATTATCGAATTACTAATGTTGTAATTACTGGAACGCAATCAAAGTTTGATTTACTGCGTCCTGGAACTGAGTCTGCAATCTCGTTCGTATTAAACCTGCCTGGTATTCATAATGTGCAAAATGCGGTAGCTGCGGCTATTGTAGCCTTGCAGCTAGATGTCGAAGAGAAATTTATTCAAGAAGCATTTGAAAAATTTCAGGGTATTGCAAGAAGGTTTCAAACTTATCCAAAAATTTGTATCGACGGTAAAAATATTCAATTGGTTGATGATTATGGGCATCATCCAACAGAGCTTGCGGCAACGATACAAGCAGCGCGTGAGGCTTATCCTGAGCAAAGATTAGTGGTGATTTTTCAACCGCATCGTTATTCGCGAACACGAGATTTGTTTGATGATTTTGTGCGAGTGTTAAATGAAGCCGATGCATTAATGTTATGTGAAGTGTATGCCGCAAATGAAGAGCCAATTGCGGGTGCAGATAGCGCTTCACTTTGTCGCGCTTTGCGAGCACGTGGAAAACTTGATCCGATTTTGGTTAAAGAAATGTCAGAAATTCAAAGCATACTTGAGCATGTAGTTCATGATAATGATGTGTTATTAACGTTGGGTGCAGGTAGTGTAGGTGGTATAGCGCCAGCACTACATGAGGCATTTGCGGCACATAAATGATGAATGCAGTAATGAAAAATGAGCTAAAACATAACCCGTTGCGAGGGAAACTCGAAAAGTCTGTTTCATTGGCGCGATTTACTAGTTGGAAAGTGGGAGGTGATGCAGAAATGCTTTTTCAACCTGAAGATTTAGCCGATTTGCAAAACTTTTTAAGTGCTTTGGATGCATCCGTACCAGTTACTTGGTTAGGTAGAGGTACTAATGTATTAGTACGAGATGGTGGTGTGCGTGGTGCAGTCATTGTTATACAAGGCTGTATTAATAAGTTGGAAAAAAATCAAAATAATCTTATTCGTGCCGAACTGGGTGTGTCATGTGCAAAATTAGCACGTTTTAGTGCCGAGAATAACTTAGTGGGTGCCGAGTTCCTTGCGGGTATTCCTGGAACAGTAGGTGGAGCACTGGCGATGAATTCAGGAGCATATGGAAGCGAAACATGGAACTATGTTTCTCAATTAGAAACTATTGATCGAAATGGGGGGCTGCATATGCGCACTCCAAATGAGTTTGATATAGGTTACCGCTCTGTTAATGGTCCACATGAAGAGTGGTTTATTGCTGCTACGTTTAAGTTTACAGCTGGGGATGGTCAGCAAGCGCGGGAAAAAATTCGCGAGTTATTGGATCAGCGTAATGCATCTCAACCAGTAGGAAATAGAAGTTGCGGTTCAGTGTTTAGAAATCCAGAAAATGATTTTGCGGCGCGCTTGATTGAGTCTTGTGATCTAAAAGGCAAGACCATCGGTGGCGCACAAATCTCTACTAAGCATGCAAACTTTATTATCAATATGAATGATGCAACTGCAGCAGATATAGAGGCATTGATTAGAGATGTTCAGAACACGATTGAAATCGAGTGTGGTGTTTCATTAATACCTGAAGTCAGAATTATAGGTGAGGCTGCTTGATGTCTCATAGTAAGCAAGATTTTGGCAAAGTTGCCGTGCTAATGGGTGGGCCATCTGCTGAGCGTGAAATATCACTAAAAAGTGGTGCAGCAGTTTTAGCAGCATTAAAAGCATCAAATGTGGATGCAGAATCAATAGATGTTTCATGTGATGTTTTTGAAATACTCCGCAGTGGGGGCTTCGATCGCGTATTTATTGCTCTACATGGGCCGCTTGGTGAAGATGGTTGCATACAAGGTGGTTTAGAAGTTATGGGAATGCCTTATAGCGGTAGTGGAGTGTTGGCATCTAGTATTTGTATGAGCAAATTAATGACCAAGCAGATTTGGCAAGGCTGTGGGATTCCAACACCTAGATATAGAGTTTTAAGCAATCAGGTAAATGAAGATGAATTGATTGCGGAATTAGGTTTACCAATAATTTTTAAGCCTGCTTCTCAAGGTTCAAGTATTGGAATGACAAAAGTGAGCAGCAAATCTGAAATTGCTGCAGGGTGGGCAAGCGCACGTAACTTTGAGGAGACTGTAATCGCGGAACAGTGGGTTGAAGGTCGCGAATATACCGTTGCTATATTGAATGGTATTGCATTGCCTATGATTCGTCTGGAGACGCCACGTTCGTTTTATGATTACGATGCTAAGTATCAATCGAATGAGACCCAATATCATTGCCCGTGCGGTTTGTCGGTATCTTTAGAAAAACAAATTCAAGAACTGTCAGTTCAGGCTTTTAATGCAACCCAAGCAACAGGTTGGGGCCGTGTAGACGTGATGTTGGATAAAGATGATATGCCATGGTTCTTGGAAGTGAATACGGTGCCAGGAATGACAGATCATAGCTTAGTGCCAATGGCGGCTCGAGCAAAAAATATTAGCTTTAATGAGTTAGTAATTAAAATATTACAGACATCTTTTAAAGAAGATTCTGAAAATATGTTTAAACAACAAATTAAACAATCATCTGCTAAAAGTAACGTCGCATGAAGAGCGTTATGAAGAAAAATAAACGTAAATTAAAAAGACGCACAAATGCAAAACGTAAAAAAACAACTGTGCAATCGTTTTCAAAACGTGATGCGTGGGATGTAATTGTTGTGGTGATGTTGTTGACAATCATTGTGTACTTTTCCACGTATGTTAGGAATAATCACTTCGCCGTTGCAGCATGGCCTGCAATTGAATTTGTAAATATAAATGGTGTGATTGATGCCGTAGACCATGAGGCGTTCAAAGAAGTTATTCGTGTTCACATCGCAGATGGTTTTTTGCACGTAAAAATGGATCGACTTGAGAGAGAGTTGGAAAAATTAACTTGGGTGCGTCATGCATCTGTACAAAGGTATTGGCCAAACACACTGCGTATAAAAGTTATGCAACATAGTCCAATTGCTCGTTGGGGTGATGCAGGACTAATGAATATGTATGGAGATTTATTTTTTCCGAAGGATATAGAGGCTTATCAAGCATTACCCATGCTCTATGGCGAAGAAGTCCGAGCAAAAGAATTAGCACGTACCTTTGAAAATAGTATGCAACAACTGAAACCGCTGGGTCTGAAGCTGCGTGGTTTGTTTGAAGATGAGCGCCAATCAAAGCATTTGGTCTTGTCAGATGGATTGATAGTTTCTATTGGTGATGGAGATGTTGCGGATAAAATTCAACGATTCATCACTGCCTATAATCAATACCTTGCTGAGAATTTTAAAAAAGTAAAAAAAGTAGACCTGCGATATACCAATGGTTTAGCGGTTGAATGGAAAAGTCCTCAATATGCCCAAAATTTAGAAATGGAACCCAATTTATGAGTCGCAAAGTCGAGAAAAGCATGATTGTTGGATTGGATATTGGTACTTCCAAAATCACAGCAATTGTGGGTGAAGTAAATGAAGAAAATCAATTAGAAATTATTGGCATAGGCTCGCATCCATCGCGTGGGCTTAAAAAAGGTGTGGTGGTGAATATTGAATCCACTGTGCAATCAATACAGCGTTGCGTTGAAGAAGCTGAGTTAATGGCGGGTTGTCAAATTCATTCGGTCTACGCAGGTATTGCCGGTAGCCACATACGAAGCATGAATTCACATGGCATAGTGGCAATTAAAGATCGTGAAGTTTCCACAAGTGATGTTGAACGTGTAATTGATGCGGCGAGAGCAGTCGCTATTCCTGCCGATCAACGTGTTTTACATGTTATGCCACAAGAATTTGTAATAGATCAGCAAGAAGGTATACGGGAGCCTGTTGGAATGTCTGGGGTACGACTAGAGGCTAAGGTACATCTAGTTACAGGGGCAGAAAGTGCTGCGCAAAACATCGTTAAATGTGTTCGTCGATGTGGTCTTGAAGTTGACGATATTATTTTAGAACAACTGGCATCTAGTTATTCTGTTTTAACAGACGATGAAAAAGAGTTAGGTATTTGTTTGGTGGATATTGGGGGTGGTACTACAGATGTTGCAGTGTTCACTGAGGGTGCAATTAAGCACACAGCAGTCATTCCTATTGCAGGGGACCAAGTTACAAATGACATTGCTGTTGCAATGCGCACACCAACTCAATATGCAGAAGAAATTAAAATTAAATATGCCTGCGCATTACGTCAACTTGCTAATCCTGATGACACAATTGAAGTGCCAAGTGTGGGAGATCGTGAACCAAGACGTCTATCACGACAAACTCTTGCTGAAGTGGTTGAGCCTCGATATGAGGAATTGTTATCACTCGTGCATGCAGAACTACGTCGCAGTGGTTTTGAAGATTTGGTGGCTGCAGGTGTGGTGCTTACCGGGGGTAGTTCAAAAATGGAGGGTGTGGTTGATTTGGCTGAAGAGGTATTCCATATGCCCGTGCGATTAGGTCTGCCACAACATATCACAGGGTTGGTTGATGTGGTGCGTAACCCTATACATGCAACCGGTGTAGGTCTGCTGTTGTTTGGACGTAAAAATCAACAGATGGGTGAAGCATCTTTGTTTAATGAATCAAGTATGGGAGCAGTGTTGAAGAGGATGAAGAATTGGTTTCAAGGGAGTTTTTAATAAGTGTAATTTGTAGTTTTAGTCATATTTTATATATTTTTAGCATGTAACTAGAGGAGAAATATCATGTTTGAATTAATGGATGCATACAGTCAAAGCGCTGTAATTAAAGTCTTAGGTGTTGGTGGCGGTGGCGGAAATGCCGTGCAACATATGGTCAACTCGGCAATTGAAGGAGTTGATTTTGTATGTGCGAATACGGATTCGCAAGCGTTAAAAAATACCAATGCAAAAACCGTTATGCAATTAGGTAGTGAGATAACAAAAGGATTAGGTGCGGGAGCTAATCCTGTCGTAGGGCGTGAAGCTGCTATTGAAGATCGTGATCGTATTCATGATGTGATTGCCGGTGCAGATATGCTGTTTATTACTGCCGGAATGGGTGGTGGTACCGGAACCGGTGCAGCACCAGTGGTTGCTGAAGTTGCCAAAGAGTTAGGTATTTTAACTGTGGCAGTTGTCACCAAGCCGTTTCCATTTGAAGGTGGGAAACGTATGCAAATTGCAGAAACGGGTATTGAAGAGTTAAGCAAACACGTTGATTCTTTAATCACAATTCCAAACGAAAAATTATTAACCGTATTAGGAAAAGATACGAATTTGCTTGAAGCGTTTAAGTCTGCAAATGATGTATTGCATGGTGCGGTGCAGGGAATAGCGGAACTAATTACCTGTCCTGGTTTGATTAACGTCGATTTTGCAGACGTGCGTACCGTAATGTCAGAAATGGGAATGGCAATGATGGGTTCAGGATTATCCGTGGGTACGGAACGTGCACGAGAAGCTGCCGAATCTGCAATCTCTAGCCCGTTGCTTGAAGATATAAATATTTCAGGTGCTAAAGGTATTCTGGTAAATGTTACGGCGAGTAGTAGTCTTTCCATTGGAGAATTTGAAGAAGTAGGAAATCATATTAAGGGCTTAGCTTCAGACGATGCGACGGTTGTAGTGGGAACTGTAATCGATGAATCCATGGCAGATGATCTTCGTGTTACTTTAGTGGCGACTGGTATCGGTTCACCAAAAATGGCAATGCCTGCTAGACCAACCGTTAAGCTGGTTGATACCCAACCTAAAAAAGTAATTGAAGATCCGTCAGTTGCTGGGCTTGAGGAGGAATTAGAAGCTCCGGTAGCGATCCGCACAGAAAATCGTGCTAATGCTGCAACAACCAATGGTAAAGATGATGACTATGATCTCGATTACTTGGATATTCCAGCTTTCTTACGTCGGCAAGCCGATTAATACTTGTGATTCGGAACTAATTATTCGGAACCAAATTACGACAAAGGGCTCAAATCCTCTAGCAATTGAGCCTTGCGACGTAAGTGTAGGATTTGTGTAATAATGTCGCGGTTTTTAAGAGGCGTCTTCATAAAACGGTAATGAAGACGCTATTCCTTTAATGGCACCTGTATATGCATATAGAGGTGTCCATTTGCCACTCGGGATCGAATAGGATTTGCGATTCGTGATAAAACAAAGAACATTAAAGAACGTAATTCGTGCCACTGGTGTGGGGTTACACACAGGCAAAAAGGTTTACCTAACCTTAAGGCCTGCTCCTGTTCAAACTGGAATAGTATTTCGGCGCATTGATCTTGATCCTCCGGTAGAGATTAAGGCCAGCCCAGAAAATGTTGGCGATACAAGCTTGTCGACGACACTCGTTTCCAATGACGTGCGCATTTCAACGGTAGAGCATCTCTTGTCCGCGATTGCTGGACTTGGGATTGATAATGCCTATGTTGATGTAAGTGCTCCCGAAGTTCCAATTATGGATGGTAGTGCGGGGCCTTTTGTATTTTTGGTGCAATCGGCTGGTATTGTTGAGCAAAATGCTCCTAAGAAATTTATCCGTATTACTAAAGCAGTTAAAATAAAAGAAGATGATAAGTGGGCACGCTTTGACCCTTTTGACGGTTTTAAAGTTGGTTTTACAATAGATTTTGATCACCCAGTGTTTAAAGCAGGCCCACAAAAAGCTGAGCTTGATTTTTCTACTACTTCTTTTGTTAAAGAGGTATCGCGTTCACGCACATTTGGATTTATGCGAGATTTTGAAACCTTGCGTTCGATGAACCTAGCATTGGGTGGTAGTTTAGATAATTCTATTGCTGTCGATGATCACCGAATTCTAAATGAAGATGGCCTTCGTTATGAAGATGAGTTTGTAAAACACAAAATTCTAGATGCCATTGGTGATTTGTACTTATTAGGCCATAGTCTAATTGGTGCTTTTAGTGGTTATAAATCAGGTCATGCATTAAATAATAAATTGCTTCGAAAACTGGTTTCTGTGACTGATGCTTGGGAAGAGGTGACCTTCGAGGATGACGAAGAAAATGTACCTATTTTCTATAGTCGACCCATCAGTGCCAGTTCATAATTTGACCTAAGTTAGCTGGCTAGAACCCTCTTAGAGCCATCTGTCATTAATCAATTCTAACTTGCTATTTACTGTCTTTTTTACCTCTTTGGGCCAGATGTTGCATCGCTTTTTGCAGGTCTAAGTCCTTGATATCTCTGGCGCTCTGTTTGATGAGATTTGCACTCTCTGGAGACAAACTTTCGGCTTTCGTCGGATGATTTACACCATTGATAACGTTACATATTTTAACCTTTATTTGATTCAAGTATTCCTTTACAGTAAGACTTAGTTCTTGATTCAGCTGCTTCAGTATTTCGCGTTGTTGAAATCGAATTACACTGGCCCTATTTGGGTCATCTGTGACAATCGTAAGGGTGCGATTGTCGATTCCAGCAACCCAACAGTGACTGGCTAGGTCTTCAGGTAACTGCATTCTTATGCTCAAGGTGAGCCGATGTAGCAGTTGCGCTTTTTTTTGCAGATCAACGCTGATGTAAGACGAAAATTTTTGCATTGGCTTACTTACATGGAATGTAACTAATGTTGAAGATAGTTATCGATGAACAAGGACTTACAATAATAAGTATAAAGTATTACAGATGAACATTATCATTTTCCCGCGTCCGCGAACAAATCATATTTATGCCAACCCTTTACGTGGTTTTAATAAGATAGGTGTATTTTTGGGCTTGATGGCCCTTTCTTCTGTGCTGCTAGGCAGCGGTTATTTGCTCGGTATTACATTTGGCCATAAAACTATATTAAACGAATGGAAAGCGGATGTAAGTGCGCAAAAAGAACGTTTAAATATTGCCAGGCGAGAAAGCGAAACTCATGTGGATGCATTGACGACTAAAGTAGGTTTAATACAAGCACATATTAATCGTATAGATGCACTGGGTAACATGTTAGTTAATATGGCGGGTTTGGATTCAGATGAGTTCAGTTTTGATTCCATACCTGGTGTCGGTGGTCCAAATGCATCTCAAGAAGAAGATGCGCAGGTTGATATGGAGATAGATGCCGTACTCGCAAGATTAAATGCGGAAATTGATAATCGTGAATATCAATTACGTATTCTCAATGATTTGCTTATCGATGAGAAATTAGAACAGGAAACTCGACCGCAAGGTAGACCCGTTATTCATGGCTGGATTTCATCCTATTTTGGCAAACGTACTAGTCCATTTTCGGGTAAAACTGAGACCCATAAAGGCGTTGATTTTGCTGGTAAAGCTGGAAATGACGTAGTAGCTGTAGCCGGCGGGGTGGTCACTCATGCAAATAAAAAGGGTGGATACGGTTATTTAGTAGAAATAGATCATGGCAATGGCTATGTCACGCGCTATGGGCATAATCAGATGGTCCATGTGCAGGTCGGTGAAGCGATTAAGCGAGGACAGGTCATCGCAAAGCTTGGTAGCACCGGTCGATCAACAGGGCCGCATGTGCATTTTGAAGTAATAAAAGACGGTGCACGAATCGATCCTATGAAATTTGTTGAATAGGGCGCAGCTAGTCGAGTAATTAAAGGACCCATTTTTCTAACTCGTACTGTCATCCTATAGATATATATTCTCTCTTCTAGTTTTCTATATTTTTATACACTTTCTATTGGTCTACTTTCATCTGGGCTAGTGTATAATTCAGAGCTTGCTTAATTACTTAATTTTTTATCTATCCACCTTTTTCATTAGTAGAGCCAGCTCGTATTGCAGTGTTGTTTTACGATCAATAAAGCAGGCATCTCTCTACTGTTTGTTCAGTAATATTATTATCTTTCATACGTCATAAAATATGTTTCAAAAGGTTACAAAAAAACTGTTTGGTAGTCGCAATCAACGACTTGTCAATCAATATTCTAAAGCTGTTAAAAAAATTAATGACTTGGAAGAGTCTTATAAAGCACTTGATGATCAGGCGTTAAAAAATAAAACTACAGAATTTCGTAGTCAAATTAGTAGCGGAGCTACTTTAGAAGAACTTCTTCCAGATGCTTTCGCAACGGTTAGAGAGGCTGCAAGTCGTGTATTGGGCATGCGTCATTTTGATGTGCAACTAATCGGTGGCATGGTCTTGAATGACGGCAAAATATCTGAGATGCGCACAGGTGAAGGTAAAACTTTGGTCGCAACTTTACCTATATATTTAAATGCTTTATCTGGCAAAGGAGCGCATGTTGTTACCGTTAATGATTATTTGGCGAAGCGTGATGCTGAATGGATGGGACAGATTTATCATTTCTTAGGTCTCAGTGTCGGTGTAGTAACTGGTGGCATGATGCATGATGCGCGACAACATGCTTATGCTGCAGATATTACCTACGGAACCAATAACGAGTTTGGTTTTGACTATCTGCGTGACAATATGGAATTTTCTATTGAAGGCTGCGTGCAACGCGAATTAAATTTTGCCGTTGTGGACGAGGTAGACTCAATTTTAATCGACGAAGCACGAACACCTTTAATCATCTCTGGACCTAGTGGTGAAAACTCTGAAATGTATATTGCTATCAACAAGCTGGTTCCAAAGCTTGTAGTGCAGCAAGAAGAAGATGGGCCTGGTGACTATAGTATTGATGAAAAGAGTAAGCAGATATTTCTTACTGAAGAAGGGCATCAAAATATTGAGGATATGTTGTCTAAACAAGGCTTGCTTGGAGAAGGCGAGACGCTTTATGACACTACCAATATTAGTTTGCTGCACCATGTGAACGCGGCATTACGTGCGCATACATTGTTTCAAAAAGATGTTGATTACATTGTGCAAGAAGGACAAGTCATTATCGTCGATGAATTTACTGGTCGCACTATGCCGGGTCGACGATGGTCCGATGGTTTGCACCAGGCAGTCGAGGCAAAAGAAGGCGTAAAGATACAGAATGAAAATCAAACTTTAGCTTCGATTACTTTTCAGAATTATTTTCGCCTTTATAACAAACTATCGGGAATGACAGGTACGGCAGATACTGAAGCTTTTGAATTTCAGTCAATTTATGGTTTAGAAGTCGTCGTAATTCCAACGCATAGAGATATGATTCGCAATGACATGGGAGATTTGGTTTACCTCACATTGAATGAAAAATATGACGCAATTATTAATGATATAAAAGATTGCGTGCAGCGTGGCCAACCTGTTTTAGTGGGTACTACCTCAATTGAATCTTCTGAATTAATCTCTAATGTATTGAGTAAATCGAACATTGAACATCAAGTGTTGAATGCGAAACAGCATGAGAAAGAATCAAACATCATTACTCAGGCAGGAAAGCCAGGTAAAGTTACAATTGCAACCAACATGGCAGGACGTGGAACGGATATCGTATTAGGGGGTAGTTTGGATGCTGAGCTACAGCAACTTGAAGATGATGGAAACACAAATGTGGTTAAAGCTGAATGGCAAAAACGCCATGATGCTGTAATAAATTCGGGTGGTTTACATATCATCGGTACTGAACGGCATGAATCTCGTCGTATCGATAATCAATTACGCGGTCGATCAGGTCGCCAAGGTGACCCAGGTTCTAGTCGTTTTTATCTTTCCATGGAAGATAATCTTATGCGTATATTTGCATCCGATAAAGTTCGAGGATTGATGCAAAAATTGGGCATGCAGGCAGGTGAGTCCATTGAACATCCTTGGGTATCTAAGGCGATTGAAAATGCACAACGAAAGGTAGAAGCACATAACTTTGATATTCGTAAAAATCTTCTCGAATATGATGATGTGGCTAATGATCAGCGTAAAGTAGTTTACGAGCAACGACGTGACTTAATGCTAGAAGAAGATATTTCAGATAATTTAACAGCAATACGTGAGGATGTGGTTGATGCTGAAATAAGTGAGTATATGCCGGCAGGCAGCATGGATGAGCAATGGGATATTGAAGGCTTAACTGGTGCATTTAAAAATGATTTTGGTCTATCTTTTCCTATTCAAGAATGGCTTGATAATGAAGATACAGTGGCAGAAGAAGAAGTTCGCGAACGAATACATCAACGTGTAGCAAAGCTTTTTCAAGAAAAACAAGATCGAGTTGGTCCTGAGATTATGCGCAGACTTGAAAAAGATATGATGTTGAAAGTGCTTGATAATCGCTGGAAAGAGCATTTAGCAGCTATGGATTACTTGCGCCAAGGAATTGGTCTTCGTGGGTATGCGCAGAAAAATCCTAAGCAAGAATATAAGCGTGAAGCGTTCGGTATGTTTCAGGAAATGTTAGAGCAAATTAAGCATGAGACGATTTCACTAATTTCCAGAGTTGAACTGCCTACTTAAGAAGAAATTAAGGCTATGGAGGCAGCGCAGCAAGTTCCTGAAAACATTCAATATCAACATGCTCAAGCAGATGATGTTTTGCATCCAGAGCAACCGCAAGAAGTGTCACCACAAGCAGAAGAGCAGACTAAACAAGAGCCTTTTAAGCGTACTGAGAAAAAGTTAGGTCGTAATGACCCTTGTCATTGTGGTTCGGGAAAGAAGTTCAAGCACTGCCATGGAAAACTATCCTAGTGTAAAGATGGTCTGATTTATCAGAGTTAAATAATTATTTGGTATAAATTATTATTTCAAAGTATTGATGTATTATATGTATACTTGGCAATGTTCTTGCAATCTATTGTCTTTTTAACCCATGAAGTTGACTGATTTAACCTGATTTTTGTTATATTTCATTCGCCAGTGATAATTTTGCGCGTTTGATAAACCAGAGCTTCATTTCACTTCATAATAATCATTGTTAAGTATGGCTATCTCATTACAAGAACCAACGCATTTGTTGCCCATATCGGGTGTTCGTATAGCAACTGCTGCGGCTGGTATCAAATATAAAAATCGAAATGATCTTGTGTTATTTGAATTGTGTGAAAGTGCAAACACAGCCGTAGTGCTTACTAAGAATCAATTCTGTGCAGCCCCTGTTACGGTAACTAGAGATCATTTAAAGACATTTAAGCCTAAATATTTATTAATAAACTCCGGTAATGCAAATGCTGGGCTTGGCAAGCAAGGAATGCTGGCTACTAAACAAACATGCGCTGAACTTGCAAAGATAACTAATTGTAATGAGTCAGAAGTGTTACCTTTTTCAACGGGTGTAATTGGAGAGCAATTGCCTGTAGAAAAGATAACGCAAAAATTTTCAGAATTAAAATCAGACCTGCAGGAAGATGCATG
>CAJICL010000263.1_pt1 | contig 22330 bp, 19 predicted proteins | sample 9199671 | NCBI WGS metagenome assembly CAJICL01 (sample SAMEA7708341, study PRJEB35096) | sediment metagenome | biome: marine neritic benthic zone biome [ENVO:01000025]; feature: sediment [ENVO:00002007]; material: shallow marine sediment [ENVO:03000034] sea grass bed [ENVO_01000059] ... | reverse complement strand
TATAATTTAATAATTTTTTCTTGCTGCGACACATTTGGCGTCCATGAAAATGGGTGGGTAAATGAATTATTCACACCATCACTAAGGTTATTCTCATATGCTGAGATCTCTAAATTTAAATTTGGCTCAACTGCACTCGCAACCTGGCTAATCGAAGCCATAGATACTAAAGCAGCAAGAAGTATAGCCGCAGTAATGATGTTCCTTATCATTATCATTCCTATAACAAGTGAAAATAAAATTCACTTTTTAAAGTGTTCCAACTCCAAGTGAATATTTAAAATTATATTTACGCACTAGCACGCTGCGCGTAAGGCAAGATAAATGGTGAGGGCCAAATGATGGATGGACCTGAAATTAGCGCTATAGCATTACATCAATTGTAACTAACTGATATTAAATTTTAGTGTGCCTCATCCCAGTTATTACCAATAGCTGCATCTACAACTAATGGAACAGATAGTTCTGCTGCAACTTCCATTTTCTGAACTACTTTTTCTTTTGTCGATTCGATCACGCTTGCTTCAACTTCAAAAACCAGTTCATCATGAACTTGCATAATCATCATACATTCAGGTCTCTCGTTTAATTTTTTACTTGGTGCTTTATTGTGCAGCCATGCATCAATATTAATCATTGCACGCTTAATAATATCGGCGGCAGTACCCTGCATAGGTGCATTAATTGCAGTGCGCTCTGCGTATTGGCGTCGCTGTACATTTTTATTATTGATGTCAGGCAAATATAATCTTCTGCCAAACAATGTTTCTACATATCCCTGCTCGCGAGCCAGTTCACGAATACCATCCATATATTTTTTCACACCTGGATAACGCTCAAAGTAAAGGCTTACATATTGCTGAGCTTCAGTACGTGTAATGCCCAATTGTTTCGCTAATCCAAATGCAGACATGCCATAAATTAATCCGAAGTTAATCGCTTTTGCTGCACGGCGCTGTTCGGAATCCACTTCGTTTAATCCCAGGCCAAATACTTCAGCGGCAGTAGCACGATGAATATCTTCACCCTGTTCAAATGCTTCGCATAATCTTTCATCTTGAGACAGGTGCGCCATAATACGTAATTCAATTTGCGAGTAATCAGCAGCCAATACTTGATAGCCTTTTGCAGCAACAAAAGCCTGTCGTATCCGTCGACCCTCTTCAGTTCTTATTGGTATGTTTTGTAAATTAGGGTCTGAAGAAGACAACCTCCCCGTAATTGCAACCGCCTGATGATAGGAAGTGTGCACACGTTTTGTTTTTGGATTAATTAGCGTAGGTAATTTATCCACATAAGTTGACTTGAGCTTACTTAAGGTGCGGTGCTCTAAAATAATTTTAGGTAGCGGATAATCGATTGCCAGTTCCTGCAAAACATCTTCTGCAGTAGAGGGTTGGCCCTTTGGCGTTTTACGGATTACCGGTATACCCTGTTTTTCAAATAAGATTTCTTGTATCTGTTTTGGCGAACTTAAATTAAACTCGCCATCAGCTAATTCATACGCCTCTTTCTCTACTTCAGTTATTCTTTTAGTTAATTGTTTGCCTTGCTTCGCAAGCTGCTTATCGTCTAACAACACACCATTACGCTCGATATTCGACAGCACCTTTAGCATAGGTAACTCTATTGATTCGTATAGTTCTTTTTGTTTTTTCTTTTTAACTAACTCAGACCAAAACTCTTGATGTAAACGCAATACCATATCAGCATCTTCCGCTGCATAGTCACGCGCAATGTCTATATCGACTTGATCAAAAGTAATTTGTTTTGCGCCCTTACCAGCAACATCCTCAAATTTAATATTGCTATGTTGCAAATGCTTTTCACATAAAGTGTCTAGATCATGTCGGCTGGCAACTGAATTACATACGTAGGACTCCAGCATTGTGTCGTGCTGAATACCATCAAGCTGAATGCCATGGTTTAATAAAACACTGCGGTCATATTTCAAATTATGCCCAATAATCTTAGGCTTATCGCTATTCAGAATTGGTTCAAGATTTTTCAACACTTCATCACGATCCAATTGAGCTGGAGCACCAGGATAATCATGCGAAAGCGGCACATAGGCAGCCTCACCTGCTTTAACGGCAAACGACAAGCCCACTACATTGGCTTGCATATAATCCAAACTATCGGTTTCCGTATCAAAAGCAATTAGATTTGCTTGCCGCAAACGTTTAAGCCAACGATTGAAATCTTTTTTTGTAAGGATGAGCTCATAAGATGGTTTTTCTATATCAACAGACTTTACTTCTTCAGTATTACTTTCTGCTTCATCGCGTTCATCATTGCTCTCATTTAATTTTTTCAGCCAGGTTTTAAATTCGAGTTGTGTATAAAGCTTTCTTAACTCAGGTATATTTTCTTCTTGAATTTTCAACTCATCGATATCGGTTGGTAACTCCAGGTCGCAACGTATCGTCGTGAGATCTACTGACATTGGAAGCTGATCTAGATGTGCACGAAACTTTTCACCTACTTTGCCTTTGATCGCATCTGCGTTACGAACTATTTCATCTAGAGTTTTATATTCAGCAAGCCATTTAGCTGCTGTTTTAGGGCCCACACTTGGCACACCCGGGATGTTGTCGGATTTATCACCAATTAATGCCAGGTACTCAATAATTTGATGCGGTGCGACACCAAACTTTTCCATCACACCATCAGAATCCATTTTGGTGTCGGTCATCGTGTTCACCAAGGTCACGTGATCATTCACTAATTGGGCCATATCTTTGTCACCCGTCGACACTAATACTTCATGTCCTTGCTCGGTTGCCCGTTTTGCCAAAGTGCCAATCACATCATCCGCCTCGACGCCAGGTTCACAGAGCAGTGGCAAGCCCAGAGCCCGTACCATGTTATGTAGCGGTTCAATCTGTATTTGCAATTCATCCGGCATCGGTGGTCGATTAGCTTTATATTCTTTATACATGTCATGACGAAAAGTTTTACCTTTGGCATCAAACACAACTGCAATATGACTCGGATTTTCATTTCCCAATAATCTTTTCAGCATACTGATCACACCACGAATGGCGCCTGTTGGCATACCTTCAGAATTATGCAAATCTTGTAAATTAGGTATATGAAAAGCACGATAAAGGTAGGACGAACCATCAACCAGAACGATAGGTGGTGAAGCTTTAGGCTTAGAATTTTGTTGGGAAATTTTAGGCATTTATTAAGAAGTTATTACTAGTGATCAGTCAGCTGGAACGTTATCATGTCGCTTAATTTGAAACACGAAAGCGATTAAATATTTTCCACACCTTGTGCCAGGTATCTGATGAGATTGGAAACATTCTCTGTAATAGATTAAATGTTGATCTACATTAAATTAGAACTCCCCTCGCATTAGCTGAAGAATATCAAATACTATAATTCTTAACGAACCATGTCTGTCTATACAAACATCGAGCAAGAAGAGCTTGAAGTTTTTCTAAATAATTATTCCCTGGGTGCATTATTAAGTTACCAAGGCATCAACGCAGGCATCGAAAACACAAATTATTTCGTCACCACTGAAAATGGTGAATTCTTCCTAACCATTTTTGAAGAAGTAGGTTTCGACACACTGCCCTATTATTTAAATTTTATGGCGCATTTATCTGACCATGGCATGCCAACCGCTCACCCTATCGCCGACTTGAACAATGACTATGTGCGTGTACTAAAAGATAAGCCTGCTGCCATAGTCAGACGCTTGGAAGGTAAAAATGAGCTTAAACCAAATAGCGACCATTGTGCAGCAGTGGGGCATGCTCTAGCACAAATGCATACAGTAGGTGAATCGTATAAAGGGGTTTTAGCTAATCCACGCGGTATTGCCTGGGCCGAAAAAACGGCAGAGCGCGTATTTAACCAGCTATCAAGCGATGAACAAAGCATTCTGCAACAAGAAATTAACTACCGTAAACAAACATTACCTGATGATCTTCCTAAAGGCGTTATTCATGCAGACCTTTTTCGTGACAATGTGATGTTTAAGGACCAAGCGCTCACCGGAATAATAGATTTTTACTATGCCTGCAATGATTTGCTACTTTATGACCTCGCAATTACGGTGAATGACTGGTGCAGTATTGATAGTGGCGAACTAAACATGGAATGCTACAACAGCCTAATAAATGCCTACCAAGCTGAACGTGCTTTTCACACACAAGAGCCTGAAGTCTGGCAATATATGCTACGTGCAGCTGCTCTTCGTTTTTGGTTATCACGCCTGAAAGATAAAATTTTTCCAAAAGATGGCGAAATCACACATATTAAAGACCCTAACGCCTTTAAAAATATTTTATTGGCGCGCATTAACTACGCACCTGATTTAGCTTGATCAATCCAGGTAGTTAGATGCAAAACCTTTGCGACAAAATCGATACGTTAAATGAGCGTGTTGGCCAACTTGCCGCATGGTTGGTCTTAATCATGGTGTTTATTACTTTTCTTGTAGTGGTTCTACGCTATGGCTTTAATTTTGGGCGTATTTCATTACAAGAAACTACAACCTACCTACATGCCTTTGTCTTTATGCTCGCAGGTGCTTACACCCTTAAACATAACGAACACGTACGAGTAGATATTTTTTATCAGAATATGTCGTTTCGCAATCAAGCAAAAGTAGATTTTTTTGGGACGCTATTTTTATTACTACCTATCGCAGGATTTATAATCTGGATTAGTTTTGACTATGTTTCCAATTCTTGGAAATTACTAGAAGGTTCACGCGAAGCGGGCGGACTACCATTAGTTTACATATTAAAAACCCTCATCCCATTAATGGCAGTATTACTTTTTTTGCAAGCTATCTCCCTAGCGGGCCGCGCCTGGCTTACTTTAAGAACGAATGAAATAAATCAGTAAACAATAAGCATGGAAATTATTGCCTTTTTATTATTTCTAGCGGTTATTTGTGTTTTATTGTTTGGCTACCCGGTAGCCTTTACCTTAGCAGGTGTCTCACTACTGTTTGCTTTTGCTGGAATTCTCACGGAAAGTTTTGACCCCGCACTGCTACAAGCATTTCCAAGTCGTTTATTTGGCATCATGACCAATGAAACGCTTATTGCTGTACCGCTATTTGTCTTTATGGGGGTAATGTTAGAACGTTCTAAAATCGCAGATGAACTGCTTGACACTATGGCATCCTTATTTGGCTCATTACGTGGTGGATTAGGAATCTCCGTTATCTTAGTAGGCATGTTACTCGCAGCCAGTACAGGAATTGTTGGCGCCACCGTCGTCACCATGGGGTTGTTATCTTTGCCCACTATGTTGAAAAGAGGCTACCAAGCAGAACTTTCTACCGGAATAATTTGTGCATCAGGCACTCTCGGGCAAATTATTCCACCTTCCATTATTTTGGTTTTACTTGGAGATGTACTTTCATCAGCTTATCAGCAATCTCAACTAAGCCAAGGCAATTTCTCACCCGATACTGTTTCTGTAGGTGATTTATTTGTTGGCGCAATTATTCCTGGCTTGTTATTGGTTGGATTGTATCTTGTATATGTGATCTTCATTGCCTGGACAAAACCCAGTGCCATGCCAGCTATGAAAAAACATGACGATATAAATCTAGCAGCATGGTTTAAACGCGTAACATACGCCTTAGTGCCACCACTTTTATTAATCGTTGCCGTCCTAGGTTCCATCATCAAAGGTGTTGCAACGCCTACAGAAGCAGCCTCGGTAGGGGCTATGGGTGCCATTTTATTAGCACTGCTCAATCGTCGTCTTGATTTAGAGTGCTTACGAGACGTTATGCAGCGCACGGTACGCGTAACTTGCATGGTGTTTATGATTTTTATCGGCGCTTCAATTTTCTCTTTAGTTTTCCGTGGCTACGGAGGAGACACTGCAGTTCACGAGCTACTCACTCAGTTACCGGGCGGCACATTTGCAGCGATCTTTATTGTAATGTTACTGATGTTTTTGCTCGGCTTTATTCTCGACTTTATTGAAATTACTTTTGTAGTTGTGCCAATCGTTGGGCCCGTGTTACTTACGCTAGGAGTAGATCCAGTTTGGTTGGGCATTATGATTGCTATTAACTTACAAACTTCTTTCCTAACGCCCCCGTTTGGCTTTGCTTTATTCTACTTACGTGGTGTTGCACCAAAAGAAATTCAAACTAAACAAATTTATCGTGGCGTTGCGCCTTTTATTGCCATTCAAGTAATCGCTTTAATATTAATCGCTTATTTCCCAGCATTAGCAACTTGGTTACCCGATAAGATTTACTAAAAAATTAATTGGTAAAACAATATATACAAAAAAAGGCGCCCATTAATTAATAAATGAGCGCCTTTTTTTATAGATATTTGTCTTAGTTATAGGGTGAAAAAGTTGGCACTAACTCGAAGTAAGCAAATATAACCAAGATGGCATAACCGATCCCGAAAACAACCATAATGGTACGGTTTAGTGCGGTAACATCTCTACCAGTAGAACGCATCGGTATAGAAGCTATATAAAGTGCGACCAAGAGATTAGCCAGAAAGAAAATTTGGGTGGTATATTCCTTGGCATCCCACATTGTTCGCCATTTGATAAAAAGATCATCCACTGTTCGCTCTCCTTTCCTGTACTTTTATTATGGTTATTATGATTAATAATTCAGTTAATGTTTTAGTCTATTCAGTGCGTAAGTTCAAGTAGGCACGTTCGGATATATCTAACCAAGCACGTGATTTATTAAAAAATTCAGTATACGAATCAAAAATTTTACGTGCTAACGGATCGGTATAGCCTAACTCCGCAGTCACTTCTTTAGACAATGCCGCTAGCTTTTTTATAACGTCAGCCGGCAGCTCTCGTAATTCTACATTATGTTCACTTACAAGAGTCTCTAATGCATCATTATTACGTGCAATATATTCCAGTGACATATCTTGGTTGGCCACACGACAAGCCGATATGACAATTTCTTGCAAATCTTCGGGTAGTTCTTGAAATGCCTTTTCATTAATAAAACATTCCAGCGTGGTACCAGGCTCATGCCAGCCCGGATAATAATAGTATTTAGCAATTTTATGAAAACCAAATGCCAGATCGTTATATGGACCTACCCATTCCGTCGCATCAATCGTACCGGATTGTAATGAAGTAAATAATTCGCCTCCCGGCAAATTAACGGGAGTGCCCCCTGCACGTTTTAACACTTCCCCACCTAAGCCGGGAATGCGCATTTTCAAACCCTTTAAATCTTCAATTGAGTTGATTTCTTTATTAAACCAGCCGGCCATTTGCACATTGGTATTCCCCGCTGCGGCAGGCACTAATCCAAATTGTTTATAAGCTTCTCGCCATAACTCCATACCACCGCCATGATACAACCAGGCATTCATTTCCATTGCAGTCATGCCAAATGGAGTCGTAGAAAAAAATTGCAGTGCAGAATATTTACCTTTCCAGTAATACGCCGAACCGTGTCCCATCTGTGCAGAGCCACTTGCAACTGCATCAAAAATTTCAAATGCGGGTACTAGCTCACCAGCACCATAAACTTTTACATTAATACGACCATTCGACATACTGTTAATTTGCTTGGCTAAAAACTCTGCGCCAGTACCTAAGCCAGGAAAATTCTTTGGCCAAGTCGTAACCATTTTCCATTCCCACGTTTTACTTGGTGACGGATCACTTTGCTGAGCCTTTGGCTCTGACTCACCTTTGCAAGCTGTCAAACCTGCAGCCGCGCCTACACCCGCAAATTGTAAAAATTTTCTTCTTTGCATAATCAAATCACTCGCATTAATACTTTTGGGTTCGTGATATAACTGGAATTATTTGTTTTTTCATTACGCAACAACGTTCAAGTTTGCGTAAGCTAAAACCAGCCATTTACTGCCAGCAGATTCAAAATGAACTTGCACCCTTGCGCTGCTCCCCTTACCTTCACAGTCTAACACTACCCCTTCACCAAACTTAGCATGCGAAACACGCCCACCTATTTTAATACCTGTATTATTCAAGGCTTCGCTATTAGCTCTCGCGCCATTCACCAGCATTGATGGAGTAGAAGACTGGTAAGATGGTTGAGTCACTGTAGATCTTGGTCGCACTTCGGCAATTAAGTCACCCGGGACTTCTGCAATAAAACGTGAAGGTGGATTGTAATTATCCGAACCATATTGTCGTCTTGATTCTGCATAGGTCATTACCAATTGCTTTCTGGCACGGGTGATACCCACATAACAAAGTCGACGTTCTTCTTCTAATCGACCTGGTTCATCCATCGACATATTAGAAGGAAATAAACCATCTTCCATTCCTACTAAAAACACTAATGGGAATTCTAAGCCTTTCGCGGCATGCAAGGTCATCAGTTGCACACAATCATCCCACTGCGCACCTTGACCTTCGCCAGCCTCAAGCGCGGCATGTGTTAAAAATGCATCTAATGGCGGCATGCCCTCATATAACTCGTTATCAACCACAAAACCGCGTGCAGCAACCACAAGCTCTTCTAAGTTTTCAACACGTGATTTTGCTTTCTCACTGCCATCCTTACCATGGTGTGCAACTAAACCAGATACCTGGATTATATGATCTACTTGTTCACCCAGATCTAAACCATCAATATCTTTAGAGAGCTTGACCATCAAGTTCATGAATTGTGCGACCGCATTGGAAGCACGCGCTGCCAGTAGATTTGATTGCAGAATTTTTTCTGCTGCTTGCCACAAAGTAAGTTGGTGTTGCTTAGAAAAGTCACGAATCAATGCAACTGTACGTTGACCAATTCCGCGGGTGGGCACATTTATAATGCGCTCAAACGATGGATTATCATCTGTATTTTTCGCTAAACGCAGGTATGCAAGAGCATCTTTGATTTCTGCGCGTTCGAAAAAGCGTAAACCACCATACACACGGTATGGAATGCTTTGCGATATAAATACTTCCTCAAACATACGTGATTGCGCATTAGAACGATATAAAATTGCGACATCCTCGCGACGACCATTACAAGTTTCCAGCCAATGTTTAATTTTATCTGCAACAAATTGCGCTTCATCTTGTTCATTAAATGAGGCATACAAGTAAATAGGGTCGCCATCGTCACCATCTGTCCATAATTTCTTACCCATACGACCTTGATTATTATCAATCAAAGAATTCGCTGCAGATAAAATAGTGTTAGTCGAACGATAGTTTTGTTCTAGCTTAAAAAGTTGCGAGTTTTTAAAATCCCTTTCAAAACTTTGAATATTTTCAATACGCGCACCGCGCCAGCCATATATAGACTGATCGTCGTCTCCTACTGCAAATATAGGGTTTTGCTCGCCAGCAAGCAGCTTCAACCATTGGTATTGAATCGAGTTTGTATCCTGAAACTCGTCCACTAAAATATGCCGAAACTTAGTTTGATAATGCGCAAGGATATCAGGACGTTGCTTCAATAATTCCAAACTGCGTAATAATAATTCTGCAAAATCTACTAAGCCAGTTTGCTCACATGCATCCTGATAGGCAGCATAAATTTTAATCAGTTGGCGCTGAGTAATATCGCCATGATCATGTATATCTTTAGGACGCAGACCTTCTTCTTTTTGCGAGTTGATAAACCAGCATGCATTTTTTGCTGGCCATTTAGTATCATCTAAACCTAATCCTTGGATCACACGTTTCATTAAACGTATTTGATCTCCGCTATCTAGTATTTGAAAACTTTGTTTAAGATTGGCTTCCTGCCAGTGTGCGCGTAATAGGCGATGTGATATACCATGAAAGGTGCCCATCCACATACCACCAAGGCGATTATTAAGCAGTTCCTCCACGCGTGCGCGCATCTCTGCTGCGGCTTTATTGGTAAAGGTAACTGCAAGAATACTGAAAGGTGAAACACCGACTACTTCGCATAACCACGCAATGCGATGAACCAACACACGAGTTTTACCACTGCCTGCGCCAGCAATAACTAATGCAGGTTCAGTTTCGCAACTAACTGCTTCGCGTTGCGCCTCATTAAGAGGATCGAGAATCGGAGTTACATCCATAATTAAATTTTTAGAGACATTGCAGAATTATTTAGAGCTTACTCACACTAAAAAAACCACATTGCAGCAATAACGCCCACGAAACCTAGCGCTAAAGCAAACAATAAATTGCGATTGGATTTTTTTATTTCTTTGCGGATTTCTACAAGCTCTTGGCTATGCATTTCAAGCTTGGTTTGCCCTTGCTCAAACGTTTTCATAGTAGAATATACTAAGTCTGGTATTTCAGGTAGGCGTTCTGCTAAGCGCGGCAATTGTTTGCGAATTCCTAGTGCCAAGGCACGCACACCTACTTGCTCACTCATCCAACGATCTAAAAATGGTTTTGCCGTTTTCCAAAGATCCAAGTCCGGATCCAGCGTTCGCCCTAAACCTTCAATATTCAATAAGGTTTTTTGTAACAAAACTAATTGTGGTTGTACTTCCATATTAAAGCGTCTTGCTGTTTGGAATAAACGCAGCAATAAACTCCCAAATGAAATTTCACTTAGCGGCCGTTGAAAGATAGGTTCACACACCGTACGGATAGCTGACTCAAATTGGTCAACACGCGTTGTAGACGGTACCCAACCGGATTCTAAATGCAACTCTGCCACACGACGATAATCACGATTTAAAAAGGCATATAAATTTTCAGCAAGATAACGCTGATCAGAAGGAGATAACGTCCCCATGATTCCAAAATCTACGCCAATATATTTCGGATCTTCAGGATTTTCATAGGAAACAAAAATGTTTCCAGGATGCATGTCTGCATGAAAGAAGTTATGACTAAACACCTGAGTGAAAAATATATGACTACCACGATCAGAAAGCTTTTTAAGATTTACACCGTGCTTACGTAACGCATTAATATCATTCACAGGAATACCATGAATACGTTCTTGCACCATAACGTTACGGGTACATAAATCAAAATACACTGCTGGCACGTAAAGATCAGTTGAGTTTTCAAAGTTTTTACGTAATTGACTGGCATTTGCTGCTTCACGCATTAAATCCAACTCGTCCATGATGATCATTTCATATTCATCTACCACTTCTTTAGGTCGTAGACGACGACCATCTTCCCAATAGCGGTGCGCAATGGAGGCCAGCGCATGCATGAGCTCTAAATCTTTTCGAACCTGTTTATCCACTCCGGGGCGCAATACTTTAACAATTACGTCTGATCCATCATGTAGTTTTGCGGCATGCACTTGCGCAATCGATGCAGAGGCCAAAGGCTCTACACTGAACTCAGCAAATGTTTTTTCGACCGGTTCTTTAAACGCTTGTTCGATAATCTCTTGCGCCACATCACCAGAAAATGGAGGGACACGATCCTGCAACAAGGCAAGCTCATCTGCGACATCTTCAGGTAACAAATCCCTACGTGTAGAAAGCGCTTGCCCAAATTTAACGAAAATAGGACCAAGATCTTCAAGTGCTCGACGAACGCGTGCACCGTGGCTGGTTTCGAGTTTTCGAAACCAATGCCATGGCATTAAAAATAGAATAAAACGAATCGGACGAAAAAGCGGTACTGCTAGCAGAACTTCTTCTAAACCATGTCGAAATAAAACTACATTGATATGCAGAATACGAAATAGTAAACGTAAATAGCGCATACTATTGTTGGGCCTGGTTAATGAGTCGTTGAATACGAGCCTCTAGTCGCTGCACATTCGCATCCAAATCATCAACCCCGCCCATAAAACGGTCTAACTCAACTTTAGTTGGCACAATGCGCGATTCTTCTTGCAAATATTCACTAACGTCTAAACGAAAGTTTTCTACTGAATGGCTTTTATAATTTTTAAATTTATTAACAAACAACCCAACTTGATAAGCAACGGAGTCTCCAACGTATTTAGAAGCAACCTCTTCCCAATCGATATCCACTTGCATAAAAATAGAACGCAGTTGATTAGCGAACTCCACATCGCCCTCAACTTTTAATGCGCCGCTGTTGAGCATAGATTGATAATCCGCACCCAACCCCATTCTCGCAAGACTAATGATATTGGAATAGATAATAGTCGTGTATTCTTTCTCTTCCCCAGCTATTTCGCTTTCTTCAGAATCTTCGGCAAGGATATGCTCGCTCACTTCTAATCCGGCCTGAACGGGAGTGACTAAAAATTCTTTTTTGACATCAGTTAAATGTACTAACAAAGACTGACCTGCAAACTTATCTAATTTTGCGGCAATCTCGGGGTCGCTGTCTAAATACTTTTTCAGCGCATTATTAATTAATTTTAAAAGCATAGTTATAGAGATAGTTTGTGCCCACGATGGATACTGACAATTCCACCGTTTAAATTTAAGTAATCACATTTCTCAAATCCTGCGGCTTCAAACATAGACTTTAAGGTTTCTTGATCCGGGTGCTTACGAATCGATTCAGCCAAATACTGATAACTCTCCGCGTCTTTAGCAATGATCTCACCCATTTTAGGTAACAACTTAAATGAGTACGCGTCATATGCTCCTTGCAACCATTGTTTAGGTTTAGAAAACTCCAACACCATTAACTGGCCACCGGGTTTCAACAGCTTAAAAATAGCGCGCAGCGCTTTATCTTTATCGGTGAAGTTTCGTAAACCAAATGCTATGGTGACACGATCAAAGTGATCTTCAGGAAAAGGCAGATCTTCTCCCATGGCTTGTACATAGTGGATGTTTTTCAACAAACCTTTGTCCACCATTCGTTGGCGACCTTCTTCCAACATCGCACCATTTGGGTCACACAAGGTGATGGAACCCCTATCACCTATTTTCGCAGCCATTAAGGCGGCAATGTCTCCCGTACCTGCGGCAAGATCTAATATCTGAAAATGAGGTCGAATATTCACCAGATGTACAAAATGGCGCTTCCACATGCGATGCAATCCGAATGACATTACATCATTCATTACATCGTAGTTACCAGCTACCGACTCAAAGACCGCGATTACTTTTTCAGTTTTTTCTTCAGGGCTGACGTCTTGATAACCAAAGTGTGTGGATTTATTGCTCATGGAAAATTAATAGTTTGGATACGATGCACAGTTTAAACAAAATAACAGACAATGGGATTAGATTTAATGCGAATTATACTAGCAAGAGTGAGGTTAAATATCGCACATATACACTTAACCACTTACATTTAACAAGTTATCGCCTGAGTTCGATACTCTTATACTTCTTCTAGTATATATTCTTCTGGCATATAGTTGAGCGCCTCAATATAAGCCTCACACTCTGTGAATAAAATATTTTGTAGCTCTGAATCTTCAATGGATGGAAACACTCGTGAATTAGTGTCTAAATCGCTCCCAAGCTCTTTAATTTCTTTTATTAGCGCTTGTTTTGAATCTACGCCGGTTTCAGATACACCTAAAAATATTCCACCCGCATCTGCGGCAAAATGTAAATCACGGATTGAATCACCTATCATAAAAGGTGGAAATGTTTTCCCTGTTTCAGATGTCAGCCTTCTTTGCGCACGAATTTCACGTCGCCACATTTTTCCAACAAACCGTGCTTTAGAACCATCTGCTGAAGAGCTGGGTCCACCCACTGCAAATGCATTATGCGTACCAAAAAGACTATTCTTGGTTAAACCAATTGCATCAAGTGAGTTATAAAAATCTCTTTTTGGCTGATAACGATAAGAAACCAAAATAGTCGTTGCAACTTCAGAGAGTGCTTGAACAAACTTTAGAGATTCCTCAGAAAGTATATCGAATTTGAGATCATCAGGATGATATTGCTCTAATCTTTTATTAAATAAGCCATTAAAATAATATGCCAAACATTCTTTAATATCAGCATCTAATGTTGCATCGCGCATAACATGTTTGATTAAACCTACCGGCCCACCATGTTCCCTATGCCATTTGCTGCAATCTTCATTGTGCAGCTCTGGGAGATCATGGATATCAAATTTATCTTTAGCAACAGCACGTAATTTTTCATAGGAATTCACTGCAATGGCTATACGACGCCCCATAGCATTGGTTGAGGGTATGATCGTTCCATCGAGATCAAAGAACACTAAACGCTTTGGCAATAAGTAAGGACGATAGGTATTATCGATAAAGGTTGTCATACATACAGTTTAAACAAGATAGGGCATTCGCGGGATTAAATTTAATACTGCTAGTATTAGATCGTATTTGCTAGAATTTAGTGCACCTTTACTCAGGCAGGTTGGATTCAAAATTAATCTACTAAAATGTTAGACGCATCAAAAATCCCTGCATACATGATGCTGATATTTTTTATCGGCATTGTGGTATCCACATGGATTGCACTTGATCCAATTCGTCAAAAACAAAGAAAGCCAAAATACTTCTTAGTCACACTCATTTGTTTTATTGGATTCATACTGGTCGCGTGGTGGGATATCTAAGTAAGCACAAGGACGATGTGCATTCTGCAAATCGTCCTTGTGCTTACACAATTAATCGTGAATAAAAAACTTCACCATCAATACATATATAGCAATAAGAGCAACTGTAATTAAGTATGCTGTAACCATAATGATTCCTCTTGTCATTAGTCATCATACTCGCCATTTTCATAACGGCGGATGAAACGTTTCACAAAACGTCGAATTTCTCGAGCAGCGGTTGTATCCAGATCCTTACAGGCTTCTACAAATTGATCACGCATGTCACGGTCTAGCCTCAATACTAACTGTGCATCTTTTTTGGTTTTCTTATTTTTGTTACTTGCCACAGAAATTTGAATTTATAGTGCAAGCCCAACTTAGATGGATATAACCCTACAGTGAATTCGACCACTACAGGTTTATGATTTATGCCGCTTTTTTAGCAACTTTGCTTTTAGGTACTTTCTTTGCCATGGCGTCACCCTTGGCTGTAATTTACGTTACAGAAAATATAATGTATATACATTTGATAGTCAAGCTATATACAAAAAAGTATTTATTTCTGATTATTCTTTTCTCTCATACCCCGCTTCTTTCAAGCGCTCTAAATATCTAAGCCAATTGGCTTCTTTATTAATTCCCAAGTTGTATAAATGATCCCAGGAAAAAATACCGGAGTCGTGGTTATCATCAAACACGAGTACAACTGCATAATTACCTACCGGCTCAATTGCAGTAATATTTACATCTTCTTTGCCTACTTGAAGCACTTCTTGCCCAGGACCATGACCTTGCACTTCTGCAGAAGGTGAATGAGTGCGCAAATATTCACAACTCAATTCAAAATGCTGGCCATCATCAAACTCAATCTCCAGCATGCGAGATTTTTGATGGAGTTGGATATTTGTTGGTGTTGCAATAGCCATGATTTTTAATCCAGGTTTTATAATATGTACTTACTAAGATCTACGTCTTGGGCTAACTCACCAATATTTTCATCTACGTAAGCCGCATCTACGGTAAATGATTTACCACTATCGTCAGGCGCACTAAAGGAAATACTTTCTAATAGCCTTTCCATTATGGTATGTAATCGTCTCGCACCAATATTTTCAGTGGATTCATTTACATCATGTGCAACTTGAGCAATTTTACGTACTCCATCTTCAGCAAAATCTAGCGTAACACCTTCGGTGTTCATGAGCGCAGTATATTGCTCGGTAAGCGAAGCATCGGGTTCTGTCAAAATGCGAACAAAGTCATCTGCTGATAGTGCTTTTAACTCCACACGAATTGGCAAGCGCCCTTGTAACTCGGGAATTAAATCTGAGGGTTTGGATACATGAAATGCACCGGATGCAATAAACAAAATATGGTCCGTATTTACAATGCCATATTTGGTGTTAATGCTACATCCTTCTACTAACGGCAATAAATCTCGTTGCACACCTTCACGTGATACATCTGCACCACTGGTTTGACCGCTTTTGGCAACTTTGTCGATTTCATCTAAGAATACGATACCGTTTTGCTCAACACTTTCGAGCGCATTAGCTTTTAATTCTTCTTCATTTACTAATTTGTGCGCTTCTTCTTCGGTTAAGGCCTTAAGAGCATCCGCAATTCGCATTTTGCGGGTTTTCTTTTTGCCGGTATTGAGGTTTTTAAACATACCTTGAAGTTGATCGGCCATTTCTTCCATGCCCGGTGGGGTCATAATTTCTACACCAACTGGCATTGCCGCGAGATCAATTTCAATTTCCGTATCGTTCAAATCACCTTCGCGCAATTTTTTGCGAAATTTCTGGCGCGTCTCATTGTTGTAATCCGGTGTATCTTCTGACATTGGATCTATACGAGATGGAACTAGAATATCTAGAATGCGTTCTTCGGCTGCTTCCTCTGCGCGAAAGCGTACTTTTTCTTTTTCGGTCTCTCGCATCATTTTTACTGCAGTATCGACTAGATCGCGAATTATGGAATCCACTTCTTTACCGACATAGCCAACTTCAGTAAATTTTGTCGCTTCAACTTTTATGAACGGCGCATTCGCAAGCTTTGCTAAACGACGTGCAATCTCAGTTTTACCTACTCCAGTAGGACCGATCATTAAAATATTCTTAGGTGTGACTTCTACCCGCAATTCTTCCGGTAACTGCTGACGACGCCAACGATTGCGTAGTGCAATGGCGACTGCACGTTTTGCTTCATCTTGACCAACGATGTGTTTATCAAGTTCTTGGACGATTTCTCGTGGTGTCATGTTTGACATGTAAATTTCTTATTCCTGTTCTTTATAGTTCTTCTATTGAAATATTAGTATTCGTATAGATACAAATATTTGCGGCAATGTTTAAAGATTTTTCTACGATTTCTTGCGCGCTTAGTTCGGTGTTTTCATACAGAGCACGTGCTGCGGCTTGTGCAAACGGCCCTCCTGAGCCAATTGCAACCAGTGAATCTTCAGGCTCTATAACATCTCCATTTCCGGATATAATCAGTGATACATTTTCATCTGCTACCGCAAGCAAGGCTTCAAGTTTTCGCAACATTCGATCCGTTCGCCAATCTTTCGCAAGCTCTACTGCAGCACGCGTGAGTTGCCCGTTATGTTCTTCGAGCTTTGCCTCAAAACGTTCAAATAGGGTAAAGGCATCGGCCGTTCCACCGGCAAAACCCGCTATAACTTTGTCGTTATACAGGCGGCGAATTTTTCGCGCATTGCCTTTCATAATTGTGTTACCAAGAGAAACTTGACCGTCACCGCCAAGCGCTACTTTGCCATTGCGACGAATCGAGACAATTGTGGTCATTTGAATAATTCCATTAAATGATAAGGTGAATATTGAGGTGCGATTATTTATCGAAAGGTATTCTCAAATATTCTATATGGAAACGCTATAACCCTTTTTCAAGAGAAGAGGATATAAGCAAATAAATAAACGCGATTAAAAGTGAGGTTTAATCGTCTTTAGGGAAGGAATTATCCGTGAAGCTGTTTTGTGTGATTTCTTGGTCATCCGCATGATGAGATTTTCGTGCACGTGGATGGGCTTTGTCATACACCTGTGCAAGATGCTGAAAATCAAGGTGAGTATATATTTGCGTAGTACTAATATCGGCATGACCTAGCATTTCTTGTACTGCACGTAGATCACCACTTGATTCTAATAAATGACTTGCGAAAGAGTGCCGTAACATATGGGGATGCACATGTTTATCTAAACCTTGTTCTCTCCCTATTTGCGCCATGCGTTGTTGCACTGCACGTGGCGATAAACGTTTACCCCGATTATTGACAAACACGGCGAATTCACCCTCAACCACAATATTATTCCGCGCTTCCAACCACCTTTTTAAAGCTTTGCATGCATTGCTGCCAATTGGCAGATAACGAGTTTTACTGCCTTTACCTAAAACTTGTACTTGTGCTTGATTCAAGTCGATAGCATCTACATTTAAATTCACCATTTCAGCTAAACGTAGACCCGATGAATACATCAATTCCATCATTGCGTAGTCACGCAGTTTAAGTGGGTTTTGTGGTCCTTCATTGAGTAGACGATTTATTTCATCTACATCGAGAAGCTTGGGCAATTTTTTCTGAATACTGGGTCCACTAACATCTGCTACGGGATTATTCTCAACCAACTGTTCTCGTTGCAGATAAGAATAAAAACCACGAATAGCACTCAAGCAGCGATGCAGGCTTCTGGCCGATACTCCTCGACGACGACGTGAGCCTGCATAATTGCGTATATGCAAACTATCTACATCACAACAGTCTGTGACATTAACCGCATTAATAAATTCTATAAATTGATGTAGATCTCTTTGATAGCTATCTAGTGTAGCTGGAGAGTACCGACGCTCATCTTTTAGATAACGTAAGTAACGTTGAAAAAGTTTTTGCGTGTTCTGTTGTCCGGCTTCGGGACTAGTCACTACTGCCATAAACAAACCTGGGTTTATAAAACCTGGTTAAATAAAATACTACGTTAGCATTAATTCACTAGTTATGTATATTTTTATAGTTTTTAGCTAGATAAAATGAATGTAATTTAAGTTTATCGGTAATTTTACTTAACAATAATGAATTTAAACCGCAGCGGGAACAAACTGCTGTAGTTTTGCTCCAAGAATTTCACCTAAATTACCCAAAAACAAAGTACCCATGCCGGTTTGAAAACGATTCGCATCGGTACTACCTAAGAAAAGCACTCCAAGTTGATTGTTCTTCTTTAACGCTACCGCTACGGCTGAACGAATAGGTTTTTTCTCTGCGCTATTATCATACACACTTTCAATTTGACGCTTAGTAAGAAATGCTACACCGCGACGACGAGTAGAGAATAGATCTTGAATCATTTTGGATTTTTGCAAAGCATTTTCCATCTCATCACAATCTTTAACGGTAGTTTCAGGCAATACATCAAATAAATGCATATTTACCTTTGTGCCTGGAAAATCAGCATGCATTAAGTCATGGATTCCACTGAGGGTTTCATCAAAGCCTCGAATAGATACTAAGCCTAGAGTGATGGCATGGAGGCGTTGACTAACTTTTTCATTATCTTTTGCAACCTTAATGAGTTGGTTCAACTTTTGATCAAGTTCTTTATTTTTATTGCGTAGCAATTCAACTTGTCGCTCTACCAACGATACCGCCACCCCTGTTTCATGCGGAATGGCTAATGTTTCAATCAGGTCCGAATGGTGGGTGAAAAAATCACTATGTGTGCGCAAGTAACGTGCTACATGCTCACGCGTAATCTTCGCTTTTGGTGTACGGACTTCTGCAGTAGTGGATACTTTAGGTTTCGTCTGCGTTGTCATAAGTTAAGGCTCCCCTCAAAACTATATTGTGCGGGTCCAGTCATCATCACTGGAGCTGCATTGTTTTCACACTCTATTTGTAAGCTTCCACCAGGCAAATCTACGGTTACATTCTTATCAAGCAGACCTTGGGCCTGCCCGACTGCAACAGCAGCACATGCGCCGGTTCCACAAGCACTGGTTTCCCCCACGTGTCTTTCATATACACGTAACGCGATATGATGTGAGTCCAGTACTTGCATAAAGCCTATATTGGCTTTGTTTGGAAACATCGAGTGTTTCTCTAGTTTGGGGCCTAAAATATCTACGGGTGCATTATTAATATCATCTACCTGGAGAACTGCATGCGGGTTGCCCATTGAAACTGCTCCAATCTTCACTTGCTGTCCATCCACATCGATTTCATACATCGATGCTTGCTGACTAGCTGTAAATGGAATTTTTTCAGGTTCAAAAATGGGTGCACCCATGTTTACAGTAACCATATCGTCATCGCGAAGGTAAATTTGATATACACCGCTAATTGTTTTGATCTTAATTGAAGTTTTGTCCGTTAATCCATTTAATGCAAGAAACCTTCCGATACAACGTGCGCCATTTCCGCATTGCTCAACTTCTTCTCCATTGCTGTTGTAGATTTGATAATTAAAATCAACATCCGCATCTGTTGCTGGATGTATGACTAAAATTTGATCGCAGCCAACACCTAGTTTTCGGTCGGCAATTCTACGAACATTTTCGCTAGAAAGTTGCAAATCTTGATTCACAGCATCGAAGACGACGAAATCATTACCTAATCCGTGCATTTTTGCAAATCGAAATTGCATAACTACTTAATCTTTATGGTAGTAAATAATTGTTAATTAAACCTATTCGTTAAGAATACTCTTTAGAGCACTACAAACGTTACTTCATTAAACGAACATACTCTTTGTAAATACACTTATCCATAACTGTAAAAATATTTTCTTTACATGCATGATTAGCGCTTTCTATATCAACCACATCTTCTTGTAACCACATTGCACTAACTTTTTTGTCTATACATTGTTCAGTTATCGCTGCCACATATTTAGGAGCTCGAAATACAACCACTAAATCCACAGTAAAGGGGATCTCTAGTAAAGAAGCATAAGCTTTTACACCCAACACTTCACGTACTACAGGTCGTACCGGAATAATTTCAAAACCAAATTCTTGCATGTGCATTGCGACTCGATGGCTGGGTCGATTTATTTTTGGAGATAAACCTATAACTGCAATATTTTTAATACGTTCAAATAGTTCGATTAATGCATCATCACTAGGCAGACTATAGGTATTTTCAGATAAAGGATCCATTACACGTATCCGTAAATAAGCATATGACGGTCACTAACGATATCTATGTTTAAGCTATCTAATCCCGCATTATCAATCTGTGTGCGCACCTCATCCGGCGTGAAGGCTGCTAATAAAGAGTTATAAAAGTCTTTGCGCAGAACTTCAGGCTCATTGTTCGCATATTGGTCCACTAACTCATTTGCTTCTTGCTTTGTATCCGGCCGATACAAATCACAAACATAAATTGCGGTATTGGTAGTTGCTAATTGTTTAATCACTGACCATAAATGCTGCGGTTCGTGCAAATGATGCAATAAACTGTTAGAAATAATTGCATCGTAGCTTTTACATTCAAAAGTGCAATTTGGTAATCTTTGATGATACAGCGTTATGTGCTCAGCTAAAGATTCTCTTCTTATAAGCGTTTCTGCTTGCTTAAGCATTTCTTCAGCGCCATCGACTGCATCAATTTTGCAGCTAGGAAATTGATGCGCAAACCGCACGGTGACATCTGCAGATCCACACCCTAAATCTAGAACACATTGTGTTGACCCAGTATCAGAAAATATATTTGGAAAAATTTGTGCAAAATTCTCTACAACGGATTGATGCGCTACTTCAAAATCAGCATTTGAGTATGCAAGCACCTGTTCGGGGTCATTCATTAACTCCGGCTCAACCACTCTTTGCATAGCAAATTATCTTATTCTGGGATAATTTCGTTGGCCAGCAGTTGATCAAACGTTTCTCGCATACGAATAATGTACGCTTGATCCCCATCAACTAATATTTCTGCTGCGCGCAAGCGCGTGTTGTAGTTACTAGCCATTACAAAGCCATACGCCCCAACAGCATGTACCGCTAGCAAGCTGCCTTCTTGTATAGATAAGTTGCGCTCTTTACCAAGAAAATCTCCGGTTTCACAAACGGGCCCCACCACATCATAGATTGCAGAGTCTGCATTTATTTTTTCTACCACCGTGATGTCATGCCAGGCTGAATATAAAGAAGGACGCATTAAATCATTCATTGCCGCATCCACCAGAGCGAAGTTTTTATCACTGGTGTTCTTTATATGTTCAACCTGCGTTAGCAGTATCCCCGCATTACCGACAATGGAACGCCCAGGCTCAATAAATATTTCTACATCTCGACCCTGCATGAAGGGTGCTAACACTTCGGCATATTGTTGCATGGTAGGCGGTTGCTCGGAATCTTCATAACGAATTCCTAAGCCACCACCAACATCAATATGCCTGAGTCGAATGCCTGCATCTGATAATTGATCCACTAGTTTGAATACTTTTTCAAAACATGATTGAAATGGACTTAAGTCCAGAAGCTGTGACCCTATGTGGCAATCTACCCCTACTGCTTCTAAGTGACTACAACCAGTAATGTGCTGATAAATCTCAAATGCATCGTTGATATCTACACCAAATTTGTTTTCTTTTAAACCGGTAGATATATAGGGATGAGTTGTAGGATTTACATCCGGATTCACACGCAAGGATACATTGGCGCGAATATCCATCTCGCGAGTTATGCTATCTAGACGTTGCAACTCTGCGGTCGATTCAATATTGAAACAATCAATGCCCATCACCAATGCGCGGCGAATTTCATCTGAACGCTTAGCAACTCCAGAAAACACAACTTTTTTAACATCTCCGCCAGCACGAATAACTCGCTCAAGCTCACCTATAGAAACAATATCGAAACCGGCACCTAACTTTGCCAGCAGGTTTAATACCGCAAGATTAGAGTTAGCTTTTACTGCATAACAAATTCGCGATGACCATTT
>CAJICL010000196.1_pt1 | contig 23218 bp, 22 predicted proteins | sample 9199671 | NCBI WGS metagenome assembly CAJICL01 (sample SAMEA7708341, study PRJEB35096) | sediment metagenome | biome: marine neritic benthic zone biome [ENVO:01000025]; feature: sediment [ENVO:00002007]; material: shallow marine sediment [ENVO:03000034] sea grass bed [ENVO_01000059] ... | reverse complement strand
TAAGTAGGCAAACTTATAATTATTATTTGATATAAATCAAAACTCCATTTTAAAACTTCGATAACCTTCTTTGCTGAAAAAGAACAAGGAGTTGCCATGAATAAAGCAAATACAAATCGACGAGAATTTTTAGGTAAAACTAGTAAATTACTCACCGTCGCTGCAATAGGAGGCATTGCCTCTTCTTCTGCCAGCGCAGGTTTTCAATTTGAAATGCCCTCTTCTACTGAAGGACAGTGCTCTACCTGCGAATATTGGGGAGGCGTTCGCAAGCTCTCTGAAGATGGAAAAACGGTAAGTGCACAAAGTCTTGGATATTGTAACAACCCAGATAGCCATAATTACCACAAAACTACTACACCCGAGACGGGTCCGATGAAAAAATGGCGTAAATGGGGCGCAATTAGTTAACCTAGTAAACCTTGTTGAGGCGTGGGGAAAGTAGCGAATTAGACTTAACTTTCCTCAAGCAAAATATTCTTTTGTTTGGATCTAACACTACTTCTCCACGCGCTCATATCAAGAAATTTTCTTTTTTTAAATAGTCTTTTCGTAAGCAATCTCCAGTCTGCGGGTAAACACCGGCTTTCAAGCTCTGTAATGTTTGTATCGTGCTCTTCTCTTGGCAGCGAATCATTCTTCATAGATATTCATCTGTACGTAAATTCACTAAATCGTTCACTGATCCGCAGTTGATGTATCATGAAGCATACGATTTATAAGTTGAATGCTATTAAGTACCCACTTAATAAATACGATCAAATAACAATCAATTTATACCTGCTTCCTCAGTCAAGTTAATCATGAAAAACCGTGAACCCGAAAAGCTTTTAAAAAAACATGAACAACTAACGCATTCCGATATGATGAAAGTGGTTTCACATGTGCAAAGAGAAAAAGATGGTTGGCTCATCAATACTCTGATGATTGAAGGCTGCGAGGCTCCTTTTCGCTATAAACGCAAAAAGAAATACAAAAATTTAAAGGGACAGCGCGTAAATTTAACGTACTATCCTAGCACTGAAAATATCGCAGGTATGAATATGGAAGTTATGAATGTTATAAGAATAAAAATATCTTAAGTTATCTATTGATTTGTCAAGCCCTCTGTAAACTAGCTAACAATATTTAAGTAATTTAACCCTCAAATAGTCTAATAATAGTTAAACTGATCTATATCAGCAGACTTTATCTGCTACTTAACTACACTTACTTCATCGAAGTTAGCCTAAGGAGGATTAAATTAAACATTTAATTTTACGGTATTTACACATACATTAACGGGGTAATTTGGTAATGAACGCCTATTAAGGCGATTAACGATTAAAAAGTAAAACTTTACGATGGTTCCATGCATCAATGGACAACAGTTAAACGACCAGTTTTGAAAATGGAATAGCCTCCTAGCCATTACTGACGCTTTTCTGCTCATTGTTGCAGGAATCATCGCCCTACGGGGTCCTTTTAAATACTCATCTACAAAGCAAGATCCACACAACTATTTGCAGCCTAACTTTACTTTAATTGAAATTCTAGCTCATCAGCCTCTCGTGCTGCACTGAAATAATAACCTTGACCTTTATCAATTCCATAATCTTTTGCTATTTTCAATACTTCTTCAGTTTCAATTCCTTCTGCTGTCGTAGTTAACTTCAATTGTTTGGCAATAACTTTGGCGTGCTCAATGATTGCTCTACTATCTTCATCGGTTGTTGCATTTACCATAAAAGATTGATCGATTTTTAAATCATCAAAAGGTAATTTCTTAAGATATTCAAGCGATGCGTGCTTAGTCCCATAATCATCCAGACTGAAAGTCAGACCTAATTTTTTATACTTAAGCATGGATTCATGAATTTCGCTCACGTTATCAATACTAGATGTTTCCGTCAGTTCCATTTCCAGCATCTTAGCTAACCATGGCTGACTGTTAAGTAATGTATTGAGCTCTTGCTGAAATTCCTTATTCAAAAAACCGTGTGCGGTAATATTCATAGCTATCGGCAAATCAATACTTTTATGATGCCATTTTATTAATAAACCGGTCACTTTTTTAAGTAGCCACAAATTTATCTCGTAGATCAGCCCTGCCCGCTCTGCGTATGGAACGAAACTACCAGGGTCAAGCAAACCATAACTTGGGTGTTGCCAGCGTATCAATGCTTCCGCTGAAACAATTTTTTCATCATTTAAGCTAACTTGTGGCTGATACAAAACAGTTAACTGATTATCTTGAATTGCACGTTGCAGCATGCCGATGATATGAATGTCTTCAATATGCCCATCTGTTGTTTTTGCATCATAAATTACGATTGAGTCACCTTGCTTTTCTGCGGCTATTAACGAATTTCTTGCTTTTTCTATTAGCTCTACACTATTAGCTGCATGTTTTGGGAATATTGCCACACCAATAGATACTCCTACATCAGTGGGTTTACCCTCAACCGCTAAGGGTTCTTGCACAGATTCGGCAATATTTTTTGAGATAGTGTGTATATGACCTTGCACTACAACTGGATTAACCAGTACTGCAAATTCATCACCGCCTAGACGTGCAATTAAGTCTGTTTTCCGTAGAGTGCTACGAATACGATGAGCTATTTCTTGCAATATCGCATCCCCCACAAAATACCCTAGTGTTTCGTTAATGACTTTGAAACGATTAAGACCAATAATAAGTAACGCGAACTCATCATATTCTCTTCGCGAGACTCTCAGTATTTTTTCTAGTTGATCATTAAAGAATGATAAATTTGCTAGCCCAGTTAAATCGTCATGGGTGGCATAATAGTGCTCCAACGCTTTAGATTTTCTGAGATTGACTGCAAGATCATGATTTGCGTTGGCTGCTAATCTTACAAATAGAGCGGCAATGATTAAGCTTATTACAATGAAATAATGTACCGGCTCAAGTGGGCTTGTAAAAATTAATAGTAAAAAATATACATATAAGAAAATAAGTAAAATGGCTACAATAATAAGCCCATTTAGTGTTTTATTTTCTGCATGAATAGCTCGTGCATGCATGAACTTTTGCAACGCGCATATAATTAGAATAATTGCAACACACAGCACAACTGACAAAGCATAATTTTGCCAGCTGTGTATAGCGGTCATTTCACGCCTTTATAATTATTAAAAATGAAACATTCATGTCTTTAAGACTAAGCAAACGATTACAAGAATGCGAAATATATTTGCAAATACATAAACACTTTGAATACATCATTTAACAAAGTTTCAGGATAAATCAGCGTTTTACTAGGCTTCTTGAATCCCACCTTTGGTCAAAGCAGCAGGATCTAACAACTTTTTAATTTGCTCGTCGCTTAAATCCGTCATTTCTTTTGCTACATCAAAAACTGGTCTTCCAGATGCATAGGCAGATTTTGCAATGGCAGCACCCTTTTCATAACCTATCACTCTATTCATTGCTGTGACCAAAATAGGATTCCTAGATAGCGCATCTTGCAGGTTTTCTTCATTCACAGTGAAACCTGCAATGGCTTTATCTGCTAGCACCCTACAAGAATTAGTTAATAGCTGAATGCTTTGTAATAAATTAAATGCTATTACTGGCAGCATTACATTTAACTGAAAGATACCTGACTGTCCAGCCATAGTGATAGTCGTGTCGTTGCCAATCACCTGAGTGCTTACCATTGCAACCGCTTCAGGAATTACAGGATTGACTTTACCTGGCATGATGCTGCTCCCTGGTTGTAATGCCGGCAATGCAATTTCCCCTAAACCTGCAAGGGGCCCCGAATTCATCCAGCGTAAATCATTAGAGATTTTCATTAAGCTTACGGCAAGTGCTTTAAGCTGTCCGCTCACTTCTACTGCCGAATCTTGACTCGCAAGACCTTCAAACTTATTCAACTTGGATGCAAATTTGATACTGGTGAGCTCTGCAAGCTGTTTAGCAACTAGCTCTCCAAATTTTTCATCAGCATTAATACCACTCCCTACTGCAGTACCACCTTGTGCAAGTTGGCGTAAGCGATTTAGCGAATCATCAATCCGTTCCATGGCATAGTCAATTTGTTGCGCCCATGCATCAATCTCTTGTCCCATCGTGACCGGCATGGCATCCATTAAATGCGTACGACCGGTTTTAACAAAGTTTTTACACTCATTGGCTTTGTTTTTTAATGTCTTAGATAAATGGGCTAAAGCAGGTTTTAGTTCTTCCTCAATTTGTAAGCACGCGCTTACATGAATAGCGGTAGGAATCACATCATTTGAGCTTTGGCTCATATTTACGTGGTCATTAGGATGTACCTCAATATCGCCTAGTGAATTCGCAAGATGTGAAATCACTTCATTGGCATTCATGTTGGTGCTGGTGCCAGAGCCTGTTTGAAATACATCGATTGGAAAATGATCATCGTAATCACCGCTAGCAACACTCATAGAAGCCTGTTTAACACTGGCTTCTATGTCTTTTGTCATCAGTCCCAATTCGGTATTTGCTCCAGCACATGCTGCCTTAATTAATCCTAATGCACGTATAAATTGTCTTGGCATGGTCAAGCCACTAATGGGGAAGTTTTCAACGGCTCTTTGCGTCTGTGCCCCGTAAAGCGCATCTGCTGGCACTTTAAGTTCACCCATGCTGTCTTTTTCGGTACGGAAATTACTATCACTCATTTCTTAATCTCTTTTATCGTTACTTCTTTTATTGGTTAATTTCTTGGTTTCAATAACCCAGGCACCTTAATTTGGGGCTATTTCTGGGGGCGCTGTAGTATAATGTCTAATTGGACTGCTTACTATTGCCAAAGATTAGACATTAACCACATAAAAACACTAATGAATTCCAATCCTCTTACTAATATATCCCCTGTGGACGGTCGTTACGCTAACAAAACGCAAAACCTGCAATCTATCGCTAGCGAATTTGGCCTTATAAAATACCGCGTTATTGTTGAAATTGCATGGCTGAAACAATTAGCTGAACGACCTGATATTGCAGAATTACCCTTTCTCTCAGAAGAAGCCAGCACATTTTTAGATAATATTGTTGTTAATTTTTCACCGGAAGAAGCCGAGCGTGTAAAAGAAATTGAAGCAACTACAAATCATGACGTTAAAGCAGTTGAATATTATTTAAAAGAAAAGATTGCTGACAATGCAGAATTAATGGAAGCATCTGAATTTATACATTTTGCTTGCACATCCGAGGATATCAATAACCTTGCCTACGGTCTAATGCTTAGCGATATGCGTAGCAACATATTGATTCCAAGTTTAAAAACTATTTTAGATGAAATTGATAAATGTGCTAAACAATATTCAGAAATTTCTATTTTGTCTCGAACACATGGGCAGCCTGCTTCACCTTCTACTATGGGAAAAGAGTTTGCAAATGTTTATGCGCGGATTAATAGTCAGTTCAGCACCTTTAGAGCAATTAAAATTTTAGGCAAAATTAACGGTGCGGTAGGCAATTTTAATGCGCACCTTGTTGCATATCCATTTGTAGATTGGGAAACACTGTCTACTAAAACAATTGAATCATTAGGTTTAACCTCAAATCCTTACACTACTCAAATTGAGCCGCATGATTACATTGCGGAATACGCAGATGCTTTATGTAGAATCAATACAATTCTTATCGATTTTAGTAGGGACATTTGGTCTTACATCGCGATTGAATACTTCAAACAAAAAGTCGTAAAAGATGAAGTAGGCTCTTCAACTATGCCGCATAAAGTGAACCCAATTGACTTTGAAAATGCTGAAGGCAATTTAGGAATTGCAAATGCAATGCTAAATCATTTTTCAGCTAAGCTACCTATTTCAAGATGGCAACGAGACTTAAGTGATTCTACAGTGTTGCGAAATTTAGGCGTAGCCATTGCGCATTGCGAAATTGCATATCAATCCTTGCTTAAAGGCATCTCTAAACTCGAAATCAATATCGACCAGCTTGATATAGACCTTAATAAAAACATTGAAGTATTAGCTGAACCTATTCAAACCGTGATGCGCAAAAATAAAGTTTCAGGCGCATATGAAAAGTTAAAAGAACTTACACGCGGACAAAAACTTGATATTGAAAAACTAGAGACGTTTATTAGTTCTTTAGATTTGCCTGATGAAGATAAAAGCCAATTACAGAAGTTATCCGCATCAAATTATATTGGAATTGCAAGCAAATTAGCTAAAAACGAATCTACTGAATAACAAGCTATTCGGCTTCTTTCGCTACAAAAAAGTCTTCTAACTTCTTCGTCATAGCATTTTGAGTAATGGATGGGAATATATAGGCCCAACCATCTAATCTATCTTTAGACTTTGCAGCTAGTTCTTCTGCAGCTATTGGATCAGATCTAAGGGCAGCATCTGATGTGGATTCGACTTGGCTTTCATTATTAATAACACTTTGGTCGATTTCATCAGATGAAAATCCCACTTCAATTGTGAAATATGTGTCCAACTCCATCGTATATGCATTAGACGTTATAGTTAAGCCATCAAAGGTTTTAAAAGTAGTTTCTATTGGTTCTATAGACTTAGTATCTATCTTTGATACTGCTACCACATCTCTAAGTTGTAAAGACGATAATGCATTGGCAAGCTGGTAGATTTCTGATTCGGATAAATTCATACCATCTGGAACATCAGCATCCAAAGTATATTCGTATTCATCCTTACCATTGTTCGCAATACTGACCTCACCTCCATCTGGATGCTTAATATGAACATCTTTTATTCTTTCTGGAGGTATATCAAGAAGATCTTTTTGTAGCCAATCTGTTACATCACGCTTTAGATTAGGCTTTTTGTTTATCAGCCAACTCTGAGCTTCATCATGGCGGCGTACATATTGAGTATTTTTACCACTACTACCATCTTTGCCAAAAATAATTTTTGCTGAATCTTTTAACCCTTCAATTGAAAACAACACGCCTTGCGCTTTTTCACTACTAACGTCTTCAACTCCAAGTTTCACATAATTTTCTGAATTTGATGTTTTAGCTTCAACCAATTTTGCTTCAGCAAGATTGGTTAATAACTGACGAACTGCTGCAATATTTGCTTCATAACCGTCACGGTTATTCACTATCCAGCCTTTATCTGATTTACTTACTTCTGACAAAGTAGTGTTGCCGGCTTCTACTACAGTGAATTTGGTAATATTATTTAGATTCTCTGCCAACTCAGGAATCAAGTTTGAATTTGCATCAATAGTTTGTTGGTTAGAATTTTCATTTAAGTAATAGGCTATTACACCAATAACTAAAGCAGCAAGTAGTAATATTAAAGATTTTGATTTCATAACTTACTAACTACACACAAAACTAAACACCAAGAGCATGTTTTCTTTTTCTTGATCTGACAAAGGAAAGAATTAACGCCAAAATTGAAATAATAATAGGCACTAACCCAATATTCATAAACTTTAACGTAGAACCTAATTTTTCAATATCTTGATCTAAGTTATGTCTAACCTGGCGAAGCTCTTTACGCACCTTGAATTTATCTTGTTGGAATTTATCAATCTCTGCTTCTTGCTCGGGTGATAACATTAATTCATTACTATCATCACGTGCCTGTTGAAGTTCAACTAACTTTTTCTCAGTTTCAGCAAGTTTTGCTTGAAGAGCTTCTTCAGTAGATCGGAATTTTTGATCCGCAGCTAAACGCAGCTCATTTACACGCTCAAATGGTCGTGTAGAGGTTTCTCGTCCCCGTATACTAATTAAATCTGAACTGCCAGTTAGGTTGTCTACAGCATTAATAACTAAATCGCCATTATTTGCCCAAGAATTAAATATTTGCTGGCCAAAAAAGTCTTGTACTTGCACCCACATTCGATCACTGAGCATATCAGTATCCGCAACTACAATAATATTGGCATCCTCATTTGTACCTTCAAGATGTTCGCCATACTTAGACTCATCAACCTTTTTGGCATCAGACATTTGAGGCCTACCATTTTTAAACGCAGTACCAAGCTTGCCCTGGATTCTGGCCGACAAAATATATTTTTCACCCGTTGGTACAAACCCATTACTAAGTTGATTTAAATCAGGCAGGAAACGGAATTTTGTCGCATCAATTAGAGCTGAATCATCACTGGAGGTTACTATAGGAATAATCTTTATCTCACTCCCTTCTTTAGCTTTAATATAACCCGAAACTCCTGCGCTGATCACTTCTAGCTCTGAAGAAATAACATCTTCAGCATCAATATTTTCTTTTGTGACTGCTAACAAACCATAATGACGAGACTGGCCTTGATGCGCACCACCCACGGTTAATGCATATTTTCTATCTAGCACTACTTTCGTTGCATCGTAGTCAATGCCCCAAGCATCAAATAACTTCTTCAGATTAGACGTTCGCCCGCCTTCTACTTCTAACGGCGAATTCTGCTGTCGAACCGGTGTGTCGACTTCAGAGTGTGGATCAACAAAAAACATTGCTTTACCACCACGCATTACAAATTGATCGATAGCATACTGAGTGGGCTCAGTTATATTTTTGGGATGAACAACCAATAAGATATCTACATCTTCATCAATAATGTCAGCGGTTACATCTAACTGCTTAACCTCAAACAATTGCCTCATCTGCGCGACAATAGCCCATGCTTTTGTCATTTGCGTTGTTTCCATATCAAAACCACCAAACATGGGCAGTTGAGTGATTACCCCTACAACAGTCTTTTTAGGATTAGACAATGTAGTTAAAATTTTACTGACGTCATATTCTAAAAACTGCTCACGCTGTGGCTGAAAAAATGGCAATACTTCTGTATCACCAACCGAATTGCTAGCGGCTAAACCAAAATAAACATTTTCCCCTGTTGCTCCTACAGGAATTGCCTGCAACCCAAATGAACCAGCTTGATCCTCTTCTTCAGAAAATGGTAGTGGATCAATTATATTTAGAACAATATTGCCATTTGATAGCTGCTCATACTCTTGCAACAATTCTTTGACACGTGTTGCATAGGTACGTAACTGCGGAACATCTTCACTCGCTTTGTCTGAATAAAACAAATACATCGTGACTGGCTCTTCAATCTTTTTAATAATATTCCGCGTTCCATCCGTTAGGGTATAAAGTTCATTTTCAGTTAAATCGATACGCGCATTTGTAAGCAACGTACTACTCAACATATTCACCACGAGAAACAACAAGGCCAACAGTAGCAAACCTATTATAGTGAAAGATTTTGTTTTTTGCGTAACCATAACTTAATCCGCTTTTTTCATTTCGACAATGACGGTATTAGCGTATAACCAGAAACCAATCAAAGACACGAAATAAATTACATCTCGTAGATCAATTACACCTTTTGCTAAAGACGCAAAATGTGTTAGGAAACTCAACGAAGAAATTGCATCTACAATATTTTGCGGAATCCAAGCTTTAAAAAAGTTAAGCACCAATGGAGAACCCGCTAACAGGAATAGAAAACATATTACAACAGTAATTATAAACGCAATAACTTGGTTTTTTGTCATTGCAGAAATACACGAACCAATAGCGAGAAATCCCCCTGCCATAAGAAAGCTTCCAAGGTATGCAGCAAGAATTACACCATTATCCGGACTACCTAAATAATTAATAGTGATCCAAATTGGAAAAGTGAGAACTAACGCTATACCGATGAATATCCAGGCTGCAATAAACTTCCCTATGACCGACTCGCCGATAGAAATTGGCAATGTCATCAATAATTCGATACTCCCGCTCTTGCGCTCCTCTGCCCACAGACGCATCGCAATTGCTGGCACAAGAAATAAATATAACCAAGGATGATATTGAAAAAATGGATTTAAGTCGGCTTGACCACGTTCATACAAGTTACCCAAATAAAATGTCATCGCGCCACTCATTATTAAGAAGATCACGATGAACACATATGCAACCGGAGTTGCAAAATAACTGCCTAGCTCACGTTTAAATATGGTAATAATATTTTTCATAATCAATCTCTAAGGCAACTACGCTAGGATATATGACCACTGGTGATTTCACGGAAAATATCATCCATCTTGTCACTACTAGATTTATTTCGCAGACCTTCTGGTGTGTCGTCTGCAAGAACCTTTCCATCCGCGATAATAATGGCACGCGAACAAATTGCATCAACTTCTGAGAGTATGTGGGTTGAAATGATAATTGCTTTATTAGGAGCAATACTTTTAATCAGCTCGCGGACTTCATGCTTCTGGTTTGGGTCTAATCCATCGGTAGGCTCATCAAGAATAAGCACATCCGGATCGTGTAAAATTGCTTGTGCCAGCCCCACCCTTCTTTTGAAACCTTTCGATAAAGTATCGATAGATTGATTGAGTACTTTATCTAAATGTAACCGCTGAATGACTTCTTTATTACGATCAATCTTGTGCTGCCCACTAAGCTGGCGTACTTGTGCAATAAATTCTAAAAATTGAAAAGGAGTCATTTCCCCATAACTTGGGGCTCCTTCTGGCAAATAACCAATGCGTTTTTTTACCTCGATTGGTTTTTCATTGACACTATAACCACAAACTTCAACTTCACCTGAGGTTGGAGCAAGAAATCCAGTAATCATTTTCATGGTGGTAGATTTACCAGCACCATTGGGGCCTAAAAAGCCTAGCACCTCCCCAGGCTGAACCTTGAAAGATACGTCATCAACTGCCGTTAGATGACCAAATTTTTTACTAAGATTCTTTATCTCTATCATGATCTAGCTACTGTTTCAAATAGGGAAACGCCTTCCCGTATTGATTCGGCGGGAAAATTTTACTGAGGAATTTCTAAATTTCAAGCGCGAATTGTCGGGGCACTATACGCGAAAAATAGCCAAATTCCGAATAAGATCGCCAATCTATCCTTTAATCTGGTTAGAGAAATGTGATAACTCATAGTTCCATATAGAAATTTGCTTATAAAGTTTATTCGCAATGAGATTATTATGCTGCTGGTTTATAATTCAGACATTATTAAGCATCCTAAAACAAACCAGAATATATAAGATAGTAAAAATGGGGATTTCTAAAGATAATTTTTTCAAAAACTTCATCCTAGGCGTTACGGGCGAAACTATCCAAGCGGATACTCGTCAATTAAATCATGATGCCATTCTAAAGTTATTGTCCGCTGCCCAGAATCATATCGCGATTGTAAGTCGATATTTAGACCCCACTATCTTCAGCAAAGAAGATTTTATTCAAAATGCCTCGGAATTTATCCGTCGCACAAAGACATCAAATATTAGAATCCTTGTGCACGATACAAACCCTATGGTTAAAAACAATCACCGAATTTTTACTTTAAGCCATCGTGTTTCTTCAAAAATTGAAATACGTACCATCTGCAATGACTATGCGCAGTTTAATCAAAGCTTTTTAGTAGCCGATTCTGTAGGCTATATCCTTAACCTCAAAGGTGATTTATACGATGCAGATGTAAACTTTAATGATTCTGACAAGTCTAAGGAGCTTATGGAAACATTTAAGACAATCTGGGAACTTAGCCAACAAGAAACAGAAGTTAGAAGGTTATGTATTTAATCAGGTTTACAGCAAAGCATCTCTATTCTTTGCTGTTTATCTTATCTATAGCTGTTACAGGCATATGTTTTGCCGATCAAAATGATCCTTTGCAAATTATAGATTTAAAAAACCGACCTGCCGATGAAATTATTCCTGTAATCAAACCCATGCTGAAGCCAAACGACGCCATTACCGGCACGGGCTTTCAGTTATTTTTAAGAACTGACGCCAAAACTTTAGAAGAAGTTACACGACTTCTACAGGTAATGGATAAAGCACCACGTAATTTAGTAATCAAAGTGCGTAATAATCTGGATTCTGAGTCAAAGTCTACAGATTTTAATACTTCTGGTAATTATACAATTGGCGACGATACAAAAGTTATTGTTGGCGATAATCCACCACGCGATGAAGGCACTAAAGTAAGAATCAACAGCAACAGAAGCAATACGGATAGAGACGCAGAACATATGATCCGAGTGATTGAAGGTGGTCAAGCTTTTATCGCTGCTGGCGAAATCCGACCTTATGAACACCGTACTATCATCCGTCACCGTTATGGTGTGTCAGTTTATGACAATATTGATTATCAAGATGTAACCAGTGGCTTTTATGTAACCCCAAGGTTGATTGGTAACAACAAAGTATCTTTACACGTGCAACCTCATTACCGTACGGCTAATGAAGAACGCAGTGGCACCATAGATGTGCAAGAAGCAGATACTACAGTGGAAGCCCATCTTGGCGAATGGATACAAATTGGCGGGATAGATACAGACGCTAAATCAAAAAACAGTGGAATTCTTAGCACTTCTCGCAGCTCAAACAATACACGTAGTGATATTTATCTAAAAGTAGATTTAGAATAGTCTTTATTTTTAGCTAGACCACTCTTGTTTTAAATTTTCACGCCGGTTTATAAAATTATACATTGCAATCATAGGAATAGCAGAACGTATTTTCCCTTGCAGCAACATTTCTATTGCCTGACCAGAAGGTACAACAAGAACACGTATATCTTCACCCTCTTCCTCTAAGCCATATATACCGCCCAAACCAGTTGTATCTGTTTTTGCAAGATACACATGAGAAAGTTCAGAAAAACCACCAGGTGTAGGAAAAAAAGAAGCTACACGAATTAACTGCTCAAGCTTACAGTTTGCCTCTTCTAAAGCCTCTCGATGAACAACATCTTCAAACACCTCGCCTTCTTCAACTAAACCGGCAATAATTTCAATCAGCCAAGGGTTTTCTGATTGTTGATGGTCATTACCCTCTATCGCCCCTACTCTAAATTGTTCTACCAATACCAGTTCGTCACGGATTGGATCATAAGGCAATACTGCAACCGAATTTTGCCTAGAAACTTGTTCTCGCATCAGTTCTTTGCTCATACCACCAGAAAAGAGCTCATGCTGCACAATTAGCTGATCTACTTTAAAGTGACCATCATAGTTACGTTGACGTTGATTGATTTTCCACTGCATAGGAAATTTTATTGGTTTAATTTTAGTAATGCAGCATAGTCGTCTTGTGTATCTACGCCGATTCCGGTTGGCATTGCGGACACCTCTACAAATATTTTATAACCATTTTGTAATGCCCGGAGCTGCTCTAACGACTCTTTTATTTCAAAGGACGAAGGGGGAAGACTTGTGAAAGTATTTAAAAAACCAACTCTATATGCATAAATACCTAAATGCCTAAAAATATCTTTTTTATTTATATTAGGATTTTTGCAATTTAGCTTAGCAATATTTCTGCTAAAATTTAGTGCAGTATTATTTTTATCAAATATTACTTTTACCACATTTGGGTTATCAAACTCATTTTCCTCAAATATTGGTGCGCATAATGTAGACATGCTTACGTTTTTATTCGATAGCAAATTTTCTGCAACTTGTTTTATGTTTTGCGACGGCATCTGTGGCTCATCACCCTGCACATTAACAATACAAACCTCATCATGCCAATCGTTTAACTTTGCTACTTCTGCAATTCGATCTGTGCCAGAAGTATGTTTACTAGATGTCATACAGACATTTGCGTTAAATTTTTCTGCTGCCTCAACAATACGTTGATCGTCGGTAGCAATAATGACTTCATCTGCGCCACTTGCGCTTGCATTTTCATATACATGTTGCACGATGGGTTTGCCTTTTAGGATTAATAAGGCTTTACCTGGCAGGCGTGTTGAGGCATATCGCGCAGGAATAACAACTTTAAATTTCACTTAGATTACTTTGCGGATGTATACCGTCCAATTACATTGCTTTATATTTTTCGTATTCTTCTTCTGAAATAGTTCGCGCCTCATCTTCTAGCATCACCGGAATTCCATCACGGATCGGGTATGCAAGTCGCGCTGAGGTAGAAACCAATTCTTGTTTCTCCTTGTCAAATTTTAGCGGCCCTTTGGTAACTGGGCATACTAATATATCTAATAACTGCATATCCATTAACTTAATTCCTCTATTAATCCTGCAATACGAACTTTGAGTCTATCATTTGGTTCTACTGTAATAGGTAAGAACCAAGCACCTTCATAACTCAATTTTCTACATTTTACGGCATCTTTCTCGGTCATGAGAACGGGCAAGCCATCGTTAAAAGTTATTTCAGACTGAGTATATGCATGATGATCTGGAAAAGCATGTGGAATAATATCTATTCCCACATTTTCTAACTTAGCAAAAAAACGCTTAGGATTACCAATTCCAGCAATCACATGCACTTTTGTATCCGTAAACTGCTCTAAAGACTTAGTTATAGCATGATCTTTTAACGAAACTAACATGTTACTCATAGTAGTATATTGGTACTCATACGCGCCGTTCTCACCATTGCTAATTACAATATCAGCCAGATTTAGACGCGAAATAGGTTCACGCAACGGGCCCGAGGGTAAACAATAACCATTACCAAACTCTCGCTCACCATCTACAATAATAATTTCATAATCACGAGGCAGCTTATAATGCTGCAAACCGTCATCAGAAATAATTACATCAAGCTCATACTTATTATTAATATATCTAGCAGCTTCAACACGGTCTGCCGCTACAGCTACCGGGCATGAAACTTGTTGTTTTAACATTAAAGCCTCGTCACCAACCTCATTAGCATCACTATTGATTAGTACTTCTATAAGATCGTCTTCATTTATACGCCCATAACCGCGCGAAATAATTCCAACTTTTAAGTCATTTCCTAAAATAAGTTTCGCCAAATACGCAACAAATGGTGTTTTACCTGTACCGCCTACCGTTATATTACCGACCACAATTATTTTAGTACGCCCTAAACTTTTAGAATGAAACAATTTGTAATATACACGTCTGAAGGATGCAATAAGTCTAAATAACCACGAAAGCGGTAATAAAAATATAGATAAAATATTTTTTGAATACCAAAGTTTTTCGATATCAATTTTCAAACTAAATATGTCTACGGTAATTATTATTTATGTATAGTTATACGCTAACCGCCAGACCTGGTTCATTGACTTGCATTTTATACAAAGATGCATACGCATCATCTTTACTTAGTAGTTCTTTGTGGCTGCCAATTTCTATAATAGACCCCTTATCCATCACTACAATTCGATCTGCATTTTCTATAGTCGATAATCTGTGGGCAATTACAAGTGTAGTACGATCTTTTTGCAACAACTCAAGAGCATTCTGAATATATTGCTCAGACTCTGTATCCAATGAAGATGTGGCTTCATCTAATATCAAGATTGGCGCATCTTTTAACAAAGCCCTAGCTATAGCAATACGTTGTCTTTGCCCGCCGGACAACAGCACACCATTTTCGCCTACTAATGTGTTTAGTTTATCCGGGAGTTTGTCCGTAAATTCTAATACGCGTGCAGCTTTTGCTGCTTCGATAACTTTTTTGTCACTAGCATCTATATCTTGCGCATATGCTATATTATTTGCGATCGTGTCATTAAATAGCACTACATCCTGGTTAACTATTGCAATCTGATCACGCAAAGAAGCTAGACTCACTTCTGCGATACTTACGCCATCAATTGTAATCATGCCTGAGTCAATCTCGTAAAATCTCGGTAGCAAGTTCACTATAGTAGTTTTCCCACTACCCGACTTACCTACAAACGCTACCGTTTCACCAGGCTCTATTGATAAATTTATATGCTCTAATGCTTTTGTTTCTCGTGAAGAATATTTAAAGCAGACATCTTTATATTCAATCTTGCCTTTACAATCCGATATTTTGCGTGTTTCAGGATCATGCTCTTTTTCAGAGTCGATCAGCTCAAAAACACTTTGCCCTGCCGCAATTCCGGTTTGCAATATCTCATTTAACAAAGTAAGTTTTCTGGCTGGCGTTAGGATCGCGATCATAGCCATGATAAAGCTTACAAACCCACCTGCAGTTTCCTCAGTAGCAATCTCCGGTCTTGCAGCAATTGCCAATACTGCTACCAATACAAAACCTACCAATGTGTGAATGATAGGTGTACTTGCTGCTTTAGTAGTAATTTTTCGCAAATTTGTACGCCGATAGCGTTCATTCGCCAGCTCAAATTTCTCAATTTCATATTGTTGGCCGCCAAATATTTTTACTATTCGATGACCAATAATACTTTCTTCTACAATATGAGTAATCTTGCCTACAGATTTTTGCATGCGCGCACTAAATTTACGAAATAATCTACTTGTATAATTTACAATCGCAGCAATTAATGGAACAACGACAATGAACAGCAACGTCAGCTTCCAGTTATTAATAAACATTACTGCTAACAGAAAAATAACTTTAAAAGTATCTTCTACTAGACTGCGTAAACTTTTAACTGCTGCTCCAATTATTTGCTCAACATCATAAGAAAACTTTGATAGCAAAGTTCCAGTTGCTTGGTGATCAAAATAATAAGTAGGCAGAAATTGCACACGCTCAAACATTTCTTTGCGCAATGTTTTCACGATATGAGCACCCACAAACCCTATCAAGTAGGTACCAAAAAAGTTTGCCACACCTCTTAAAAGAAAAATAGCGAACAGAGCTATGGGAATCCATTTTATTTCATCATAATTCTTGTCGACAAAAGAACTATCAATGAATGGACCCAACAAATAAACCATTAATGCTTCCATGCCAGAAAGAAACACTAGCGCTAAGGAGCCTAACAATAAGTATTGCCATTTTGTAAAGGTATAACTAAGCAGTCGGCGATAGATTTGCCAACCTGAAGTTTTTAAGGCTTGTTCGGCCATTTTGTATTTGGAGAGTTAAATTATTTAGGTTTAGAAGTTGCAATTGATAATTTTGACACACCAGCTTTTGCAACCGTATCCATTGCAGTAACTACAGCTTGGTGAGGAGTGGTTGCATCTGCACGAATAACCACACTTTTTTCTTTATCTCCACCAACAATTTTTTGCAGAGATAGCAAAAGAGTAAGCGCGTCATTTTTAGCAAGACTTTGCCCATTGACAAAATAGGCTCCTACTGGGTCGATAGTGATTTCTATAGGTATAACTTCTAGCGCTTGTTCTTCCGCAGAAGCCTCTGGAAGATCAACTCTTAATTCTGCCTGTTGATTAAAAGTTGTGGTAACCATAAAAAATATCAGCAATAAAAACACCACATCAATAAGTGGCGTGATATTCACATCAAGACGATCTTCTTCAGCACGAGTAAAATTCATATGCTTCTTAACTTATGAACTAGCCTTGCGCTGTCCATGCATAACCTCAACTAGTTTTATGGCTTCTTCTTCCATTCCCACCACTAAGGTATCTAACCGCCTTCTGAAAAATCGTACAAATATCAAACTTGGGATTGCCACGCTAAGGCCTGCAGCGGTGGTAATTAATGCTTTAGAAATACCTCCTGCAAGCTCTCCTGGGTCACCCACTCCAACACTGGTGATCACACTAAAAACTTGAATCATACCTATCACCGTACCTAACAGACCTAATAAAGGTGAAACTGCAGCTATCGTGCCTAATGTATTCAAGAAACGCATTAATTCATGCGCAACATGTCTGCCAGTCTCTTCGATACTTTCTTTCATAACTTCACGGTCATAATTCTTGTTTAGCAAGCCAGCAGCAAGGATCCTGCCTAAAGGAGAGCTTTTACGAATTTGTAAAATACGGTTTTCGTCTAATTTCCCCTCTTTACTCCACTGCCAAATTTTAGCGGCCAGGTACTTTGGCGCTACACGCTCTTTTTGTAACGTCCAGAAACGCTCAATTATAATTGCCAAAGCAACGATAGAACTGGCAATGATTGGTAACATCAACCAACCACCAGCTTTTACAATTTCATACACTTAGCGTAACTCCTTGAGATTTTTCTTTGCTTAGATTATCAACATTATAGGTGCCAGATAAGGCTCTACAATAAACTAGATCTTAGAATGCCAAAAGCGATGTCGCACTTCACGATATCCTGGCTGTAATTGCAATCCATTTTTTTCTGAAATATAAAACGTAATCATACCGCGAGACGCTGTATTTACTAAGTCACAGCCAGTCTCTTTGTAGCGCGAGATCACTTTTTCATCGGGAAAACCATATGGATTTCTATAGCCTGTGGCAAATACGACATAATCTGGCGAAGTAGCATGAATAAATGCACGGGTAGACGAAGAATTGCTACCGTGATGAGGGGCGATAAGCACATCCACATCAAGTAAATCTGCTTGTTTTTCAAGCAATTGCCTTTCAATCCGCCTTTCAATATCCCCAGTGAATAGAACACTCCCGGCTGGATGACGCACAAGCAGCACACAAGAGCTGTTATTGCTTGAAAGTTTAGCTTTTCCCTTTCTGGTCGCAGAGGGGTGCAAAAACTGAAAATGTACCTGTCCCCATTTCCATTGTTTACCCGCTTTACAGACACTGAGCAGATCATGCTTATATTCATCGACATTGCTGCTTATTAAATGTACAACATTTATATTCGACAATATTCCAGGCAAACCTCCTGCATGATCTCTATCTCCGTGACTTACTATCAAGGTGTCTATTTCACCTATACCGCGTTGCCGCAGATATGGAACTACAACCGCTTCACCAGCATTAAAGTCACTGCTGAATTTCGGGCCCGTATCATATACCAAGACCTTTTCACCAACCTCTAAAACAGCTGCTAATCCTTGACCAACATCTAATATAGTTATTTTAAAATCATTCTCAGGAATCGCTACTTGCTGTGCAAAAATAAGTGGGCTCAGTAAAGCGATACTTAATGATTTGCAAAGCCAACCTTTCGGGGCTAGTAATAATATTATTCCAATTGCAGATGGAATAATTACCCAGCCAGGTACCGCATGATGCCAACTTGCGAATGGCAAATCATGCAAAAACTCCAGTACTGACCAAAATATTTCTAATAAATTTTGCGCAATCCCAATAATTAAATTACCAAGTGTTTCACTTACTAACAAAAACAGTGAACCGATCAGTGTTATTGGCACAACCAAAAAACTTATCCACGGCACAGCAAAAAAGTTCGCTAAGGGTGAAACCAAAGATGCTTGTTGGAAAAATAGCAGAGTAAGCGGCAGCAGTCCTAATGTTAATACGATTTGTATTTTAACAACACTAAACCATACTGCTTGTTTTTCCGGTTTGCTTTTAATTGAATAGAGAATGATAGCGACCGCTAAAAAAGATAACCAAAACCCGGGGGATAGCACTGAAAACGGATCTAAAATAAGCACACACAAAAGTGCAATCGACAAAATATTCCATGTGCGCAATGATTGCAAAGAATATACAGCCATAAATACTACTGCAGCCATTACCATTGCTCGTTGCGTAGGTATCGAATATCCTGCCAACATTGCATAAATTACGGCTGCAAAAATTGCAAATATGGCTGCGACACGTTGCGCTGCTATACGCAAACAAAGAAACTCACTACGTTTCCATAAAAAAAGAACAATGAAATACGCAAACCCTGAAACAATACCAATATGCAACCCCGAAATAGCCAGCAAATGATTTGTTCCTGTTTGCGTTAATACTTGCCAACGTTTTGAATCGATTTGTCCACGTTCGCCCAAAACTAGAGCCTTAATGATGGCAGAATAATCGCCTTCAATTCGCTCTAATTTTTGATTTAACGATGTGCGTAAATAATAAGCAGGATTAAAAATACTCGTGGCTTGTACACGCTTATTTTCGCCTTTGCTACGAACATAACCTGTTGCACGTATACCCTTTTCAAACAACCACTTCTCATAATCAAACCCTCCAGGATTGGCATACCCCCATGGTCGTTTTAAACGAACTCGTAACCTCCAAACTTCTCCCAATTGTAAATCCGGTACATTGCCATACCAGTTCAGTCTTACCTTTTTAGGTACTACAATAGTTTCATTTCCTAAAGACGTCATAGCAGATAGAATGGAAAATTCGAATCTAACACTGCGCGCTTGAACAGCTGGTATGCTGATGACCTGACCCGTAACCTCCAGATCTTTACCTTCTAAAGATTTTTCAAGTTGAGGATATAGATTGAGATAGGCATGTAGCAATGCCCAAAAGAATCCGAGCATAAGATATACACCAAAAATACATCGAGGATATTTAAGCCCGATTAAGACAATTGGTACAATAGCAAAGGCCCAATACCAGTGCGGCAGCGTTGCAAACACTGTTAATATACAAATACCGAGCGTAAACGCGATAGCTACCTTAAACATATTCAAACTCACCCAACCAAAGGCATGTATATTAAATATTGTACCTCAACCAATCTTATCGATAGACAAAATATTCATAAATGCCACGTAATTTTCTAAAAAAACATTTTGCTGATAACAAAATTAAAGATGAAAAATCTTTCAGTATTTTTGGTGAATTAGTACATGACCAGAACTTATGGCATATGCGTCGCCGTTCGGTTGCCGGAGCTTGTGCTATAGGGTTATTCTGCGCTTTTATCCCATTGCCATTCCAAATGCTTATCGCTGCAGGATTTGCAATCATTTTCAGATGCAACTTACCGATCTCGGTCGCACTTGTTTGGGTGACTAACCCAATTACAATGCCACCACTATTCTTCCTTGCTTACAAATTCGGTGCATTTTTAACGGATACTCATCTAGGTCCGTTTGAATTCGAACTCAGCTTTAACTGGTTGTTTACAGAATTACGTGAGCGTTGGCGTCCTTTTTTGATGGGTTGTTTATTTCTAGGTACAACTGCGGGACTATTTGGGTTCATTATCACAAGAATTTTATGGCGCATACATGTAGTTTCATTTTGGAATAAACGAAAGCTACGAAAATTACGAAAACTTGGAAAGTAACGTATTTAAACCATACAATTTAAAAAGTCCGCTTTCGGCCAATAGCGACCATTTTGAGTCACAAAATATTTTTGCTTTTCAAAAACTCATTTGGAACATCGGCATTTTTTCGTCCAGCAATAGCAAAATAAAATAATGGTTCGCCTTCAATTGAATATCGATGTCGATAACGTTCTATATGGTAAATATCCAGATACTCTGAGAAAATTAATTCACGAATCATTCGAGAAAAACCTGTTTCATCACTTGAATCTAGAAATGTTTCTTTAATATTGAAAGCAACCCAGCCTTCACTCTTAATAATATTAAATGCTTCAATAAATGCTTTTGCAGGAATATCACCAAAGCCAAGTGCTGCAACGGTTACCATACAATCTAAATGCCATTGTGAAATTTCTTCACGAATACCCGGATCTAATTTGCAAAAATCTTCAATGTAATAAGCGTCATATAATCCAGGACGATCACGTACCGTAGCATCATAGGCTTCAGGAATAATATCAACACCAATTAGCCGTGAGATGCCATACTTTTTTAGCTCCTCACCCATCATTCCATTTCCTGCACCTAAGTCGAGGACACGAATTTCCGAAAAATTTTCAGTGGATTGCATTATTGCAGACTGCAAAATGGAAGCAACTTTACTTGGCGATACACATTTTAAACGGTCATAAAATATTTGCTCGTATAACCCAGGAATTTGATAGATTTCATCATAGTCATGAAATCTTATCTTTCGTGACTCTTCACCATTCTGTAGGAAAAAGTAGGCTTCGTCTTGTGATAGTTTATGAGCTTCCGGCTGAGGGAATCGAATTCTGTGTCGCTGTAAGATAGGATAACCCCGTTTTTTTGTTTGTTTTGAAGTCTAACATTTTTAGTAATTCACCGCATGGCCGATTTTAATTGCTGTTAATTACTCAAATACAAATTATTTTATGAGTGTTCATTTTAGGTCGTCAGCAAACATCCCAACAAGAAAGAATTTAAATTGGCGCATCACCCAAGTGCTTACTCAATACCCCATCATCTAGGCTATAAATTTGATCCATAGAATCTGCAATACTGGGGTCATGCGTCACAATTACAATTGCAGTGTTTAACTCTTGATTTAATTCCAACATTTCATTTTGCACTTGCATAGCGTTTTTACGATCTAGATTACCCGTTGGCTCATCTGCAAGAATCACTTTAGGATGTGTAACTAATGCTCTTGCTATCGCTACACGCTGTCTTTCACCACCTGAAAGCTCGGCAGGTTTATGCAATACACGTTTTCTTAACCCTACTCTCGATAAAATCTCTTTTGCTTGAGCTTCAGCATCTTTGATTGACACATCACGTAGCAGTAAAGGCATTGTCACATTTTCTAATGCAGTAAATTCAGGAAGCAAGTGATGAAACTGATAAATAAAACCCAAAGATTGGTTACGCAACTTCCCTCTTTCTGCATCAGATAATGTTGACATATCTTCACCACAAACAGTTACTTTCCCTGTATTAGGAACATCCAAACCACCTAATAAGTGCATTAAAGTACTCTTACCACTACCTGATGCACCTACAATCGCAACACGACTTTTTGCTTCAACATTAAAATTTATGTTTTTTAATACTTCTACCGTAGCCGGACCACTATCATAGGCCTTAGATAAATTTTCACATTGCAGAACAATATTCATTTGTTATTCATACCTTAAGGCTTCAGCAGGTTGTGTACGCGCTGCTTTCCAAGCTGGGTAAATAGTTGCAAAAACCGTGATAATGAATGCAACAATGCAAATGGTTGCAACCTCGCTAGGAATAATGTCAGAGGGGAAGTCACTAATTGGATAAACATCTGGTGAAAGAAATTTTACACCACGTATTTTCTCTACCAATCTAACAATACCTTCAAGGTTAGAAGACAGCAGTACTCCACCTAGCGCACCTAGCAATGTACCCACTAAGCCAATTACGGTTCCTTGCACAATGAATATACCCATAATGCTTTTAGGTGAAACCCCTAAGGTCCGCATGATGGCAATATCACTTTGCTTTTCTGTTACAACCATAACTAGCATTGAAATAATATTAAATGCCGCAACAAAAACGATGATGATGGTTATTATAAACATCATAGTTTTTTCCATTTTTAAGGCGCGGAAAAAATTTCGATTATGGTAAGTCCAATCAGTTACCCAATATGTTCCCCCCAATTGATCGCGAAGCTTATAAGTAATGTCTTGAGCATCAAATAAATCTTCAAACTTTAACCTCAGACCTGTAACCGCATCATCCAAGTGGAATAAACGCATAGCATCATTAATGTGTATTGCTGCAGTATTACGATCATATTGAGGCATTCCAACTGAATAGGTGCCTACTACCGTGAAACGCCTAAACTTAGGAATAATCCCTGCAGGTGTTAC
>CAJICL010000068.1_pt1 | contig 23237 bp, 21 predicted proteins | sample 9199671 | NCBI WGS metagenome assembly CAJICL01 (sample SAMEA7708341, study PRJEB35096) | sediment metagenome | biome: marine neritic benthic zone biome [ENVO:01000025]; feature: sediment [ENVO:00002007]; material: shallow marine sediment [ENVO:03000034] sea grass bed [ENVO_01000059] ... | reverse complement strand
TGGTTTTCTGCAAAAGGATCAGATCGCTTACATCGTTGGCTCTATGCTCACCCACATCTTGGAAAACTCTTAATCGACTGGGAGCAACAGGGGGCAATATCACGCTCAAGTAAGGTAATAGCGTTTTTACTGCTTACATTAAGTTGGGTGATCATGTACCAACGTATCGGTAATATATGGCTTATGACTGGGATGGCTGTGTTGTTTATTACAATTATGGCGTTTCTTATCAGCCGGCCTGAGCCACAATGATTGCTTACGGCCCAAAGCAGACATTTAAATAAATATTATAACTAGCTTTTTAACAATGTAGGTCGAAGCAGTCATAATCACAGAAAAAATCATCGCGCTATTCATCAACGAGACAAATTCTTGAGAATATAGTAAGAGCATTTAATTATTCTTATACGGATAAATAACCACTTATTTTATCTGTATCTACTTCATCCCGATTGCCTTCATAGATAAACTGTCCTCGATCAATGACCAGGATACGATCTGCTATCTCAAGCGCAAAATGCAGTACTTGCTCTGAGACTACAATAGTAATTTCCCTTAGTTTACTAATCTCATTTAATATCCTAGCAATATCTTTTATGATGGAAGGCTGAATTCCTTCAGTCGGTTCGTCTAATAAAAGCACTTTAGGGTTTGAAACTAACGCTCTAGCAATTGCTAGTTGTTGTTGTTGACCACCAGATAAATTTCCACCTTTTCTGTTGCGCATTTCGTGCAGCACCGGAAACAAAGCGTATATATCATCAGGTATGCGTTTTGATTTTACAGATTCCATACCTGTTTCTATATTTTCTTTAACGGTAAGCGTGGGGAAAATCATACGCCCTTGAGGCACATAGGCGATACCACTTTCCACCCGTTTATATGGAGGTGATTGCGTAACGTCTATTCCATCAATCTTAATAGAGCCATCATGCGTTGGTAAAATACCAATTAACGATTTAAACAACGTAGTTTTACCCATACCGTTTCTTCCCATAATCGCTAGTGTTTCACTACTACCTGTAGATAAACTCATATTTCTTATGACATTACTTTGCCCGTATGCAACATCCAAATTACTCACATCTAACATTAGTAGTTTTCTCCAATATATTTAATGCTTTAAATAACGACCAAGTTAACAACTTACTTAGTGACCAAGATAAACTTCAATAACCTTTTCATTCCTTTGCACCTCTTCCATATTTCCTTCTGCAAGGACTTTTCCTTGATGCAATACTGTAACTTTGCTTGCAATTTTTTCAACAAAATCCATATCATGCTCAATTACAATTACACTTCTATCTTTGCAAATACGCTTGAGTAAACTTGCTGTCTGTTCACGCTCTTTAACACTCATCCCTGCAACGTTCTCATCCAACATAAGCAACTCTGGATCTTGTATAAGCAACATTCCAATCTCTAACCATTGTTTTTGGCCATGACTAAGAAGAGAGGCCTCCATTTCTAATGAGTCCTCAAGATAAATCTCTTTTGCAACACGCTTTATTTCACCATCAACTATATCTGTGGTTTTAAAAAAAATCGCTGACAGCACTTTATGGCCCGCAGGATACGAAACTTCTAGATTTTCATACACGGTAAGATTTTCATAAATTGATGGCGTTTGAAATTTTCTACCTACACCCAATTCAACAATTTTATGCTCCGCTAATCCGCGCAGTTCTTTTTGGTTGAATTTAATTGAGCCACTGCTTGCAGATGTTTTCCCGCAAATCAAATCTAGCAATGTTGTTTTCCCTGCTCCATTGGGCCCAATTACAACACGAAGCTCACCAGTATCAATATACATATTGACATCATCCACAGCCTTGAAGCCATCAAACGAAACTGTGAGATCTTCAATTGATAATAAAAAATCTGAGTTGTTACCTAACATGTTTCACCTTATATGTTGGCAGGCTGTGGATCACCTGGTTCATTGTCATTTATAGTTTCTTCATTTGATTCCTCAGCAAATTCCGACTTAATTTCAGACATAAGTTCAGTTTCAGATTCCGGTGGTTGCGTATCATTTGACTCTGAAAATTTATTACTAAACTTATCGCGAAGTTGTGTGAAGATACCGGCAAGACCATTTGGAAAAAACACCACAACACTAATGAACAATGCTCCCATCAAGAACAGCCATAATTCAGGAAAGCTTTCAGAGAATAGTGTTTTACCATAGTTAACAAAAAGGGTTCCGTATATGGCACCAATCAACGACATGCGACCCCCTACCGCAGCAAAAATAACCATCTCAATAGATGGCACAATGCCTACAAAAGACGGCGACATAAAACCAACTTGAAGGGTAAACATAGCCCCACCAATAGCAGAAAAAGTTGCCGCTACGCAGAAGATAAATATTTTGTAGTTAGAAACATCGTAGCCAGAAAAACGCACACGATCTTCTTTATCTTTTAATGCAAGTAGAATTTTCCCGACGCGTCCAGAAAGAATGTAACGCCCTATTAAAATACAGATAACTAATAACGCTACATTTATAAAGTAAAGAATATATTTTGCAGAATCAGTACGAATATCCCATCCAAGAAGTGTACGCAAATCAGTAATACCATTTACTCCACCGGTTAAACCTTGTTGACCAATAATTAAAATCGTTAAGATTGCAGCAACAGCTTGTGTAATAATTGCAAAGTACACACCTGTTACACGGCGCTTAAACATAGCCACGCCAATGATAAAAGCAAAAATAGTTGGCACCACTAAAATAGCAATTAGTGCTACTGGAAAGCTTTCAAATGGCACCCAAAACCAGGGTAATTCAGTTAACTGATTCCAATCCATAAAATCTGGAATACCAGGTGTAGATTGAATTGCAGTTGTTTCGGGATCTGAGGCTTCTAACTTTAGGAACATCGCCATGCAATAACCACCCAATCCAAAAAATATCCCCTGACCTAAGCTTAAAATACCTCCATACCCCCAACACATTACCAACCCTACCGCAACAAAGGCGTAGGTAAGATACTTGCCAACTAAATTTAGTCGGAAAATATCTAAAAACAATGGAAGTACTACAGCAATGAATGCTACTAATACTAACAATCCAACGATATCTTTTTTTGCGCCAAATAATCTTTGAGTAACACTTAAAGCCATTTTTATATTCCTTATTTTCGAACTTTAATGGTGAACAAACCTTCAGGTTTTAACATCAAAATTACAATAACAGTTAGCAATGTAATTACTTTTGCCATTGAACCTGACAAGAAGAACTCTAAAATGGATTGTGCTTGCGCTATAGAAAATGCAGATGCTATTGTTCCAAGCAAACTTGCAGCACCACCAAACACAACTACTAAAAATGTATCAACTATATATAGCGAACCACTCGTAGGGCCTGTTGATGCAATTGTGGTAAACACAGCACCCGCAACACCTGCGATACCACATCCTAAAGCAAACGTGTAACGATCCACTTTGTTTGTGTTTATACCTGCAGCACCACTCATGACTCGATTCTGTGTAGTTGCTCGTACTTTAAGACCCCAACGAGAACGAAATAACAAATAAAAAACAACTCCAGTTAAAACTGCTGTGACACCTACTACTAATAATCCATTTATGGGAATTTCTATCGTGTCAGTCAGTTGTACTGACCCCAATAACCAATCGGGTAATGTTGGGCTAACTTCTCTTGCACCAAAAGAAGATCGAAATGTTTGCTGCATTATTAAGCTTAAACCCCATGTTGCTAATAAGGTATCTAGTGGTCTCTTATACAGAAAACGAATTAACGAGAACTCGACAATGTAACCAACAAAAAATGCAATAGCGAAAGCAACTACTATCGCCAACAAAAAATAATAATCCATGAACCATGGAAAATTTTTCTCTGTAATTGATGATATAAAAAACGTTGTATAAGCACCGATAGTTAAAAACTCACCATGCGCCATATTTATTACTTTCATTTGACCGAAAATAATCGCAAGTCCTAATGCCATAAGCAGAAATACACAAAACAAGCTCAAGCCAGAAAATCCTTGCATAGCAAAGATAGAACCAACTTCAGCTGCCGTATAACCTTCAAACATATGAGATTCCTTTTACTAAGCTTGTTTTATTTATTAATTAAATGCGAGGGGAGCATATAATCCAGGAGTGCTTATAACTCCCCTCTAGTTGAAAAATCTTATCTGTTATTGATAACCTTCGGGGAACGGATCAGGTTCAATCAATTCTGATTCCCAAATGACATCAAACTGACCATCCTTGCGTGCCACACCAATCCTAGTCTTACTCCAAAGATGATGGTTATCTTCATGAACGCGCACATATCCTTCTGGAGCTTTATCAAATTCAATGTTGCTAGATGCTTCTGCAATTTTGTCTATATCAAAACTACCAGCTTTTTCGACAGCCATTTTCCATAGCCAGGGACCAAGATAAGCGGCTTGTGTAACATCACCTATCACACTGTCTTCACCCCACATCTCCTTAAACTCTTTTACAAATTCAGCATTGTTAGGATTATCTAACGCTTGAAAGTACTTCATGGCTGCATAAAAACCTTCAACATTTTCACCACCAATGCCTAACATTTCATCCTCAGTAACCGAAATTGTTAACAAGGTCCACTTGTCTGATGTAATCCCGGCGGCCTTTAATTGCTTGTACCAGGAAACATTGCTACCACCTACTACGATGCTATAAATTACATCTGGCTTCTTTAGCTTAATTTTATTAATTAAAGATCCAAAGTTAGTGTGTCCTAATGGGTAGTATTCTTCTCCTACAACTTTTCCACCCAAAACATTTTCAATATGTTTGCGTGCAATTTTGTTTGAAGTGCGCGGCCAAATATAATCTGAACCGATTAAGTAATATGTCTTTGCCTTTTTCTCTTTTGCAACCCAATCCAAACCAGCAATAATTTGTTGTGTAGCTTCTTGTCCGGTGTAAATTACATTTTTAGATTGTTCCAAACCTTCATAAAAGGTTGGGTAGTAAAGCATGCCATTTTCTTTTTCAAAAACAGGTAACACTGCCTTTCTTGAAGCAGAAGTCCAACAACCCATCACCGATGCCACTTTATCTTTTACCAGCAGCTTCTTTGCTTTTTCAGCAAATGTGGGCCAATCACTTGCACCATCCTCTTGGATAACTTTAATTTGTCTCCCAAGAACGCCGCCTGACTCGTTAATTTGCTTAATTGCAAGTTTTTCTGCTTCCACAGAACCAGACTCACTAATGGCCATTGTTCCTGTAATTGAGTGCAAGATCCCTACGGTGACTTCAGTATCCGTAACCGATAATCCAGTTGTATTTACTTCTGCAGTTGGGTAATCCGTTGCAGATGCGAAAGCTTGGGTAAAAGAAAATAATAAGAATATGAAGAAATAATAATTAAATAGTTTTGGTTTAATAAAGTAAATTTTCACTGTTCACCTCGTAATATAAATAAATAATCGACTCAGTTATGAATATGCAATAACAATGCCAAGGTTATATTATTCACATTACGCATATATTTTTAAAAATATTATTTATTCGTTAAATATTTATGCACTAAACAAAATAGTTATGCACAAAAATAATACCTTTAGCTAAATATATATAATTTAATTTTGTGCATAAAGATAGCTACGCACTAAAACGCAATAGTACAAATTAAGCCAAGAGAAATTAGCGGATAATGCGCGGAAGAGATTTTGAATTTACTTCAAATATTTTTTTAATGGTTGCACAATGCCACAAACCATTTCGTGGACTAGGAAGATTTTGATTTTCTAACGTATCTTTGATTTTTTGGAAAGTAAAACCATCGTTTCTCATGGAAACAATTTTCATAATATTTTTACGTGCAGAACTATCCACCATATGGTGGCCAGATGATGCTATTCGCCATCCATAGGGAATGCGTTTTGGATTATGATGTTCTTTTTTATAGCTACGCATGCATAACTATTCACATTTAGTGTCCTAGCATCCAAGGACGAGTGTTTTTTTGCGCGGCCTTAAGTGGTGCTTGTGTAGCTTGATAACTATGATCATGCGTACATGAATTTTTTCTTGTAACTCGTTTTGGCTCATGTCTACTTTTTTCATTACGACGCCAAGCTTTACGATTAGTTTCCGACATAATATTTAAATTTGGTGCCGTAATATCTCTTACAGAAAGCTTATTACATTTAGGACAGTAAGCAGCCTCGTTGCGACTACTTACTGTTTTTAATTGTACAAACTCACCATGCGTTAAACATTGATAAGAATAAATAGGCATAACGTTTTTCTAAGAAGTAAATGCAAGATCTTCATCTCCAGTGACAAGCTTGGTTGGCCCTTCAGGAGTCATATTAATATCAAAATCAAATATTCCTGTAGGCAACCACAATGTAGAACATGCATTTGGAATATCGACTATGCCACTTATATGACCTTCTACTGGTGCTGTACCCAAAATTGCATAACCTTGCGCTCCGGTGAACCCAAACTTCTTCATGTACTCGATCGCATTTAAACATGCTCTTCGATATGCCACATGAGGGTCTAAGTAATATTGCTTTCCATCTTCATCTACAGAAATGCCTTCAAAAATTAAATAATCAGAATAATCTGGATCAATTTTACTTGGCTTAAATATCGGGTTGACTACTGCATATTTTTCCATCCCACCTTTGATTAAATTTACTTTGATATCCAGATACCCTGCCATTTCAATCGCACCACAAAAAGTGATTTCACCATCACCTTGAGAGAAATGAATATCTCCCATTGACAATCCAGCACCTTCTACATAAACAGGGAAATATACTGTTGAACCACGAGATAAATTTTTAATGTCACAATTACCACCATGCTCTCTTGGTGGTACGGTTCTAGCTGCTTCAGCAGCCGCTTTATCTCGTGCAGCACCTTCTAACGAACCCATTACAGCGGTATCTGCATAGGGCAAGGCAGCCAAAGGTGGAACTCTATCAGGATCAGTGTTCACTAACTCAGTTTCTCGAGTATTCCACTCAGCTAGTAATTCTGCAGAGGGCAAACATCCAATTAATCCCGGATGCATTGTGCCCGGAAATTTAACTTGAGGTATATGCCTACTAGAAGCCCACACACCACTAAAATCCCAACAAGCTTTCCGTGCTTCAGGATAATGTTCTGTTAAGAAACCGCCACCGTTTTCACGCGCGAAAAATCCGGTAAAACCCCAAGCCGATTCAGGCAGTACACCGACGTCTAATATATCTACCACTAGTAAATCCCCTGGCTTGGCCCCTTCAACTTTGATGGGCCCACTTAGATAATGTACTTTAGTTAAATCTACATCACGCACATCATTCGCATTATCATCATTTTCAATTTGCTGACCGGTCCAATCTATACACTCTACTCGAAACTCATCCCCAGGCTTTACTACCCGTGAAAATGGAATATCAGGATGCCATCGATTGTGCAGTACATCGGCTTGTTCTTCGGGGGTTTTATTGAAATCTACTTCTATTAAAGTCTCTATCATTCCTGCTTAACTCCTTCTTACTATTCTTTAATCAAATCTAATAACCAGACTTAATTTACAAAGTTAGAAAATATAGTATTTACAAGTTACCAGGAGCAGGTTTCGTGCCAAAAAAAGATATGAGTTAAACGAGTCTATCAGTTGCTATTTATGCACTAAATGCAATTGAATTGAAAATTTATGCACTAAAATATTTTTATGCGCACTATAAATTATCAGAAAAGTTGAAATGCTCATCATTATCAATGTGAGCGCTTTTTATTAACAACTTAAGTATATGAACTTTGCTGACGAGATCCATTTCCTGCGCGGCCTTGGTTATTCGAATGACCTTTATATAGAGATGATGAAGGTGCTCGCCGTTTTTTCTTATTATTTGGTTGTTTCCTGTTAGCAACAGCTTGCTTTCTTCTCGGTGGCTTCCCCGCACCTTGGCGTTGTTGCTGACACCCCATGGTAATCGGCTGTGCCTTGATTGTTGGATCTGGCTCAAAGTTTTCAATGACAACCTTTGGAATTTTGATCTTAATAAGACGCTCAATATCTTTTAGTAACTTTGCTTCATCTATACACACTAGCGACACCGCCTCACCTTCATGGCCAGCACGGCCGGTACGACCTATGCGATGCACATAATCTTCAGGCACATGAGGTAATTCGTAGTTCACTACATGCGGTAACTGACTAATATCAAGCCCACGTGCAGCAATATCGGTAGCAACCAATACTCTCACTTTACCTGATTTAAAGTTCGCTAATGCTTTGGTGCGTGCACCTTGACTTTTACCACCATGAATTGCGGCTGCATCTAGACCATCTTTGACTAACGCTAAAGCAAGTCGATCACAATTACGTTTAGTACGTGCAAATACTAAAACCTGTTTCCAATTACCAGAACCAATCAGTTTGGAAAGTAGTTTGCGCTTCTTCTTAGCATCTACTGGATGCACAACTTGTGTGACGCGTTCCGCTGCAGTATTGCGTTGCGCAACTTCAATCAATTCTGGATTCTTTAATATATTATTCGCGAGTCTTTTTATATCATTCGAAAAGGTTGCAGAGAAAAATAAGGTTTGTTTCTGCTTAGGCAACAATGCGATCACTTTACGTATATCATGAATAAAACCCATGTCCAACATACGGTCAGCTTCATCAAGCACTAAAATTTCCACTTTGGAAAGATCGACTGTATTTTGACTTACGTGATCCAACAGCCTTCCTGGTGTTGCCACCAACACATCTACACCATTGCGAAGTTTTTTGATTTGTGGATTGATACTAACCCCACCAAAAACAGCCGTGGATCGAAGCGGTAAAAACTTACTATACATACGCACACTTTCAGTAACCTGTGCAGCCAGCTCGCGAGTAGGTGTTAAGACAAGTGCTCGAACTGCACGTTGTCCTTTTTCAGATTTTTTCTCCATCAATCTTTGTAACAACGGCAGTGTAAAGCCGGCAGTTTTACCGGTACCGGTTTGTGCACCACCCATAAGATCGCGCCCTTTTAAAATGGACGGTATGGCTTGGTTTTGTATAGGTGTAGGAGTGCTGTAGCCTTTTTCAGACGCAGCACGAAGTAATTCGGCTCTAAGTCCGAGTGATTCAAATGACATGTATGTACTATCTCCAGAGATCGGCCCATCCAACACATATGCCTGGGCATAAAGCTTGGAATGGTCTAGGCGGAAACTATTTTTGTTGTGTTAGTTATTTAGAGGTGAAGTGAGACGATTAACCGCCCAACTATCTCTTAGAACAAGGATGCAGACCAATGTGCATCTGAGGTTGAAAAAAGACTATAGCAGAAATTATAGCCAACATAAGTACTCAAAAGGCTAGTACTGTCTATTACCAAAACAAATAAAACCTTAATATAATATTTCTATGCAGGGCTTTCCTTCATAGACCTAATCTTTGCGCCAGTATAATTTCGCAAGTCATCTGCAATCATATAAAAACATGGCAATACAACCAGTATTAATACCGTCGCGAAGATTAAACCAAATCCCAAGCTCACTGCCATAGGTGATAAAAATGCGGTTTGTCCGCTAGCAAAAAATATTAAAGGCGAAATGCCCAAAAATGTTGTTACTGTGGTTAATAAGATAGGACGTATCCGTACACGACCCGCTTCAACTAACGCATCAAAACAATCTGCGCCTTCGGCAATTTTCTTTTTTGCAAAATCTATAAGTATCAACGAATCGTTTACTACGATTCCCGTCAACGCAAGAAAGCCTATCATGGACAAAAACTGTAAGTTGTAACCAAATAGAAAATGACCTGTAATTACACCAACAATCGCAAAAGGAATCGCAAACATTATTACAAATGGATCAAGTAACGATTTAAATAATGCTGCTAGTATAAAAAAGATCACTGTTATAGCAATTACTAACATTTTCCCAATATCATTAAATGAGTCTTGTGCTTCTTTTTTCTCACCCAAAAACAATAGCGAATAACCAAAATTATCTTCACTTAATGTCTTAAATTCTTGTTCTAAAAGTTCTGTAACTTCTAGCGGCGTAATGGCATCTTTATCTACCTCTGCAGTAATTAATGACAAACGTTTGGAGTCTCTTCGCATTACGGCACCCAAACCACGACCTAGCTCAATGTTAGCAACCTCACCCAAATAAACTGTGCCGCCACTCTCTAAAGTTATCGGCAACCTACTTAATCCTGCACCATCTTCGCGAATTGAATCAGGATAAATTACTCTTACCGGATAGCGGTCGGACTTCCAGTTTACTTGCATCACCTCTAAACCCAAATAACCGGTTCGCACTGCATCGGCAATTTGTGTTTGTGTAAGACCTAATTCTCGCCCACGTGCATTAATTGTGTACTGATATTCAAGCTTACCGGGCTCTAAGTCCTGGCGCACATCTCTTACCCCTGGCACACGTCGAAGAAAAGTTACTACTTCGCCTGACAAACTGAGTAATTTTTCAGTTTCTTTACCAACAATGCCAACTTCAATATCTGAACCTGCTGGCCCGCCTTGTGGACGCAATATAGAAAAACGCTGGATACCAGGAATTGTTGCAACACTTGCACGAACCTCATTTAAAATATCTTCCGTGCTTCGTTCACGTACCCCTTGAGCTGTAAATCGCATATTCACTAATGGGCTAACATATTTTTCAACAAACCCTTTAGGTTGCGGCTTCTTTAAGTCCACCACAAACTGAATATAATTACTGCCGAGCTTAAGACGATTAAAATCGATTAGCGTAACACCTACATTGGTTAGCAAAGTATCTAACTCGTTTTCTTGAAAAATTCCATCCATGCGTTTTTCAATTTCTATTGCAAGTTCAGTAGTATCTTCAATACTATATGTATTTGGCGCTTCAATATTTACCAAAAATTGCCCAATCTCAACATCTCCGAATTGATTGTAGGGCATATGTGTTTTTGCAAAAGCTAATACGACACTTAACACCCCAATCGTTACAGCAGAAATGAAGTAACGATTCCGCAAGGCGTACTTCACTACTTCAATATATTTATCTAACCATTTTTGCCAATCTACTCTAGTAGGTTTTTTATGTTTTGCTACCCGCAACATTTCAGCAGAATGTGAAGGTAGCACAATGAAAGCTTCTAACAATGACCCCACCAATGCGGCCGTAACCACCACTGGAATCACTTGAATAAATAAACCCAAAGTCCCTGATACACCAAACATGGGTAAAAATGCTGCAATCGTTGTGCAGGTTGAAGCCATTACTGGCCAAAACACTTCATTCGCACCCGTCTTTGCTGCTTGCATGGCATCCATGCCATTTTCCAAATGACGATAAGTGTTTTCAGTCACGATGATGGCATCATCAACGATCATTCCCAACGCAATTAAAAATGCAAACATCGACACCATATTAATGGTGTAGCCAAGATAGTGAATTATGACCACAGCAACCAGGAAAGAAACTGGTATGCCCATTGCCGTGATTGCAGCGACTCTAAAATTTAAAAACAAATACAGTGACAATAAAACTAGAACTAAGCCCACTGCACCAGAAGACTTTAAAGTTTCTAATCGAGTTTTTACATAGATAGATAAATCACTAAACAGACCTACTTTTATTCCAGCAGGTAACTCTTCTTGCAATTGAGCTGCAAGTTCACGGGTTAATTTTGATACTTCAATCGTAGATGCTTTAGCCGTTTTCGTAATGGTTAGATTAACCGATGGCTTATTGTTAAAACGTCCTAATGTTTTTGTTTCTTCCAATCTCAATTGCACATTGGCAACTTCACCTAGAACCAGTTGCCCTCCATTGCTATTACTGCGCAATGCGATATTTTTTGTGGCTTCAATGTTAGGTGCAGCGCCTTTGCCTCGCAGTAAAATATCACCTTCTGATGCCTTGAGCGAACCACCTGGCAAGTCTCTTAGATTATTGCGCAAGGCTGATATAACAGCAGTTAAAGACACATTACGTGCTGACATTGCGAATGGATCCACCTCAATCCATAACTCCCATTCGCGCTCACCCGCAATACTCACACTCGCTACACCATCTACTTGTTGCAAACGACTTTTTATGTTTTTTGCGGTTTGCACCAGTGTGCCAGTAGACACATCACCGTAAACACTGAGGCTGATCACCGGGAAGCGCGTTTTTAGGCGAGTTATGTTTGGTCTTTCAGATTCTTCTGGTAGGTCAGTTATCGCTTCAACCGTTGCACGTAGATCGCGCACAAATTCGTCCACATCCGCATCAGGTTTAAGATCGATAATAATTTTAGAAATGCCTTCATTGCTCTCTGATGTAACGACATCAATATCTGCCAACAAATCCAATTCTTCTTCAATAGGAATGGTGACTTGAGATTCAACTTCTTCGGGAGGCGCACCTTCAAATTCGGTACTAATTCGAACTTTATCTATTTCGACAACCGGGAACATTTCTTGCGGCATACTTCGCCATGAAATAATTCCTAGAACCACAACAAGCACTAGAAAAAGATTAACGATTAAGGGATTCTTAATCGAAAAATTAATTACTCCCATGATTAAAAATTATGTATTTATGCTTAGGACTTTGAATTGATTTCAGCATAAACACGCTGACCATCTTTTAAGCCAGCCACATCACGCGCAACTATTTGCGCACCCGCTTCAACTCCGTATGCAATTATATATTTGCTGCCTACGCGACTACTTACCTCCACGGGCAGTTTATTTAACACGCCATTATCGTAACGATATATAAAGCTTTCTCCCGCATTTGTTGAAACCGCTGACACTGGAACCGTCAACACCCCAGCTTGCTGACCTAAAGGCACATCTGCACTAGCTAACATTCCTGACTGAACTTGTTTGCCAGGCAACCTTATTCTTATCTCATGAGTATTCGTAGAAATATTTGGGTCTGGTTGCAATGCGATAACTTTTCCAGGAATAGTCTTTTCGTCTACAAGTACATCAATTTCTTGATTAAGCGTTAATGCTGCGACTACTTCGCCACGGACATCTAGATGCAAATCTAAAGAGCTGGTATCTACTACCGTAGCAACAATTTGCGTGGCAGCAACAAAGTCACCGACTTCAACATTTATTTCGTTTACATAACCTGAAAATGGCGCAGTTAACGTCGCACGTTGCAGATTTCGTTGCGTTAAATCTCGTTCAGATTCTTTTAATGCCAATCTGGATTTTGCAGTAACCACTTTATATTGCAAATCGGAAACTTGTGAATCAAGTGTGATCATTTGCTGTCGAGCAGCATCTAGTTGTGACGCAGAAATTAATGAATCGTTATTTAATTGTTCATATCGTTGTACTTCAGCTTTTTGTAGCTCTAAATTTTGTTTTGCAAGCTTAAGCATTCGCTGATCCCGCCGAACACCAGCCTGCTCAATGTCGTATTGAGACTGAGACTGAACAAACTGATCTTGTAAATCTTGTGCATCTAATTTTAAAAGCCCATCACCTTGTTCAACCAGTACGCCAGGCTCAACCAAACGTTCTTTAACCCTGCCCTGAACTTCGAACTTAAGCTGGGCAGTCTTCACGGGTTGCAAACGTCCGGTTAGCGACTCTGTTGGCAATAAGTCCTGACGTTGCACTTCTAGCACCACTACTTTCAATGGAGGCAACTCTTCTAACTTAGCTTCGGGCCCTTTTTTCGTCCAAACTAATGCAACTACCAAGACCACAGCAGTCGCGATGGCAATTAAGCTGCCCACAAGCTGCCTAGGGCCAGCAGAATGGTCCATAGATTTTGCTGAATGTTGTGCAGAATCCGTCAATGCTTCACCTTAAAACTGTTACACTATATATGCCTGATTATTAGACAGGCTAGATAGTTAAATCCAAAAAATAAAAATACTAAAATCCTTACTAGTTACTCTACCTATATTTCGTGTTGAATAAAGCCTTACACAAGCTGTGTGTATCCGTATTGGGGTTAGCCTGCACATTCACATCTACATGGGCCAGCGATGAAGATAGCCCTTATGGCTTATGTGGAGATAGCTCAGTTACAGAAACCAGTAAGCAAGTTATACCTTTAGACCCCAATACCCCGGCAGAGTTTACCGCAGATCAAGCTAAACGTAATGAAAATGGTATTGCTACCTTAGAAGGTGCTGTGCAAATGACACGCGGCACACAGAAAGTTGATGCCGAAAAATTAGAATATGATGAAAATAATAAAAATGTCATCGCCAGCGGCAATGTTCGGGCTGAAGATCAGCAAATAGTAATAAAAAGCGAAAAAGCCGAGCTAAATCTTGAAACCGATTATGCCAAGTCTGACGACGCAAGTTACTTGTATAAACCGCTGCATGCAAGCGGGTCCGCAAAAAGCATTGAACGTACATCTGCTAATTTTGTACGTTTTGAAAATACCACCTATAGCACTTGCGAAGAAGATGATCGTACTTGGGAATTATCTGCCGATGAAGTTGAATTAAATAAAGCAACAGGTGATGGTATTGGACGTGATGTGTTAGTAAAATTTAAAGGCGTACCAATCTTTTATACTCCATGGATTCGTTTCCCTATAGACGATCGTCGTAAAACGGGATTTCTAACACCCACAATTGGCAATTCAAACGACTCAGGATTTGAACTTGAAACGCCTTGGTATTGGAATATTTCGCCCAACAAGGATGCCATCTTTGCACCTAAAGTGCTTACTGATCGGGGCTTACAGTTAAAATCTAATTTTCGTTACTTGAATAAAAAAAGTTACGGTCAATTCGGCCTTGAATACTTGGACGACAGCGAATTCAAAGATGATCGATATTTAGCAAGCTTTGAACATGTTAGTCAATTTACTCCCAATCTAAAACTTGATTTACTCTACAACAAACTTTCAGACGATAATTATTTTGAAGATTTAGGTGATGGGTTAGGCTTAAGCAGCACTCAATATGTTGAGCGACATAGTGATTTAACGTACTCGACTGATCATTGGAATTTTTTAGCACGCGCACAAAGCTTTCAAATTACGGATGAAAGTTTACCCAATATTGACAAACCATTTAAACGTGTACCGCAAATCAAACTAGACAGCGATTATTATAATCTACTTGGTGGTTTTAATTTCAATTCAGAAAGTGAGTGGGTGCAATTTGAACACGATGACAAAATCGATGGTGATCGTCTACATCTAGGTATTGAGCTTGAGCGACCCTTTGAAAATAGCGCTTATTTTATTCGCCCCGGCGCAAGACTTACCCACACTGAATATGATTTAAATCGCAGAGACGGATTAGACGACAACCCATCCCGAAGCCTACCCAGCGCACACTTAGACGCTGGACTGATCTTTGAAAAGAATTTAAAAAACTCTGCACATATTCAAACTCTTGAACCACGTCTCTATTATCTGCATACCCCTTTTCGCAAACAAGACGACATACCATTATTTGACACTGCAGAATATGAATTTGGTTTTGAACAACTATTTCGTGATGATCGTTTCAGCGGCAGTGACCGCATTGGTGATGCTGATCGTTTAAGCGTAGGTTTAACTACACGCGTGCTTGACACTGAAAAAGGTGATGAAAAATTCCGCGCAAGTATTGGAAGAATATTTCACTTTCGAGACCGCAAAGTAACTCTACCGGGTGAATTTTCTGAAGATGAAGATTCCTCAGAAATCGCTGCCGAACTGAAAATTGGTTTATATGATCGGTGGGAAGCGATTGCTTCAACACTTTATGATACCCATGACGACCATACCGAAAGGAACTCAGTCCGCTTTCAATATCAATCCGAAAATAAATTTATCTTAAATATGGCATATCGTTACCGACGCAGAGACATTGAACCCATAGACACCCTGACTAACAGACGCGAAAGTCTAGAACAATCCGATATCTCTATGGTATTACCCATAAACGAACATTGGCGAGCCGTAACTCGCTGGAACTATGACTTACAAGAAAAACGCAACTTAGAACAATTAATTGGGGTCGAATATGACACTTGTTGCTGGAAGCTTCGATTAGCAGGACGTCGCTATAATCAGAATACCGATGAAGACTATAATAATACGATAGAGCTTCAGCTGGTATTAAAGGGCTTAGGTCAAATAGGATCACCAATAGGTGAATTACTTGAACGCGGCATCCGTGGGTACGATGCAAGAGATGATGAGTATTTTTAACGATGTATATTTATAAAATAAAACACCTTAAATTTGCACTTTCAAAAGTTTTGATTTGCACACTAATTACTTTTATATGTGTAACAAATATACATGCAAAGTTATTGGATCGAATTGTTGCCGTAGTCGAAAACGATGTGATTATGGAAAGCGAATTACGACAACGTGTAAGTGTACTTGTTAAACAATTCGAAGGAAAACCTGAAGCTCTTCCTCCTCAAGATATTCTAGTTGATCAGGTTTTACAGCGTCTCATTGTTGAGCGACTACAACTTCAACTCGCCGAGCAAAGAGGTATTCAGGTAGATGACTTAAGTCTAGACCAAACCATGCGTAACTTAGCTAAACGCAATCGTGCTTCATTAGAACAATTTCGAGAAATATTATTGAAACAAGGAATCGACTACGTTGCGTATCGTGAACAAGTACGCAATGAGATGCTACTTGACCAACTACGAAGGCGTACGATAGACAACGGCATACAAATTTCGGAAAGTGAAGTAGAAGAACTCGTCACAAAAGCAAACAAAGACTTACTAAGAAAAGAATACGAGTATCACGTAGCACACATTCTCATCGCTGTACCCGAAAACCCCAAACCCGGTCAAATTGAACGCGCTCAACACCGGGCATCATTGGTCTTTGATCGAGCAAAATCTGGTAATAATTTCGCCAAACTCGCAATTGCTGCATCCGATGCACAAGATGCATTACAGGGGGGCGATTTAGGTTGGAGAAACACAGCTCAACTACCGGAAGTATTTTTACAACAAATCAATACTATGCAAGTTGGTGATATAAGCAAGATCGGACAAAGTGTTGCTGGCTACCATATTTTTAAGATGCTTGATCGAAGAGAAATTGAAAACACCATGGTTAATCAAGTTCTTGCCAGACATATTTTAATTCGCACCAATGCTTTACTCTCAGATGAAGCTGCAGAAAGAAAACTAATAGATCTAAAAAGAAGAATCGAGAATGGTGATGATTTTGAAGCATTAGCGCGCGCCAATTCCGACGATACAGGAAGTGCTGTGAATGGAGGCAATATGGATTGGACGGTAAGCAGTAATTTTGTACCTAAATTCAAAGAGGTTGTCGACAGCCTTGAACCAAATAAAATCAGCGAACCATTTAAAAGCAGATTTGGCTGGCATATTGTAGAAGTGCTTGACACACGTAAGCACGACAACTCCCAAGAAGCTATGCGTGCTGAAGCACGTGAACAGATTCGACAAAGAAAAATCGAAGAGGAAACTGAGCTATGGCTTCGTCAACTACGTGATGAAAGCTATATAGAAAATCGATTGCACACATCAAATTAACATGCAGGCCATCAAGAGCGTGCTTCGCAATTTTTCACTAAAATTACAATGCAAAAAAATATCTGTATTGCAATCACGCCTGGAGAACCTGCAGGCATAGGCCCAGAACTAACGCTTAAACTTGCACAACATTCGCTTGATTTTGAAATTGTTGCCATTGCAAACAGTGAAATGCTACAACAACAAGCAAATCTACTTGGTTTAGATGTTAAATTCGAAAAATTTGATAAAAATGCGAATAACCACCTACATCGACCTGGAGAACTAAAAGTCATTGATGTGGAATTACCAAGTCCAGCAAAGTTTGGCAAGCTAGATGTTGACAATTCAAGCTATGTGATTGAAACACTAGACACAGCAATTGATCTTGTCCAAAAAAACACATTACAAGCATTAACTACCGCCCCAGCACAAAAAAGTATTATCAACGATGCGGGAATTGCTTTTTCAGGACATACTGAATTTATAGCTAATAAAACGGGTGGACATCCAGTAATGTTACTTGCAAATGAAACCCCAGATGAAAATACAAACTCCTATTTGCGCGTAGCACTAATCACCACCCACCTCTCGATAAGGGAAATACCTGCACATATCACCTCTGAGCGAATCTACAAAGTAATAACTGTACTACATCATGATTTAGTTAATCGCTTTGGCATAGCCAAACCCTGCATCAGTGTATGCGGACTTAACCCACATGCAGGTGAAGATGGCCATCTAGGCAGAGAAGAAATTGAAATCATTACTCCTGCGCTGGAGAAATTACGTCAGCGTGGTATGAGTCTTGAAGGTCCTTTACCCGCAGATACAGCTTTCACTCAAGCCAAACTGAAGGGCAAAGATGCTGTTGTTGCGATGTATCACGACCAAGGACTACCGGTAATTAAGCACCAAGGCTTTGGAAATGTTGTAAACGTTACCCTCGGACTGCCTATCATTCGCACCTCTGTAGATCACGGCACAGCATTAGATATCGCTGGACAAGGCATTGCGGAAGAAAGTAGCCTACTTACTGCAGTCAACTTAGCTGCAAAGCTATGCAATACATCTTCATAACTATCAAATAGGAATAATTATGTCAAAACTAACACCTGCGGCACTACAAGCTTGGCAACAACACGATGATAAAATGGTTTTCACTACAAGCAATAAAGACAATATTGCAAATTCGATATGGGTGAGTTGCACAAAACTCATTAGCGATGAGCAATTTATGATCGCAGATAATTTTATGCACAAAACCCTTGAAAACATTAAGAATGGCAGTAAAGGTGTATTGCTTTACATTGCACCTGAAAGAGAGTCGTATCAAATAAAAGGTAGTTTAGAGTACCATACTGATGGCCCTGTCTATAATGATATGAAAAGCTGGCTCGACCCTAAGTTTGTTGGTAAAGGTGCAGTCGTATTAAATATCGAAGAAGTATATTACGGTGCCGAAAAAGTCGTTTAATTAAATGCCTAACAACATGAAACTCAGAATAACATTTTACATACTGTTCAATTTGCTCTTAGCAATGCTACATACTGCTTATGCAGAAGCTTTAGAAGACCGCACCATTGCGCTTAAAAGTAATGAGCGCTTTAGTTTTGTTCAAGCAGATTCTGTTACCTTTAAATTTCAACCATTATCTGAAGATGCACGCAAACTCGAAATTACCGATGAAGCTGCCGCTCTCGGAGTAGCCTACCTGGGACAGGTCAAATTAAAAGAAAACAATACAACCTTATCTGCGCTGCGCTCTATCGCAGACCAAATTGGTGAGAGTCTAGATATAAGTTTTGGAGTCATAGCAGATTCAAATACATCAGAAGCTTTGAAGACCAATGAATTATTATTACTATATCATCCCAATGTTGTGATCACTCTTAGTCTAGTGAGGCCAGATGAAAACAGTGAATATGAAATTATTTGTACTTATGTGTTAAAAGAACTGGTTGAAGTAGTTGCCGACTCACAAGATGATATACAACAGACAACAACCACACCTGAGCAAGCAAGCGAAATCAGTAATCAAATGGCACCTGCAGAAGAAGCGCCAAAGCAAACTACAAATTAAGTATTCTCTGCTACTATAAATAACATTCTAAAATTTCAAAAAAACAACTTATTAATAGAGCACTAGCGGAAACCTTTCCGCATAAAACTAATTAGAGTTACTTGTGGCCACTCAACTCCGCAAACGATTTGGACAACATCTTTTAACTAATCCGAATACTATAAGTAACATCGTAAAAGTTATTAATCCGAAAAAACATGACCATTTAGTTGAAATAGGTCCCGGACGTGGCGCAATCACCATTCCAGTCTTAAAAAAGGTTGGCACCTTGCATGCAATTGAGCTCGATCGAGATATTGCTAAAGAAGTAACAGAAAATTGCAAAAATCTTGGTGAGCTGATAATTCATCAAGGAGACGTACTAAATTTTGATTTCAATACAGTTGCCAGCATTGATAATCGTGTTAGGTTATTTGGTAACCTGCCCTACAATATTTCGACTCCGCTTTTGTTCCACTTATTAACGTTTTCTGACGTAATAATTGATATGCACTTTATGCTACAAAAAGAAGTCGTTGACCGTATCATTGCTGCTGCGGGTGACTCTAACTACAGTCGTTTAAGTATCATGATTCAATGCAGCTATAAAGTAGAGAGTTTATTCGGCATTAGTCCTAATGAATTTATTCCTCCACCAAAAGTAAACTCTAGTTTCATGCGGCTAATTCCAACAGATGAATACCAAAAGCAAATCAAAGACCACAATATATTTAGCAAGCTTGTTGAAACTGCTTTTCAGCAACGCCGTAAAACCATTAAGAATAGCTTGTCGAAACTAACCTCTGAAAAACAGTTGAGAAACGCAAGCATTCAAGTCACGCAGCGACCCCAAGAAATTTCTATTCCACAGTACATAAAGCTCGCCAATGAGGTAGCCACATAGCCCAAATTTATCTGCAACTAATTGAATCTTTTAGGCCTTTTGTTGCCAAAAGGGTAATAGGCGTAACTCAATAATGGTTAATTATTAATCAGCAATTTTCTGTTAGCTACATCTGAGTTTTTTGGATATAACTAGGTATAATTATTCTTATGAAAGAAAATAATAGTGACATGACAAATAAAAATGAAATTGATGTAAGTGTAGACACCTCTTATATAGAAGCCCAATCCGACGAGGATGAGAGCCGCTTTGTATTTGCCTATACCGTAACGATTCACAACTCAGGTCATGTACCAGCAAAACTAGTTACTCGTCACTGGTTAATCACCGATTCTAACGGTAAGACACAAGAAGTCCGAGGTGAAGGTGTAGTCGGAGAACAACCTTACTTACGTCCTGGTGAAGCATTTCAATACACAAGTGGCACCATGTTAGAAACACCAGTGGGTACCATGCAAGGCAGTTATCAAATGGTAACCGATGACGGTACTGAATTTGATGCACCAATTGATGCATTTACGTTAGCTGCTCCTCGCGTATTACACTAAAGTAATTACAAAATTACATTCAGCTTTAACAAAGCTGATATACAATTCACTAAATTTTTCTTTACCAAATTTTTTGGTAATTATTTCATTGGATGTGAATTGAAATGGCAACGTATGTAATTGGTGACGTGCAAGGATGCTTTGATGAGCTACAAGAGCTTGTTGAATTTATTTCGTTTAACCCAAAAAAAGATCAATTATGGTTTGTAGGTGACTTAGTAAATCGTGGCCCCAAGTCATTAGAAACACTTCGCTGGATTAAATCATTAGGCAATGCAGCAGTTACTGTATTAGGCAATCATGATTTTCACCTTTTAGCTGCCTATGCAGGTGCTAAAGAAATTAGCCCTACTAGTAGTTTGTATTCTGTATTACAAGCTAAAGATATAGACGAGCTTGTCGAATGGTTAAGAAAACAGCCATTGATGCGTTATAACAAACAACTCAAGTTTGCCATGGTACACGCGGGCCTCGCGCCACAATGGAGTATTAAGGATGCCGTAAAATACTCCAAAGAAGTTGAAACCGTATTGCGTTCTAATATATACAAAGATTTTTTACACAATTTGTATGGTGACCAACCTGACCACTGGGATGGAAGACTGAAAGGTTGGAATCGTTTACGCACCATTACCAACTTCATGACAAGAGTACGTTATTGCAATAGCCAAGGCGTAATGAGCTTTACCGAAAAAGGACCACCAGGGACACAATGTGCGAGCATGATGCCATGGTATGAAGTTGCTTCCCGTAAAAGTCTAAACACAACCATTGTATTTGGTCACTGGTCAACACTAGGTTACCTACATGACCACAATATAATTGCGACCGACACAGGCTGTTTATGGGGAGGCGCCTTAACCTCAGTTCAGATAGAAAATGATAAACTAACCACTTATCAAATTGACTGCGAAGCTAAAAGAGAAGTGCCAAGAAAACTATAAAAGAAAATTAAATGTTAGCTAGTGGACTGGAATAACTGAATAGCCTTTTGATTGATATGCAATTAACGATACATATGTATTCCCTACCATTTTCACATCTGAAATGATGCCATCATTCTCAATGCCCTGCATTCGCGCCGAAATCGAACAAGCTTCCATGCGAACACCTGGCCGGGCATTAAGGTCTTTGATTAAAGCCAATGCTTCTTGATGCGCTTGCTTATCTTTAGGAAGAAAATCAACTGGTTCATCTTTGACTAAATTTAATGCTCGACCATGAAATATAAATACCATATCAGGCTCAACCTCTTGACGAACTAAATCATCATAGGTTTCATCAATTAATTTTAGATAAAACAATAAACGATCAGGTCTACTCGCCAATACATCCCACACCACTTTACCAATTTTTACATTTTCTAACGCATCGGCATCACTCGGCTTTTCTGCCTGGGCAACATTCAGCATAAGTAATCCGAAAAAACTAGTTAAAACTAATTTGAATATGGCATGCATAAGATTTGACCTATTAAGTATACTGGTGAGAACATTATAACGAATGACGGCTATAGCCCAAAAGCAGACATTGCAAAAATATATAATGAAAAATAACGTAACGCTAGCAAATAAATGGTTAGATTTTTTGTGTGATTTAGAATTACCGGATATCACTATTTTTAAAAAACACATTCTCGCAGGAGAAATCACTGACCTGTGTGACTGTGGTTGCCATTCATTTGAATTTACAATACCTCATGACATTGAGGTCGAACCTCTTACCCAAGGAAATGGCCTTTACTTTGAAGTTGCCTTTAGCACGAATAAGGAAGATGTCATGGATTTCCTGGTATTCACAGATGATAGGGGATATTTGTCTGGTGTAGATATTACTTATGGTTTTGAAAAGCATACACCTCTACCAGAGGGCTTAACGATTAGAGAGTGTGTTCATATGCAAAGTAACTGACTTATCCGTCAGCTTGCAGTCAAAGGTAGAAGCATAATTACCAATCATTGCAGCTTAACGAAAGCGATAGGTTTCATGACAAGAACGACAAGCAGTAACCACTTTACCTAGCGCTGCAATAACTTCTTGATCACTATCCTTATTATATTTAACCCGAGCATTTTGAGAAACAACGATGTAATTATTAGCAGCATGGTACAACTGCTTCCCCATTTTTTGCATTGATTCTGGCCAGTACTCAGTAACTTCCTGATCCTCGGAGCGTAATGATGAGCTCCAACTTAGTCGGGTTTCAACAATGTGTTCTGCCTTATCATAATCCTCAACCTGTATGGCATAAATGATATCTTCTAAGGCACGGATATGATCGCGCATA
>CAJICL010000017.1_pt1 | contig 23653 bp, 18 predicted proteins | sample 9199671 | NCBI WGS metagenome assembly CAJICL01 (sample SAMEA7708341, study PRJEB35096) | sediment metagenome | biome: marine neritic benthic zone biome [ENVO:01000025]; feature: sediment [ENVO:00002007]; material: shallow marine sediment [ENVO:03000034] sea grass bed [ENVO_01000059] ... | reverse complement strand
TCAAATTCAAAAGTTTTATGAAAAGGGGTGCGACTTGTGAATTTGTTAGCTTTGTTAAGAGTAGACAAAGATATATTATTTTGTATTGCTGAGTATTCAGCACGTTGTTGATAGTGTTGAATATAGCTACAGCTTGTGCATAACACTACAACAAGTCCGATTAAATAAATTTTGTGAACATACTTGTTATACATACAAGTAAATAGTAGACAAAATAAACCCGTTTTCTTTATAAGGATAAATTTCGTATACTTTTAGAAAATTAATCACATTTTAGTGTAAGAGAAATCACATTCTGACTTATAGAATGGGGAATAAAGAGAATAATTTTTCAGATTAGTGGTAGGAGGAGAGCAAAATTAACTTGTTAGTATAAACCCCTATAAACTACATGGAGTATAGGAAATGAAACAGTGGTCTTTGGTGCTGTTATCTTACATTGTTGCATTTAGTCTTAATGCCGCAGACCTTAGCGCGGAGCAGCTTGAGCAACAAATACAATTGAGCCATATGCTTGGCCAGATTAGCCAAGAAGAGCAAAACTACAGAATCCAAAAGGTTAGGTCGCTGGGTGTAGATGGATACTATGAGTGGTTACAAAAAGATACGCGTCCAGAAGGTAAAACCGCTGCTAAGGTTTCAAAGTAATTTCCACACTAATTAAAAATTACAACATCAATGGCCCTAATTGCCAAGTATGAACTAGTGTAAGTTCTATATAGAATCACATCTTTAATTTATCTAGCTAATTCTTTAGCTTTTTTTGATTTAATAAGTTCCCCTGTTGCACCCGCCAAGCTTGCGATGCAGCCTTTAATAAATACTTCATCAAAAATAATGCTAGGAGTGTAGTCTTGAGTAAGCGGGTTTGCCCCCGTCAATTGTTGGTAAATTAATACTAGACTGCCAGATATAGTGCCTACTAAGAAGCCAGCAATCATTCCTTTATTGCAAAGGTAGCCAGATATGAGTCCTCCTAATATAGGCGCAAAGTTTAGTATTAAAGAAGATTTAATCAGTAATAAGTTATCTGTACCGAAGTCATGTGTAATATAAAAATATAAAAAATGGATACCTTTTTCAGCAAAGAAGAGTAATAAGTAAATAAAAATTCCAAGCAGTATTGCTTTTGTAAATTTCATCTACTTTTGAATCAATTCAATGTTAAAGTATTAATAACTATGACTATACGTCAAATGAGGATTGAAATCGATCGCTTGCTTACTCATATATATTGTCAACAGCTAAATCAAGACTTATGTATTGAGTATTAAGTCATACAATTTCAGCAGGATAAAACTTAACGTACATGTATTTGCAGCCAGCTTGGCATATGCTGCACGATAATCGTTGTATCACTTTTTGACGATATGGTATTAATAACTAGCTCTTATATAATGTTTATTGATCTATATAAAAATAATTCACTATGAAAAAAATTGTTATTGCACCAGATTCATTTAAGGGAAACCTCACTTCAATGCAGGTCGCGACCTGTCTAGAAAAAGGCATTAAGCGTGTATTGCCAAAAGTTAAATGTGTAAAAGTGCCCATGGCTGATGGAGGTGAAGGAACTGTGCAATCCATGGTGGACGCTGCAAATGGGAAATTTGTTTCCAAACGAGTGAAAGGACCAGCAGGGAAACTTGTCACTGCAAAATATGGATGGCTAGCTAAAAATAAAACTGCAGTTATTGAAATGGCTGAAGCGTCAGGATTGCCACTGGTGAAAGGTCGAGAAAAGAATCCACTCAAGACGACAACCTATGGCACAGGTCAATTAATTTTAGATGCAATGAATAAAGGCGCTAAAAAAATTATTATTGGTATTGGTGGCTCGGCAACAAATGATGGCGGTGTGGGCATGGCGCAAGCATTGGGGGTACGTTTTTTAAATGCGAGTGGTAAAGAGATTAAAGAGCTTGGTTCAGGTGGTATGGTTGCAAAAGTAGCAAGTATCGATGCACAAACTATAGATCCACGGGTAGCGAAGACAAAGATTGTAGTTGCTTGTGATGTTGAAAATCCACTGTATGGTAAAAAGGGAGCATCACATGTATTTGGCCCACAAAAAGGGGCTACTCCAAGGATGGTGCAACAGTTAGATGAAAATTTAAAACATCTAGCTAAATTAATGAAGCGCGATCTGAAAAAAGATGTTGGCCGCATGCCTGGTGCAGGAGCTGCCGGTGGTTTAGGTGCGGGATTAGTGGCCTTTGCGGATGCTAAGTTGGAAAGTGGAATTGATATTGTGCTGCAAGCTACTAATCTTGCAAAATATATAAAGGGTGCTGATTTGGTACTTACGGGTGAAGGGCGTGTAGATTTTCAAACTGCATTTGGTAAAACGCCATCAGGTGTCGCCAAAGCGGCTAAACAACATAATGTGCCGGTAATAGCGATTGGCGGTGCCTTGTCTGATGATGCTAGGCAGGTTTTTGATCATGGTATTGACGGGATTGAAAGCGCTGCTGCAAAAGATATGAGTTTAGAACAGGCGATACTAAATTCTAAACAAGATTTAGCAAATGCTGCAGAGCGAGTTATTCGCATGATTCTAATTGGCAAAAAAATGGCTACAAAGTAATAAATTATGTAACTAAGTTAATCAGCAAAACTTAGTTTCAACTCTTCAAAAGTATTTTTAGGTAGACCACGGGTTGTTATAAACTGTTGTTTGAATTCGTGTTTAGCTTGAATTAGATGCTGCCTACATTTGCTAGACTTAATGTCACTTTCTAATGCTTCGCAGCCTACTAGAGGTGTATATTGTTTGAGAAAGGCAATTTCAAAATCATTGATTAATTTCTGCCTTACCGAATAGTCTTTATCATCAAGTATATTTTCAGCAGCATTATCTTGTAGTGATGCAGTGAGTTCGTTGGTATGTTTGCTGCGTTGTGTGGATAAGTAAAACCCAAACAAGATGATGGCGATTATGGTGATCCACGCTAATATTGATTTAGTAATCGTCTGATTCATGTTTACATATTGCAATATGGAAACATGCGCAGACTACGACAGCCGACAAAAGGACCGGCTGAGCTTAGGGGCTGTAGCGAACACTAGATTTTGTTTGCTTAACCCTGGGCGTTCTTATCTGTCATCACTAGCCAGGCTTTAACTCGAGCTTGATCGATAAAGTCTAAACTTTCGGTGTTATCAGAATCTATACGTCGATTAGGATTTTTCCTGCGATCCCCGTTTTTGTGTTTACGGCGGTCGCCGCCAGTTCTTCGTTCTTGAAAATGGGCCATGCTCTCTCCTCTAGTTGAGCGGGGCTAGGGTTCACCATATGGTAGTTTAGGTAAAGATTTATAGAAATGAACGGTCTAAAAAAACAGATGAACGGTAATGCCATAATTATGCATTAGCATGGTTAGTAAAATGAGTGCTTTCGAGTGAATAAAACGATTATTTATATTGGAATAATAATTATCGCGATAGGTGTATTTTGGCCGTATATCAACAAAATTCCATTCGGAAAATTACCAGGAGATATCGCTATTAAGAAAGAGGGGTTTCAGCTGTATTTTCCAATTACAACAATGGTGCTGATTAGTTTGGTGGTTTCGTTAATTCTCTGGTTATTTAAAAAATAATGTAATCACTAATAATTTCATCATTCCAGCCAACTACTACACCATCATTATTTATTGGCCTCTACTACTAGGGGTTACAGGTGCTGGTAATTCACTTGTACCCATCAAGTAACTATCCACAGCGCGTGCTGCTGATCTTCCTTCGGCAATGGCCCAAACTATAAGGCTCTGACCACGTTGCATATCACCTGCAGTGAACACTCCATCTACATTGGTCATCCAGTTTTGATCGCACACTACATTGCCACGTTCATCGAGTTCAATACCGAGTTGCTCTAGCATGCCGGGTTTTTCTGGACCTACAAAACCCATCGCTAATAAAACTAAATCACAAGATAAGGTTTCTTGACTATCTGGTACTTCTTCTAAGCTTATACGTCCGCCGCTTACGGTTGCGCGGCCATCGGCATTCACCATGTTAACTCTGGCGAGTTCAAGTCCCGTTACATTTCCTTGTTCATTACCCACAAAACGTTTTGTGGACACTGAGTAACAACGTTCGACACCTTCTTCATGTGCTGAAGCAGTGCGAAACACGCGGGGCCACTCGGGCCAAGGATTATTTTCAGTGCGACTAGTAGGTGGTTTAGGCATGATCTCTAGTTGATGTACTGATAGCGCACCTTGGCGATTCGCTGTACCTAAACAGTCGGCACCTGTATCCCCGCCACCAATAATGACGACATGTTTACCTTCAGCACTGATAAAGTTTTCCGATTTAGCATCTCCTTCGCACAGTTTATTTTGCATGGGTAAATATTCCATTGCTTGATGAATGCCATTTAGTTCGCGACCTTCTACAGGTAAATCGCGTGCAGCACAGGACCCGCCAGTTAGTATTAATGCATCAAAGTTTTGTTGCAGCTCGTCAACAGAAACATTTTCACCAACATGTGCATTTGTTTTGAACTGTATACCTTCTGCTTGCATTTGCTTTAAGCGTCGATCAATCACACGCTTTTCCATTTTAAATTCGGGAATACCGTAGCGTAGTAAACCACCGATACGATCAGCGCGTTCAAATACAGTTACATCGTGCCCAGCGCGAGCCAGTTGTTGCGCAGCAGCCAAGCCTGCAGGACCTGAACCCACAATCGCAATCTTTTTGCCAGTTTTAATTTTCGCAATTTGTGGTTGTACCCAGCCATTTTCAAACGCTTTATCAATAATAGTGAGTTCTACACCCTTGATCGTAACTGGGTCATTGTTAATACCAAGAACACATGAACCTTCGCAAGGAGCGGGGCATAGTGTGCCCGTGAATTCAGGGAAATTGTTGGTGGCATGTAATCGTTGGATAGCAGCTTGCCACTGGTCGCGGTACACCAAATCATTCCAATCAGGAATTAAATTTCCAAGTGGGCAGCCTTGGTGACAAAAAGGAATTCCACAATCCATGCATCGTGCCGCTTGATTTTGAAGCGGCTCGAGGTCCCATGGAGCCATCACTTGCTTCCAGTCTTTAATGCGGACTTCAACGGGGCGATATGGTTGCTTCGCCCGAGTGTATTCCATAAAACCAGTAACTTTAGCCATGTGCAGCCTCCATTACTGCCTCATCAACTGAGGTTCCTTCTGCTTCAGCTTTTTTCATAGCTGCAAGTACGCGCTTATAATCTTTTGGCATCACTTTAATAAATTTGTTTTGATATTCGTTCCAGTTCTCTAAGATATTGCTAGCAACGGAACTCTTAGTGTATTCACAATGATTAGTAAGTAAGTGATGAACCACATTTTTATCTTCATCATCTAACTCATCAAGATCAACCATGTCGAGGTTGCATAAAATCTTAAATTCTTCTTTGTTCGCTAACACATAGGCTTCACCACCTGACATGCCTGCAGCAAAGTTTCGGCCAGTAGGCCCGATTACCACAACTCGTCCACCAGTCATGTACTCACAACCGTGATCACCTATGCCTTCAACTACTGTGTGTACACCACTGTTGCGCACGCAAAAACGTTCGCCCGCCATGCCACGTATATAAGCTTCACCGGAAGTAGCTCCGTACAGCAACACGTTGCCGACAATAATGTTTTCTTCCGCTATGAAAGTTGATTTACTGGAAGGGTAAACAATGATTTTTCCACCCGATAAGCCTTTACCTAAGTAGTCATTCGCGTCACCTTCTAATGTCATGGTTACACCTTTAGGTACAAACGCACCAAAACTCATGCCTGCTGAACCGTAAAAATGTGCTTGCACAGTATCTTCTGGTAAACCATCCGCACCATAACGTTTGGTAATGTGGTAACCCAAAATGGTGCCTACTGAGCGGTGTATGTTTTTTACTTCAAGTGAAACTTCTACCTTTTTACCGCTGTCAATTGCATCCTTACATCGAGGAACTAAGCGAGTTACATCCAATGATTGATCGAGACCGTGATCTTGTTGTATTGAGCAATAGGTCTTGGTATTCATAGGATTAGTTGGTTCGTGCAGAATGCTTGTGAAATCAAGACCACGCGCTTTCCAATGATCTACAGCGTGGTTAACATCTAAACGTTTAACTTGACCAATCATTTCTTCAACGGTTCTAAAGCCAAGTTTGGCCATGTATTCACGGACTTCTTCAGCAACAAACTTAAAAAAGTTTTCAACAAACTCAGGCTGACCGGAAAACTTTTTAGTTAATTCAGGGTTTTGAGTCGCAATGCCAACGGGGCAGGTATTTAAATGACATACACGCATCATGATACAACCCATAACCACTAGAGGTGCTGTAGAAAAGCCAAATTCTTCTGCACCTAATAAGGCAGCAACGACCACATCTCGACCGGTTTTTAATTGTCCATCAGTTTGTACAACGATGCGATCACGTAAACCATTCGTCATGAGCACCTGTTGAGTTTCTGCTAAACCTAGTTCCCAAGGGAGTCCTGCATGCTTTAGAGAACTCATTGGTGATGCACCGGTTCCACCGTCATAACCTGAAACGAGCACTACATCTGAGTGAGCTTTTGCTACGCCAGCAGCGACAGTGCCTACACCTACTTCCGCTACTAATTTCACATGGATACGTGCTTCAGGGTTTGAGTTTTTCAAATCGTGAATTAGTTGTGCTAAATCCTCAATCGAATAAATATCATGGTGTGGTGGTGGAGAAATTAATCCAACACCTGGGGTAGAGCCGCGTACTTTGGCAATCCACGGATATACTTTTTTGCCAGGTAGCTGACCACCTTCACCAGGCTTTGCGCCTTGTGCCATTTTAATTTGAATATCATCAGCATTTACTAAATATTCGCTTGTTACTCCGAAGCGGCCAGAGGCTACTTGTTTGATTGAGCTTCTTCTAGAATCACCATTTTCATCAGGTGTAAAACGATCAGAGTCTTCACCGCCTTCGCCGGTATTGGATTTACCGCCTATGCGGTTCATTGCGATCGCTAATGTTTCGTGCGCCTGTTTGCTGATTGAACCATATGACATAGCACCAGTAGAAAAGCGTTTCATTATGTTTTCTATCGGCTCAACTTCTTCTAATGAAATGGGTTCATTTGCATATTTGAAATCAAATAAACCGCGTAAGGTTGCTAGATGTTCATTTTGCAGATTCACTTTGTCGGTATATTCTTTAAATATGGTGTACTGCCCAGAACGTGTTGCGTGCTGTAATTTGAAAACGGTGTCTGGATTAAACAAGTGATACTCACCATCGCGCCGCCATTGATATTCTCCTCCCCAGTCGAGATCAGGGCGTTTAGCGGGACGATCCGGGAATGCATTGTGATGACGAATGCTCATCTCACGTGCAACTTCTTCAATGCCAATGCCGCCAATACGTGATGCAGTCCAAGTGAAATATTGATCAACAAATTCTTTGTTAAGACCGATTGCTTCAAATACTTGTGCACCACAGTAAGATTGCACAGTTGAGATGCCCATCTTCGCCATGGTTTTGATTAAGCCTTTATTGATAGCTTTAATATAATTTTTAACAGCTTTATCAATTGGCATTTCTGGTAGATGACCCTTGCCAATCATGTCGTCTAAGGATTCAAGAGCTAGGTAAGGATTAATCGCGCCTACACCATAGCCAATCAGTACCGCAAAATGATGTACTTCTCGAGGCTCACCAGATTCGAGAATTAAACCCACTTTAGTACGTGCACCAGTGCGTATTAAATGATGATGCACACCAGCAGTAGCTAGTAGTGCAGGAATTGCAGCCAATTCTTGTGTAACACCACGGTCAGAAAGAATGATATTGCTGTAACCTTCTGCAATAGCAGTATCAACGTGGCTGCATACTTCTTTAAGCGCTTTATCTAAACCTGCACCTGCCTCCGCAACACGATATAAAATAGGTACGGTTTTTGATTTAAGGCCAGTTACATCAATTTCGCGAATGCGTGCTAAGTCTTCATCTGTAAGAATGGGTGAAGGAATCTTAATCTGTCTACAACTCTCAGAGGTTGCTTGTAGTAAGTTTTGTTCAGGCCCAACAGTAGTAGCCACTTGGGTAACTAACTCTTCTCGTATGCCATCTAAAGGAGGGTTGGTTACTTGGGCGAATAATTGCTTGAAGTAGTCGTATAACAAACGTGAACGATTAGATAACACAGCAAGTGCGGCATCTGTTCCCATTGAGCCTGTTGGTTCTAAACCATTGGCCGCCATGGGTGCCATTAATACACGCAAGTCTTCGTGTGTGTAACCAAAAGCTTGCTGTCGTTGTAGTAGAGTGTTTTTATCACCTGTGCAAACTTGCTTTGGTGTTGGCAAGTCTTCTAAAGCAATTAGATTGTCTTGAAGCCATTGTTCATATGGATTTTGTTCTGCGAATTCTTTTTTGATTTCTTCATCATCGATAATGCGACCCTGTTCGGTATCTACCATAAAGATACGTCCGGGATGTAGACGGTCTTTAATTAAGATATTTTCAGGAGGAATATCTAACACACCTACTTCAGAAGCCATGACTACCATGTCGTCTTTGGTTACATAATAACGTGATGGACGTAAACCATTGCGATCCAATACTGCCCCCATTACATTTCCATCTGTAAATGCGATTGACGCAGGCCCATCCCACGGTTCCATTAAACACGCATGATATTCATAAAATGCTTTGCGTGCAGGGTCCATGGTTTCATGACCGCTCCAGGCTTCAGGTATCATCATAAGTACGGCATGAGAAAGTGGACGTCCACTCATGTGCAGGAATTCCATAACGTTATCGAACGTTGCGGAGTCACTGCCACCTTCTTGTACGATAGGAAATAACTTTTCCAAATCATCGCCAAATAACTCAGACTTGCAAAGCGATTCACGCGCGCGCATCCAGTTCGCATTACCCCGTGCAGTATTTATTTCACCATTATGTGCAACATAGCGAAACGGATGTGCAAGTTCCCAGGCAGGAAAAGTGTTGGTTGAGAAACGTTGGTGCACCAATGCCATGGCGGATTCAAAATCTGGTTCCGAAATATCCGGAAACATGGGTTCAAATTGTGAACCTGTAAGCATGCCTTTGTATATGCAGGTGCGGTGTGAGAGAGAAGGAATATAAAAATGCTCTCTCTCAGTGAGATGATAATCATTAAATATTTTATGTTCGATGCGTTTGCGGATTACATACAGCTTACGTTCAAATGTAGCCTCATCTTGAATATCATTGTTGCGTGCAATAAATATTTGTTTAAAAGTAGGCTCACCTGCTTTAGCCATTGAGCCAAGCGAAGATGAGTCGATGGGCACATCCCGCCAGCCTAATAACTTTTGGCCTTCTTCTTCAATGATTTTTTGGAACGCATCTATACAGTGTTTTTGTTGGCTAGCATCGTTGGGTAAAAACACCATGCCTGCGCCATAGTGACCATATTCAGGTAAATCAATACCGTTTTCTTTACATACTCGAAGGAAAAATTTATGTGGTAATTGTGTGAGCATACCCACGCCATCGCCAGTATTTTCTTCGCAACCGCACGCACCACGATGAATCAGGTTTTTAAGTATAGTTACCGCATTTTCTACAATTTTATGGGACTTGCGGCCCTTGATATCTACTACAAAGCCTACGCCACAGGCGTCATGCTCATAGGCAGGGTCATTCAGCCCCTGGTTGATTTGCTCAGGGGCGGGCTTATTAAAAATTCTCATCTCGACTCAAAAACCTAGGTGTATTCTTATTCTTATATATATTAGTTGTTTTACCCGTAAATCTATCTACTACAAAAGAGTAACTTTCAATCTGAAAAACGAGTAAAAGTTGAGCTAGTTGCTATGCAAATCATGCAGTTAGCTCGAGGTGTTTTAAACAAACGGCCGCGAATTATAGAGGAGTACGAACGATTCCTCTAATAACCGTAGTAACTATACTGTTTTACGTATAAAACAGTCGCTGAGAGGGCTTTAAGTATTGGTGATGACTAACGCGCCGACAATTAATGCCACCGTGGCAGCCTGAAGACCAATACGCGCCCACATAAATCGTTCGCTAAAACCTTTATCAAGTGAACCACCAATCCCCATCGATAATAAGCCTAAGCCCAGTGCAGATATGGTCGCAAGTAATGCCAGTGCTATTATTATATTAAGCATAATCTTCTTCCTCACGTTTCTGAGTAAAAATATTATGCCACGGTGTTCGGTGTAATTGCCCGTAGATAAAATAAATAAAGGAAGAATTTGTGAGTTTTTTGCTGATATTCTGTGAATACAGCAAACCTTATAAGCAACAGTTTTCCTTCGCTATTAGCTTTATTAATAACTGCGAATAGGACCATCACAACTCCGCTTGTGTTAGTCCGGTAGTTACCAATATTACTTGTTATCTAATTTCAGGATAGACACTGAAATTACTAATCATATTATATAAAGAGTGGGAGTCTCCCGCATGTGGCAGCGGCACCAAGTGCATTTTAGTTAATGAGGTTTTACGCTAAAAACTAATTCCTCTTCATGTTCATTTACTTGCTCCGGCACTACTGATGTTTTTACATTCATAGAATCGAAATCAAATAAATTAGTGTCTAATAAATGACTGCTGGTAATGTTTTGCATGGAGCGAAAAATATTTCCGACACGGTCGGGAGATTGTTGATCCCATTCCATTAGCATGTTTTTTATGCGTGTACGTTCAAGGTTGGGTTGTGAGCCACATAGGTTGCATGGAATTATGGGAAATTTCTTTCGAGAAGCATAATTAGCAATATCTTTTTCACGACAATAAACTAAAGGTCGAATGACTATGTTACGTTTATCATCACTGACAAGTTTCGGTGGCATAGTTTTCAGACGTGAGCCATGGAACATGTTCATAAACATAGTTTCGACCACGTCGTCCATGTGATGACCTAAAGCAATTTTATTTGCACCCAATTCTTCTGCAGTGTTGTAGAGAATGCCGCGGCGTAATCGTGAACATAATGAACAGGTAGTTTTCCCTGGCGCAATTTTATTTTTAACAATACTGTAAGTATCTTTTTCTACTATTCGATATTCTACATTTAGCGAATCAAGATAATTAGGTAAGACATGTTTAGGAAAATCAGGTTGTTTCTGGTCTAAATTTACTGCTATTAGTTCAAAATTTATTGGTGCAACTTGTTGCAAACCCAATAAAATATCTAACAATGTGTATGAGTCTTTGCCACCAGACAAGCACACCATAATTCGATCACCCTGATCAATCATATGGTAATCGGATATTGCTTTACCTGCTTGTCGTTTAAGCTGTTTTTGTAGTTTGATAAATCTTTGTGAAAGCATAGTTGGCATTTTACGCGAAAATAATAAATATATTATTCAGATTTATTGTCCTTTTCTCGATTGTTATCAAGTTTATTCCACGCATCACCAATAAAAGGATCTTCGGTATCTTCGTCTTCATTTTCCCATGTGTAGCGTTTGACAGAAGGGGCAGGGTCGTATTTTCTAAATAATATTGCACATAGGGCGCCTAGACCCCCTCCCCAAAGATGCGTTTCGAATGATACGCCTGCCTGGTGGGGGAATATCCCCCAAATCATCGTGCCGTATAAGAAAAATACCAATAGTGAAAGTGTAATCGCAAGTCGGTCTCTGCGTAAAATACCGATTACAAAAATAAAAGCCATCACTCCATAAGTTAATCCGCTGGCACCAAAATGATAAACCGGTCTGGCAGTGAACCAAACACCCAGCTCAGCAAGCAACCATACTATAGCTATAACCATCCAACATGAGCGTGGATAGCCATACACAAGTGCTGTGCCAAGGATGATTAAAGCGGGTGTATTAGAAATTAGGTGTTCAAAGGATGCATGAATGAGCGGCGCAGTTACTATTCCAATTAATCCAGTTAAATCTTGCGGGTGTACTCCAAATTTATAAAGATCTAAGCCTGAAACATATTTTACAATTTCGATTAACCATAAGATCAATGTAAAGCAGAGCACTAGGAAAAAGGCTTGTTTTAACCTCTGTACATCTTGCGGCGAAGAGCGAGTAGAAGGAATGCTAAGCATTAAATTTAATTTGCTAAGGCAATTCCAAGCCTGAAGACTTTATATTAATTTCGGTAAGATGCTCATTATCAAAATCCAACTGTAAAAACCAAAATGTTTCACCATTATCATCGTAGGTTACATTCCAACGATCTGAAGAAAGTAGTCTATTTCGATAATCTGGATTGTTATTCACACGCAAATCTATCATTCCATCGCCAGAATTGTTTTGGGTGGAAATATAATAGGCCTGTAGATTTCGTAAACCGTTAAGTACCACTTCTTTGCTATCACCGATATTAAGGTTTTTGAAGCTTCCATCCTTTAAGGTCTCTTTTTTAATCTGATTTATCAGGGTTTTAGTTTTATTGCTGGCATACTCGTAAAATAATCTAACAGCATTATTCTTAATTTCGTCTATATCAGAGTCTTTATGATAGTGATGTAAGCCTAAAGCCCCTTCAACATTATTTGTTTTTGCGCCGCTTTTGATTAATGGGAAATCCGCTGCACTATTAGAATTAGGGCCATAGGGCCAATAGGCTACTGCTTTATAGGTTTTAGCGTTGGCGCGTATTAAATCAATAAATTCATTTGAGGACATGCCTGAGGGGGGAGATACAAGTTGATGCGTGACATCAGCTTTATCTTTGTTTAGAAAGGCTTCTCGATCGGCTCTGTAAGTAGAACTGCCAGAATTTTCTGGATCGTATTGAAATGCAAATCCTTGTAATGAATATTGGTTCTTAATGGATGCCTCGGTGTAGTTTCCACATTCATGAATAAAAGTACCGCAATGTTTAAATTTATCAGTCCATGTGAGGTTTCTGCATGCTAAGGTTGTACAAAGTGATATGCCGTTTTCTTTTTTATCATTAGTCTGAGTAGCGCATGAATAGCTCAGTGATATGCACATCATCATCACTATGTGTTTAAGAATAGTTTGTAATTTTCTTGCCATAGCTAATATTATATTCGCGTAAAAACTTAGTCTTTTCCAGGCTTAATAGGTTCGATAATTATCAAATTTAGCGTAATTTTCGCACCTTAAATTTACGAGCTTTAATTTTACCTTCCAAAAGTACTTTCAGAGCTTGTTTAGCGATTGAGCGCTTGATGGCAACGTAAGAGATGTGATCAAAAATATCTATTTTACCGATTTGCTTCCCAGGTAAAGAGGTGTTTGCAGTTAATGCCCCAAGGATGTCGCCAGCACGTACTTTTTCTTTGCGGCCACCGTTAATGCATAAGGCCACCATTGGTGGGCTAAGCTTAAAGTTATCTCGTTTTTTAAGCGTAGTGGGTTTTTTAATAATCACTGGGCTATTTTGATAATCTTCTATAGCATTTACTTTTCGTATCTCTGAAGTCATGAACAAACTTAGCGCTAGGCCAGTTTTATCCGCCCGGCCTGTGCGACCAATACGATGTATATGTACTTCTGGATCTGGCGAGATTTCAAAGATAACTACGGCATCTAAGTCTTTAATATCTAAGCCGCGTGCTGCCACATCAGTGGCAATAAGGATCGAAGTACTTTTATTGGCAGCTTGAACCAGCACTTGATCACGTTCTTTTTGATCAAGGTCTCCATGTAAAGCTAGTGCGTGAAAACCTTGTTGCCATAATTCTTTTGCTAATTCTTGGCATTGTTGTTTGCGATTACAGAATACTAAACTCGACTCTGGTCGATAATGCTCTAATATAGCTGTAAGAGTCTTAGTGCGTTCGCCTTTTTGAATTTCATAAAAAACCTGTTTTATTTTCGAATTGTCATGCAGGCTTTCAACCTGAATATCAACAGGGTTTGATTGAATAGAGCAGCTGATTTTTTTAATTTCATCAGGATAAGTGGCTGAAAATAACAAGGTTTGTTTTTGCTGTGGTGTGAATTTAATGACATCTAAAATATCATCTAAAAAGCCTAAATCTAGCATTCGATCTGCTTCATCTAATACAAGAATATTTAATGTATTAAGGTTTAAGCTACCTTTTTGCAAATGTTTAAGTAAACGCCCCGGTGTTCCAACTACGATATGAGGGTTGCGTTGTAAAGAAGCAAGCTGTGGCCCAAAAGGTTTGCCGCCACATAAAGTTAAAATATTGGTGTTCGGTATTGCTCGTGCTAGACGTCGCATTTCTCTGCTCACTTGATCGGCCAATTCGCGTGTAGGGCAAAGTACCAGCGCTTGGGTTTGGTGTCTCAAAGGGTTTAGGCGGTCAAGGATACCAATTGCGAAAGCGGCAGTTTTGCCGCTACCAGTTTTAGCTTGGGCTAATACATCTTTCCCTTCCAGTATATGTGGCAGGCTTTGTGCCTGAATAGGAGTCATTGTTCGATAGTCTAAAGACTCAATATTCTTGAGTAAGTCAGAACGTATAGGCAGTGATGAGAAAATATTTTTATTCACAGGTGCTTGGAGTTTTTAGCAGGAAATTATGCTGGGTTTGGAAGTGTATCAATACTTGTATTTCTTAATATCCATTGGTAATGCTATCTCTATCGTTTTAAAAAATTTATTTGCATAATTTCAGCTTGTTTAGTTATTGAGGATAAAAATTCATACACATCTAATTAGTCTGATAATAACCTCAATGGTTGTATATTTTGCATAAATATTCTCTGCTATATTTCGCGGCCTTCTTGAAGTTAACTCCCAATAGGTAATTCATGTTTCAGCTTGGTTGCGCTAGTCGCGCATGTTTTCAAAATGAGCTTCTGTCCGGTCTAACCGTAGCATTGGCACTAGTGCCAGAAGCGGTAGCGTTTGCATTTGTAGCTGGTGTTGATCCTTTGGTAGGACTGTATGCAGCTTTTATGGTCGGACTTTTAGCAGCAATTTTTGGTGGCAGGCCTGGCATGATATCGGGAGCTACTGGGGCAATGGCGGTCGTCATGGTGGCCTTAGTTGCAGAGCATGGTGTGGAATATTTATTTGCTACAGTAGTACTTACAGGAATATTTCAGATGTTAGCGGGAGTATGTCGATTAGGGAAATTTATTCGAATTGTGCCGCATCCTGTTATGTTGGGTTTTGTGAATGGTTTAGCGATAGTCATTTTCCTTGCTCAGTTACAACATTTTCAGATCACCTCTCCTGAAGGTGTAAAGCAATGGTTGAGTGGAGATGCATTAGTAATATTTGCTTTTTTGATTGTGTTGACTATGGCAATTATTCATTTTTTACCGAAAATAACCGGTAGTTTCCCTGCAGCATTGGCTGCAATAATTGTAGTGAGCATGTTAGTTATAGGTTTAGATTTAGATACAGCAACTGTAGGTGACCTGGCCAGTATTGAAGGAAGCTTGCCTGTTTTTCATCTTCCTGCTGTGCCATTTACTTTAGATACTCTAATAATAATTCTACCATTTGCATTTATATTAGCGGCGATCGGATTAATTGAATCATTATTAACACTCAGTCTTATAGATGAGGTGACAGGCACGCGTGGACGTGGGAATCGTGAATGTGTGGGCCAAGGTATAGCCAATACCGTAACAGGTTTATTTGGAGGTATGGGAGGCTGTGCGATGATTGGGCAGAGTATGATTAATGTTAACTCTGGTGGTCGTCAACGTTTATCAGGTGTTGCCGCAGCAATTTTCTTGCTCATATTTATTTTATTCGCATCTCCCTTGATTGAACGCATTCCGATGGCCGCATTAGTGGGAGTGATGTTTATTGTGGTGTTTGCGACTTTTGAGTGGTCGAGTCTGCGTATAATAGGAAAAATCCCTCTAACCGATGCATTTGTTCTTGTGCTAGTTTCTGCGGTTACCGTGTTTACAGATTTAGCTATAGCAGTAGTAGTAGGGGTAATTGTTTCAGCTCTTGCATTTGCTTGGGAAAATGCAAAGCATATAAACATCAAAAGTTATGATGACGAAAAAGGCTCACGTGTACATGAGCTTAATGGGCCACTGTTTTTTGGTTCGGCGAAAAACTTCTTAGAAATGTTTAATCCAAATGATGATCCGAATGATGTAGTGATCGAATTCCAAAATTCACGAGTCGCAGACCACTCAGCAATTGAAGCAATTGATACTTTAGCCGAGCGCTATATCAAGGCAGGCAAAACATTACATTTGCGGCATCTTAGTCATGAATGTCGTCAACTTCTTAAGAAAGCCGGTAATCTTGTTGAGGTAAATGTATTAGAAGATCCTAAATACCACGTGGCCGATGATCAGATCGCCTAACCAATAATCTTGCTGTGGTGGTAGGAATGGCATCTCATTGTGAATAGCTTGTGCTTTAGTGGTGGGTTTGAGGTAATTTTTAAACCAATTACTGCTAACAATGTCATGAATATGTACAGTTTCACTCGACGTTTTAACTTCAAAACTTTATAGTACGCTGCGTTTTAAACGCTTGTTCATCCATATCTTCAGGAATACTTAATTGATTACTACTGCAAATATCACCATGCAATTTGGTGCTAAGCCATTATTTGAAAATATCTCAGCAAAGTTTGGTGATGGTAATCGCTATGGCTTAATTGGAGCGAATGGCTGTGGTAAGTCAACCTTTATGAAAATTTTGGATGGTAGCCAAGCGCCTAGCTCAGGGAATGTGTCCATTACTCCGAACGAGCGACTAGGCAAACTAAATCAGGACCAATTTGCTTTTGAAGAATTCTCTGTAATTGATACGGTGATTATGGGTCATCAGCAATTATGGGAAGTTAAACAAGAGCGCGAACGGATTTATTCATTGCCAGAGATGTCTGAAGAAGACGGTATGAAAGTGGCAGAATTAGAAATTCAATTTGCTGAATTGGATGGCTATAGTGCTGAAAGTCGTGCAGGCGATCTATTATTAAGCGCAGGTATAGCATTAGAGTTCCATAACGGACCTATGAGCGAAGTTGCACCTGGTTGGAAGCTTCGAGTGCTATTAGTGCAAGCGCTATTTTCAGATCCAGATATATTATTACTCGATGAGCCTACAAATAACCTAGATATCCATACTATTCGCTGGCTGGAAAATATATTAAACGAGCGTAAAAGCACTATGATTATCGTCTCGCACGATAGGCATTTCTTAAATGCAGTATGTACACATATGGCTGATATGGATTTTGGTGAGTTACGTATTTATCCAGGAAATTACGATGACTTCATGATTGCATCCACCGCTGCGCGTGAACGTATGCAGTCTGAAAATGCAAAGAAAAAGGCGCAAATCGCTGACTTGCAACAGTTCGTTAGTCGTTTCTCTGCAAATGCATCAAAAGCACGCCAAGCAACCTCGCGCGCTAAACAAATAGAAAAAATTCAGCTTGAAGATATTAAGCCTTCAAGTCGCCGTAGTCCGTTTATTCGTTTTAACCAAGAGAAAAAGATACACCGAAATGCACTGACTGTTGAAGGTCTTGCTCATGGCTTTGAGGGGGAAGAGCTGTTTAATGGCGGTGAAATGATTATTGAAGCAGGGACTCGCTTAGCCGTAATTGGTGAAAATGGAGTAGGTAAAACAACATTCCTGCGTTGCTTGATGAATGAGATTGAACCTAATCAAGGTATCGTTAAGTGGTCTGAAAATGCGAGTTTGGGTTATTGCCCACAAGATACTAGCAATGAATTTGAAGGCAATTTGAATTTATTTGACTGGATGACGCAGTGGAGAAAACCCAGTCATGATGACGAAGCAGTGCGTGCCACACTAGGCCGATTGTTATTTTCATCCGAGGATTTTAAGAAACAAGCTAAAGTTTGCTCAGGTGGCGAGAAAAACCGTCTATTGTTTGGAAAGTTGATGTTGTCTGATGCAAATATTCTGCTATTAGATGAACCTACTAATCACCTTGATATGGAAAGTATTGAGGCTTTAAACCTTGCACTAGAGCATTACGAAGGCACTTTAATATTTGTCAGTCATGATCGCGAGTTTGTATCATCACTTGCAAACAGCATTGTTGAAATAAAAGATCAGCAGCTGAACCTATTTCATGGTAGTTATGAAGAATACCTTGCTAGTCAAATCCAGGCTGAAAAAGTAGTTAACAGCTAAATTTTATTTAGCAAGTAGTAAGTCCGAGCTTACTACTTGCTAATAGCTTATAAGTCTGCGTGAAATTCTTTATGAAGCCTGCGCGCCTGCATTGGCCATTTGTAACGTTTAACGCGTCCTTTATACGTCTTTAGCTTGCTGTCGATCAACTCGATATCTTCTGCAGTAAAATGTGCAATTTGTTCGTAGTGATAAATGCCTAGGCGATGAAGTTTTCGTTCCAATGTTGGCCCTACACCATTAATAAGCTGTAAATCATCAAGTTCACCAGTAGGTCGTTTCATACCTAATGGTTTTATTTTAGGTTTACGGCTGCGTTGAGATACGCGTTTTTGAGGGGCCTTCTTTGTTGCAGTGGTAGAATTCTTAGTACTGCGCATTAAACTACGTGCTTGTTTAATCCAGTTATCGCGATCAATACGGCCTTTAAAATTTAATAACTTGTCAACTGCTGCAACATCTTTGCGGTTAAAGCCAGCTATTTGTTCAAAGTAGAAAATTCCAGATTTGTGTAAAGTTCTCTCAAGTGCTTCACCAATACCGGAAATCAGTTTTAAGTCATCTGGTTTGCGAGTGGGTTTTTTTAAACCATAAGACTTCATTTTACGCTTCGTGGTTTTTGTAGCGGCTTTGTTATTTGCTTCTGTGGGTTTGGCGGAACCATTTTGCATGCTTTTGCCATTAGTACTCGCCGTTCCATTGGATTTATGAGCCCCATTATTGCCATTCAATTTAGAGGCACCATTGAGATGTATTACATTGCCATTCGCCGCACCATTTCCATTAGTAGTTTTGCCGTTGTAGTGTCCGTTACCGTTACCGTTACCGTTACCGTTACCGTTTATTTTGCCATTGCCATTATGAGTGAATGCTTGATTAGCGGGTTCCAAAACCGCCTTTTGTGCATCTTTGATGAAAACTTCAAGTTCACGAATATGAGCATCGCGCGCAGCGATAGTGCTTTTAAGTGCAGGGATCTTTTGTTGCAAAGTATATACTTGCTGTTTTAGGTCCTCAGCCTGAGAGGCCCGCGTATCAAGTTTATCTCGTAATGGCGGGAATTCTTTTGCCAGGCGACTGATTTCACCTTCAAGTGCAGAAATGCTTGAGTCGCGCTGTTTTAGTGAACTTTCTAATGAAGGAATACGTTCACGCAGCGAAGTGATTTCGTTGTTTAATGCTGGTATATGTTTTTTAGCATCAGCTAGTTCAGTTTGTGAGTCTTGATATTGCAATACGATTTTTTTGATTTGATTTTCTAGCTCAGGTATTCGCTTACGCTCACTTTCTAAATTTTGTTGTAGTGCAATAATTTTCTTATCTCGTTCCTCAATTTGAGCTCTATCTATAGAATTGTTATTACGTGAATCTGATTCAGTATTAAGCTGCTTCAGCGCCTCATTACTTTCGTTTAATTTGTTTTGCAAATCAGCATAGGCAACAACTTGATTTTCAAATTCTTTATCACGTTTTAAAAGTTGTCTGCGTACATTTTCAAGCTCTTTGCTGAGAGAAACAGCTTGTTTACTGATGTCCTCAAATTTATTTCGCAAAGCAAAAAGTTCTTCATTTTTATTTTTTAATTCAAGGCCATTATTGTTATAGCGTTGAGTTGCTTGTCCAAGCAATGCTTTAAGTTGGTTTATTTCGTTTGGCGCATCTTTTAACGCTGCTAGTTCTTGTTTACGCTCGTCGAGTTCTTTACTGATGATTTGACAGCGTGCCGTAGTGTGTCCAAGCTGATTTTTTATTTCTTCAATCTCGCTATCTGCAATACTATTTACATTTGTAACAGCATTTAGTTTTCTAGTAAGTTCATTTCGCTCATTATTGAGTGTACTAACATGCGTAATTCTTTCTTGCAGTGCAGATTCAACATCGTTGAATTCATTCACTATAGATTGGTATTTGTTATCCAATTGTACATAACGTTCACGCCAACCAGTTTCAAGAGACATAAGCCGGTTTTTTAAGCGACCCCAGATTAACCATCCAATTCCTACACCGAGCATAAGTGTTGCGACAAGTGTAAGTGTGATATTGGCTATCAAAAAAGTCATTTTAATTGTCTCCGGCTAAAAATTTTAATTAAAGTGTATGGCGGTAATTATTCTTATTGGACTTGCCAATAATGAAAGGGAATCAACTATATTTTTCTTACAATTGTTTTACGACAATCTTTTGACAATTTTATTACATTACGCAAAATAGGTGTACCGTTTTTAAGGGAATAGTAAGCAAAAAAGTTTCATCAATAAAAAGTTAATGTATTAGATTAAGAAAATCTTGTAAGTTAAAAAATTTATATTTCTCTGTAAAAATATTTTCTTAATAGCTGCTGAGAAAGAATGTTTCGTTAAAATTTCAAATGATTTACAACTGGCTTGTTCATAAAGTAAACGATTGTGCATGCAGCATCGAGAAAGCCAAGTACTGTTTGCTTTATACGGTTATGATTTAATCAAATTTGTATTGTGATTCGATGCTGAGACTCATTTTCTGCTTCAAAATATATACTGCTGATGAGTTTGTAATTAAACAAATGTTAATCCTGTCATATATGGGCACAATATTAATGTCTTTCATCTCGAATCTAATCATTAAAAAAATATAAGCCAAGATTATGGAATATGCGCTCATCGCTGTAGCAGGTGTTATTGCTACGATATCTATCCTTTTTACACCTATCGCTAAAACGGTAAATACATTTTATTCAGGCTCTTCACCACAAGGAGAAGTGCCAAGTTTATTTACCTTAACGTTCTCTCAGGTAACTACTTGGATATTTGCGCGTTCATTAATGAATGCTGCCATTCTCGGATATTTTTATGGATTTTGGGGGACCTTGGCGTATGCACTTTACTATTTATCGTTTTTAACTGGTGGGAAGATCGTAGATAAGTTGCGTTTTGAACAAGGCTTTGCGAGTGTGCAGGAATTTTTACACGCTCGATTCGGTCGAGCAGGTGTTTCCTGCTATAACATTGTAATTGTTATACGTTTAATCAGTGAAGTGTTTGCTAATTTACTGGTCATAGGGATGCTGTTTGGAATGGCAGGTTCAAATGCGTATGTTTTAGCGATTATTGCTTTTTCGGCCGTCACACTGCTGTACTCTATGTTAGGTGGTTTGCATGCATCGTTGAAAACGGATGTATTGCAAATGAGTATTTTCGTATTTGTGCTATTGATGTTACTTGCCTCTGTATTAGGTAGTGGTCAATTCTCCATAGCAGACTTAACGTTTAAAGAATTTCAAGTTGAGCAGCCTGGGCCAATATTAATGTTGGTTGCATTGTTGCAAATATGGAGTTATCCGATGCATGACCCGGTAATGATGGATCGTGGTTTTTTAGCAGATAGAGAGACTACCCGGAAAAGTTTCTTTCATGCCGCTTGGATTAGCATGATTTGCATCATAGCTTTTGGTTGTTTGGGTGTGTGGGCAGGTGCGCATGCAGGCGAAGGTGATACCATGAATAGCGTATTGATACGATTATTAGGTGAATGGCCAATGCTGTTGTTTAGTACTACATTGGTGGTTTCTGCTATGTCTACGCTCGATAGCACTTTATCTAGTTCTGCAAAATTAATCGCGGTTGATATGAAACTTGTAACTGCAAGTGTAAAAAATGGTCGTTTAATAATGCTAATATTTATGTTGTTGGGCTTGCTATTTGTGTTTTTTGGCAATCAAGATCTTTTCAGTGCGGTTGCGGTAAGTGGCACAGCATCATTGTTTTTAGCACCAGTAGTATTCTTTTCTATATTTGGAAAGCAAAATGATATTCCTAGCTGGAGTTATATGTTTGCTTTTGTAGTAGCAATTTCAGGTGCATGTTTGTATTTCATAGAATCATCAGGCCATACTCAGTGGCTAGGAGATATGCATAAATATACCAAGCTATTGCTAATTTCACTGGTGATATTAATGACAGGTTGTGCTGCATTTCTAATAGGTTCAGCACGTAGTACTCGTGCTATAAATCCAAGCTAAAACTATCCATATCTTTAGATTAAGAGGTACATGAAACAAATTTCAATTGTTTTGTCGACCCTTTTCAATCCAGTAATTATTTTACTTGTTTGCTCTTGGGGCTTAACAGCTTGTGATAACTTCAGTATTTCTGAAACGTATGAAGGGAAGGTTGTTAAGGTGCTCGATGGTGATTCTATTAATATTATTCAGCAAGGAAAAGAAGTTCGAATTCGACTAGCAGAAATTGATGCCCCCGAGCATGGCCAGCCTTTTTGGAAACAATCTCGTCAAGCATTAGCAAACTATGTGGCCGATGAAGAAGTATTAGTAGAAGAATTTGACCGTGATCAATATGGTCGAATTGTGGGACATGTCTACTTAAATGATACTTGGATTAATGGTGCGCTAGTGCAAGAGGGATACGCGTATGTGTATACGCGCTATGCCGTTTCCAAGAAACTATATAAATATGAAGCACAAGCTGAGAAAAATAAATCAGGAATATGGAAATTGCCATTTAATGAAAGAGTTAAGCCTTGGGAGTGGCGCAAACGAAATAAAAGGTGAGCAAAGGTAATTAATAATAGGCGAGTGATCATTTTTAAAATAGCCTCAGGGTCATTAATAAAATCACTTGTAATAAAAGATTAACGCATTGGTAAAAAAAACTTCATGCTGCGGTAAATTTTACTAAACAAGCTAGACATAAAGTTACAGTCCTAACGAATATGAAATCTGAAGGGAGAACTGCATGTCTCAAGAAGTTAAACAAAATCTTAGTGATAATGTCATTTGTAATGACTCTGGTAATGTTCCATTTGCAAAGGTTCTAGAAACAAATTTATCTAGACGTAATCTATTAAAAGGCGGTCTTGCTGGTGCCACGACTGCTTTTCTTGCTTCCAGCTCTGTAGTAGCTTTCGCAAAAAGTGGTGGTGCTAAAGTTGGATTTACACCGGTAACGATTGCAGAAGGTACCGGTCCATGGCCAAGTATTTCTCCTGACTACCAATGGGATGTGTTAATTCCTTGGGGCGAGCCTTTAGAACCAGGTGGTCCAGAGTATAGCTACCCACCTAATGCAGCCGACCAAGCTAAACAAATTGGTATTGGCCATGACGGCATGCATTATTTTCCGGTTAAAGATTCTAATAAAAAACGCTGTGGATGGAATGACTATGACTGGAACGATGATTTAGATTGGAATTCAAATACCAGTAGAGCCTCCTATAATCGCGGTAACCGTAATGGCATGCTTTGTATCAATCACGAATTTGGTAGAACCTCACATGTGTTAGGAAAAGATGCTCCGGAAAGCCTTGAAGATGTCCGTGTTATGCAACATGCGCATGGTGTATCGGTTGTAGAACTTAAAAAGCGTCGTGGGGTATGGGGCCAAGTTAAAAGTGATTATGCACGACGTATACATGTAAACACTCCTGTTGAATTTAGTGGGCCCGTTGCAGGATCGGATTTAATCAAAACACCTAATGGCAACATACCTTTAGGTACAGTGAATAACTGTTCTAATGGTTATACACTGTACCTAAAGGTATGTTGCCATTAGGTACAGTGTATAACCATTAGAACAGTTATTCACTGTACCTAATGGCAACATACCTTTA
>CAJICL010000174.1_pt1 | contig 25692 bp, 27 predicted proteins | sample 9199671 | NCBI WGS metagenome assembly CAJICL01 (sample SAMEA7708341, study PRJEB35096) | sediment metagenome | biome: marine neritic benthic zone biome [ENVO:01000025]; feature: sediment [ENVO:00002007]; material: shallow marine sediment [ENVO:03000034] sea grass bed [ENVO_01000059] ... | reverse complement strand
TCAAGTGATTTCTAGAAATATCGTTTTAGTGCCAATATTAGCCTCGATTATTCGTCTGAGTGATGAGTCACTTTGCCCTCATAGACATTGCCTGGCTTATTGCCCGAAGATTGCTCAGAGGGAGGCCCAAATCCTCCCATATTCATGCCTGACATGGGGCCAGACACAGGGTTAAACCGGTTTACTAAAAAAGTTACTACAGGTCTACGCGTGATGGGTAGTAAACAAAAAAAACCAATCAGATCGGTAAAAAATCCTGGGGTCAGCAACAAAGCGCCGCCTATTAATAAGGCTACACCTTCTAATATTTCATTCGCGGGCACTCTACCTTCACCAAGCGCTTGATTAAAGCGCATATAGGTCTGTAATCCCTGGCTACGCAGTAAGGATGCCCCGATTACCGCGGTCAGTACTACAAGCGCGATGGTTGGCAAAACCCCTATGTAGCCACCCACCTGTATGAGCAAGTAGATTTCGATGATCGGAATCACCAGAAATAAAGTCATTAATATAGGGAAAACGCGAATTCGGACAGCAGGCATATAATTTTGATTTCCGTAGCTAAGGGCAGAATGTTATAGGGTTATGCTGGCAATATGAGGGCATGTGACCCAAACTTCAACATCCCATATGAACCCATAAACCACACTCAAATAAACGCTATATGAGCACGCCAATCCTAGTAATAACCACTTTTCCTGATATCAACACCGCTGAGCAGATGAGCCAGGAAATGGTGCAGGTAAAGCTGGCAGCCTGTGTAAATATTATACCTGCGGGGCAATCTATTTATTTGTGGAAGGGAGAAATTTGCAGAGAAACTGAGCATATAGCGCTTATCAAAACTACTGATAAACACTACCCTGAACTTGAGTTATATATAAAACAACAACACCCTTACGAACTACCTGAGATCATTTCGACTCCAATTACTAGTGGTTCTAAAGAGTATTTAGATTGGTTAATGAATGGACTAACAAACAATTAATGACAAACAAAACATCATGAATTTATTACGTATCTCACTATTATTACTTTTTACCTTTCTAACTACGGTTACTTGGGCAGACAGCCCGCTTGCAAATCTTGCAGGTGAGCAAGAAGACGAATTTTTAGACCCTGATATCGCGTTCCAAGTTACAGCTAAACAGGGTGATGACAACACCATCAAAACCAATTGGCTAATACAAGATGGCTACTATTTATATAAGGACAAAATTAGTGTCAGCGCAGCAGATCCATCTCAAGTAAGTATAGGCGAACTTCCACTTCCTGAAGGTAAAGAAAAAGAAGATGAATACTTTGGAACCATTGTAAGTATTGATCATGAGTTTAATGCGGATATCCCAATTACCATTCTTGCGACCAATACCAATGCGATTGATTTAATTTTCAAATATCAAGGTTGCGCCAAAGCAGGACTATGTTACCCACCGATTACTAAAAATATTACCGTTCAATTAGCTTCTTCTTCCGGCGCAGCTGCGGGATCTACTGTTGGATCTGGTTCTAATGCAAGTACAGGTACAGGCGCAGGCGCAGAATTTCAATCTGAGCAAGATAAAATTGCGGGTACGCTTGCATCGGGCAAGATGTTATTTACGATCTTTTTCTTTTTTGGTTTAGGTTTATTACTTGCGTTTACGCCTTGCGTGTTCCCAATGATTCCGATCCTCTCCAGTATTATTGTTGGGCAGGGCGATAACATTTCAACCTCAAAAGCGTTTTCATTGTCACTAGTCTATGTATTAGCGATGGCGGTTACCTATACCGTTGCTGGTGTGATTGTTGGATTATCTGGTGAGAATATTCAAGTCTGGTTCCAAAACCCATGGGTTATTAGCGTATTCGCTGGAATATTTGTTTTACTTTCACTCGCCATGTTTGGTTTTTATGAATTACAAATGCCTAGCGGCATCCAAAATAAATTAAACAATATCAGTTCAGGAGCCAAACAAGGTTCTTATGTTGGCGCTGGAATTATGGGCTTACTATCAGCACTGATTGTTGGTCCATGTGTAACCGCACCCTTAATTGGCGCACTTATTTATATTGCTGAAACTGGCAATGCTTGGGTTGGCGGCATTGCATTATTCTCATTAAGCATGGGCATGGGCGCACCTCTTCTAGCGATCGGCACATCTGCTGGCAAAATCTTGCCTAAAGCAGGCGCATGGATGGATGCCGTGAAAGCCGTGTTTGGTGTATTGCTACTTGGATTGGCAATTTGGATGCTAGAAAGAATTCTACCTGCACCCATTATATTATTACTTGCTGGTGCGTTATTAATTGTTTCAGCTATTTACATGGGCGCACTCGATGCCATTAAAGAAGGGGCAACGGGTTGGTCAAAACTTTGGAAAGGCGTAGGGCTTATTTCACTTGTTTACGGTGCAATTTTAGTCATTGGTGCGGCTGGAGGCAGCAATAGTTTATTGCAGCCACTGCAAGGCATTGCAACTACTCCACAATTAGCCAGCAACGATACTCACTCTGGCACAAGCACTGAACATGCATTACCTTTTCAACAAATTAAAGGCCCTGGTGGACTGCAAACCGCATTAGCACAGGCTGCCAGTGATGGCCGCTCAGTCATGTTAGATTTTTATGCTGACTGGTGTATATCTTGTAAAGAAATGGAATCGTTTACGTTTAGTGACGGAGGTGTACAAAAATCATTAGATAATTTTGTCATCCTCCAAGCTGACGTAACTAAAAATGATGAACAGGATAAAGCTTTACTGAAAGAGCTTGGTTTATTTGGACCCCCAGCAATTTTGTTTTACGACAACGCAGGAAATGAATTACGAAATTATCGTGTAGTGGGGTTCATGGATGCTGGTAAATTTTCTTCGCATATTGAAAACTTCAAACAATCTGGAACGATTGCACTAAACGATTAATAAACGCAAGGACGTACGCATATAAGACGTAACATGAGCGTTGCTTCAGATTTAATATTCTACGATTTTAAACTTAAATCCTGCATCATCCAGCCTGCACTTCTTTATAAATAATAATAATTTATTGCGCTAAAGGTGCCATTGGAATAAGTGAACCACCTTTTCCAGCAGCCTGTTTCCACAATTCTTTAAGGCGCGCATCTCGACCACATGCGAAACGATAGTACTTATACCTAACCGGATTCTTTTTATAATAGTCCTGGTGATATCCCTCTGCCGGATAAAAAGTTTTCGCCGCCTCAATAACCGTCACTATTTCTTCTTTAAAATATCCTGAATCATCTAGCTCTTGTTTAGATTTTTCAGCTAACTTTTTTTGTTCATCGCTATTGTAAAAAATTGCCGTGCGATAACTTTTGCCATTATCACAAAACTGCCCTTTATCATTTAAAGGATCTACGTTGTGCCAATAAACGTTTAATAAAGTAACGTAATCTATTTTAGAAGCATCATAAGTAACTTCGACTGCCTCATAATGCCCAGTGTCTGTGTGGGACACTTGCTTATAAGTTGGGTTTTTAAGATGCCCACCGGTATAACCAGAGGTTGTAGCTATAACGCCGTCTAACTTATCAAAGGGTGGCTCCATACACCAAAAACATCCCCCCGCAAAAATAGCCGTAGCAGTATTACTATTCATGTCATCAGCCGCTTGCATTTTCCCAGCAAACAACCAACTCCCTAGCACGGTCAGCAGTAAGGCTACTAAGGTCCAGCGGAAGTTCTTAAGTATGATTTTCATGTAGTTCCTTTTATTACAAGTTATGGACATTACTTTTGCAGTTTTATTGCAATCTTCTTTAGTTTAGACCCTGAAAGTAGCCTTTCAATTACGTATTTATGCAAATTCCAGTAACCTGTATGCAATTTATAGGTAAATTCGTTAAATTTCTGAAAATGTGCAAATTTTTAGAAATTTGACTGGATTCGGCCATAATTTAGTGTACACTCGCAAAATTACTAAGAAACTTGCAAGATAACAACAATTAGCAGCAAGTTAATAACAAATTATGCATAAACTCTTATTATTAAACGGTCCTAATTTAAATTTACTCGGTCAACGTGAACCCGAGGTATATGGACATGAAACCCTAGAAGACGTCGTGCAACGTGCGCGTGATATGGCCAAAACGTTAGGGTATCCGCTACAAGACTTTCAGAGTAATGCCGAACATGAATTAATTAATCGCATCCACCAAGCAAAAGCTGATGACGTGGATATGATTATCTTTAACCCAGGAGCATTCACTCATACTAGCATCGCACTACGTGATGCTCTGCTTGGTGTAGACATTCCATTTATTGAGTTGCATTTATCTAATGTTTTTGCGCGTGAAGAATTTCGTCAGCATTCATTTTTATCTGACATTGCGATAGGCGTGATATCTGGCATGGGTGCCAAAGGATATGAACTTGCAGTGGAAGCTGCTCACAGTAAACTTTCAACAAATTAAACGTAAGCCCCAAAATTATTAGCAATAAATAAAAAAATTTAAAAGAGTAAAACATGGACATACGTAAAGTTAAAAAACTAATCGAACTACTAGATGAATCTGGTGTGGCTGAAATTGAAATTAAGGAAGGCGAAGAATCAGTACGTATTAGTCGTAATATCGCTAATGCTAATCAAGTAGTAGTTCCCCAAGCTATGGCAAGCCCATTGGCTCCAGCACCAAGTGTAGCTGCTGAAGCTGCAGCACCAACTCCAGCAGCGGAAGCAAATGATGATGTGCCAAGTGGACATAGTGTTAATTCCCCTATGGTGGGGACCTTTTATGAAGCAGCTGCACCTGGGCAACCTCCTTTCGTTGAAGTGGGTCAGTCTGTAAAAGAGGGTGAAACACTTTGTATTATCGAAGCGATGAAAATGCTTAACCAGATTGAGGCAGACAAAGCCGGCGTCATCAAAGCCAAGTTAGTGGATAATGCGCAGCCAGTAGAATTTGGGCAAGCGTTATTCATCATTGAGTAAATAACAAAACTTATAAAATAATTTCTTATGCTTGAAAAAGTTGTAATTGCCAATCGCGGCGAAATTGCATTACGTATATTACGCGCATGTCGTGATATGGATATAAAAACCGTAGCAGTACATTCTGAAGCGGATCGAGATTTAATGCATGTTGGAATGGCCGATGAATCAGTTTGTATTGGCCCTGCTTCATCACTGGAAAGTTATCTAAACATCCCAGCCATTATCAGTGCTGCTGAAGTGACCGACGCCTCTGCAATTCACCCAGGTTATGGGTTCTTATCCGAAAATGCCGAATTTGCTGAAGTCGTTGAGTCAAGCGGCTTTATATTTATAGGGCCTAAGTCGGAAACAATTCGGATGATGGGCGATAAAATTGCAGCAAAAGCTGCGATGCAAAATGCCGGCGTACCCTGTGTACCAGGTACAAATGAGTCGATCAGTGATGATATGGGTCGAGCTAAAGAAATTGCTCGAGATATTGGCTACCCCGTAATGGTTAAAGCTGCCGGAGGTGGCGGTGGACGAGGTATGCGTGTGGTGCATGCAGAAAGCGAATTAGAAGAAGCAATCTCTATTACTCGAAACGAAGCTGGAGCCGCTTTCAATGATGATCGCTTGTTTATTGAAAAATTCTTGCAAGATCCACGTCACGTCGAGTTTCAAGTTTTAGCTGACCAATATGGTAATGCAATCCATTTATGTGAACGTGACTGTTCTATGCAACGTCGCAATCAAAAAGTAATAGAAGAAGCACCTGCATTTGGCATAACTCAAGAGCAACGAGAAAAAATTGGAGCCAGTATTACCGAAGCTTGTCGACAAATTGATTATCGTGGCGCAGGCACTTTTGAGTTCTTATACGCAAATGGTGAATTTTATTTCATCGAAATGAATACTCGCGTACAAGTAGAACACCCCGTCACTGAAATGATTACTGGTATTGATATTGTCAAGCAACAACTTCTAATTGCTGCGGGTGAAAAGCTTACATTTACACAAGACGACATCAAAATACGTGGGCATGCGATTGAGTGCCGCATTAACGCAGAAGATCCTTACAAATTTATACCATGTCCGGGTAAAGTTACCCATTTTCATTGCCCTGGTGGACCTGGTATACGTGTAGATACCCATTTATACAATGGCTATAACGTACCTCCATATTATGATTCTATGATCGGCAAATTACTTGCGGTGGGTCATAGCCGAGAAGGTGCAATGACCAGAATGCGTGGCGCTTTACATGAAATAGTAATAGATGGCATCACCACTAATATTCCTTTGCTACAAGATTTAATGGTGGATGAGGTATATGTCAACGAGCAACACAATATTCATTACCTCGAATCTAAACTTGCGTCGTAAAACAACATTGCATTCTTAAAACAAACACTACTTTATCGTGTTTGAAATCAGTTTACGTCTAGAACGACACCAGTATCTTGCAACTGAAATTCTGCTAGACGAGCTAGGCGCCGTTGCAATTAGTATTGTAGACGCCGAAGATCATCCAATTTTTGTCGAAGAAGTTGACAGCACTCCTCTCTGGCAACACATAACACTCAAGGCATTATTTTCAGAAGATATTGACCTGCCCCGCTTGCAGAAAACGATTGAAGATGCCTTAGCTGCACCGGTTGAAATCAGAAAACGAAAAATTAAAGATCAAGACTGGCAAAAAAAGTGGCTGCAAAACTTACGCCCAATGCAGTTTAGCGAAAGGTTATGGGTGTGCCCTAGTTGGATGACTTACCCTGACCCTTTTGCCATTAACATTCAGCTTGATCCAGGTTTAGCCTTTGGCACGGGTACTCACCCTACTACGGAATTATGTTTACAGTGGTTATCAAATTACCCACTCATAAATAAGACGGTAATGGATTTTGGCTGTGGATCGGGCATCCTCGCCATTGCCGCATACTACCTGGGGGCAAAAAAGGTTATCGCTATCGACCATGACCCACAGGCCATTCAAGCAACAGGTGTAAACGCAGGCAAAAATAACATTGATCAAGGAGTTTTAACTACTATTTTAGCTGACCGCCCAACTGATCAAAACTGTGATGTAATCATTGCGAATGTTCTATTATTGCCGTTACTTAAATTTAGTGCAGACTTTGCAAAAGCGATGTTGCCTACAAGTAAAATAATATTATCCGGTATACTTGAGCAACAGCTAGAGCAGATTAAACAGGTATACCAACCTACTTTCAAAATTGACAACACTTACTCGAACAATCAGTGGTTATTAATCGAAGCTTCACTGAATTAACGCATAAGTTAACACATAAAGTTATAGATTTTATTTAACAATGTATACCAAGTGTCCAGAGTGTCGTGCAGTATTTCGGGTCACTACTGAACAACTTAATATGGCTGAGGGTTTAGTTAGGTGCGGTATTTGCGATTCGATATTTAATGGCAACGATTATATTGATGAAGATCACGACCCCAGCGCAAGTTCTGAAAATTGGCAAGAACACCAAAACGACGACAACCAAGATCTTCACGATGACCCATGGTCAATGGATGCCAACGAAGAAAGCATAGAACTTGGCCAACAAAATGACGATGACACGTTAACAGATACTGAAAGAGTTCCAACCGTTATTCGTGATGATTTTGGCGGCAACATCCTAAGCAAATCAAATAGCCCTATTCAAATTGCAGTTTTTACTTTTGGTGCAATAGTTTTAGCACTATTTTTTTTTTTTTATTTTAGCTACTGGCACAGTATAGACATTTTACCTCGTACTTGGGTGAACAGCTTTTGCGAAACTGTAGGCTGTGGTGAAGCCAACCAACGTGATTTAACCGCATTTCAAATTCTTAACCGCAATATATACACTCATCCAAATGAAAAAAAAGCGTTAATGATTACTACCTCTTTCGTAAACCAAGCTAAATTCGCACAACCTTATCCATTATTAGAAATCACTCTGCTAGATACTCATGGACAAATTATTGCCGTGCGTCGTTTTAGCCCAAAAGACTATCTTGTTAATAAATCGTTTACAGATACACTTATGCCTCCTGATCAGCCAGTAGGCGCACGCTTAGAAGTGATAGATCCGGGCAATGAAGTAATCGCATATGAGTTCGAATTCCGCTAAAGAAACAACCGCCTTTAAGCCTTTGAAAATAGGCCCTTATACCCTTGCTAGTAATATTTTATTGGCACCCATGGCTGGCATTACAGATAGCGTGTTCCGCAAAATTTGTATGCAACAAGGAGCAGGGGCTACGGTTGCAGAAATGCTTACTTCTGATATTGCACAATGGAAAAGTAACAAAAGTTCACAACGTATTATCAAGCCTACAGATCCTGAACCACGTATTGTTCAAATTTCAGGAACTGTGCCACACAAAATGGCAACTGCTGCTAAGCTTTGCATAGATAAAGGTGCACAAATTATTGATATCAATATGGGTTGCCCAGCAAAAAAAGTTTGCAAGAGTAACGCTGGTTCTGCGTTACTTGCTGACGAAAAAAATGTTGCCAATATTTTAGAAGCAGTAGTTAATGCAGTGGATGCACCAGTTACGCTAAAGATACGTACTGGCATTACCCCGCAACAAAGAAATGCAACTAACATTGCAAAAATAGCTGAATCCTCCGGTATTCAATCGCTTGCCATACATGGACGCACACGTCAATGCATGTATCAGGGTAAAGCTGAGTACAACACAATAAAATCTGTAAAAAAAATAGTGTCAATTCCTATAGTTGCAAATGGTGATATTAATTCTCCACAAACTGCAAAAAAGGTCTTGGCTTTTACTGGAGCAAATGCGATTATGATAGGAAGAGCAGCGCAGGGTAATCCTTGGATATTTAAACAAGTAAATTGCCTCTTAAAAAATAAAAAGACGCTGCCCACACCCTCGTTGGAAGAAATAGAAAGCGTAGTTATAACTCACACGGTTGGGTTGTATTCGCATTATGGAAATAAAGTGGGTGTTCGTGTTGCTCGAAAACACATCACTTGGTACTTAAAAAATTATAAAGGCTATGTGATATTTAAAGACTTGTTGTTAAAGGCGGATTGCCCACAACAACAACAGAAATTTTTAAAAGAATTTTTTAAATATCAGCATACAAACATAACGGAGTTAGCCGCATGAATGCATCATTTTCTACAGCACAAGTAACAACTTTACATCAAGAACGCCGTAAACAACCTTTACGCGATAATGTAAAAAACTCTTTACGCCTCTACTTAAATTCTTTAAGTGGCCACGAACCCGAAGAGCTGTACAAAATGTTTGTTGAGGAAGTTGAACGCCCTCTACTTGAGTCCGTAATGGAATATTGCAATGGTAACCAAACCAAAGCAGCGAGATGCCTTGGCCTTAATCGCGGCACCCTTCGCAAAAAACTTAAGATGTACGGTCTAAACTAGTATTAAGCACCAATTCTAGCCATAAATTAAAGATTAATTAGCTATACCTAGTTGGCAAATTCAGGGCCACAAGTTGTTCGTCGTGCCTTACTCAGCGTTTCCGATAAAACTGGCGTTGTAGAATTTGCGCGTGGCCTAAGCAAATTAAAAATCGAGCTACTCTCAACCGGTGGCACTGCTAAATTACTTAGCGAAAATGGAATTACTGTAACAGAAGTTTCTGATCACACGGGCTTTCCTGAAATCATGGACGGTCGTGTTAAAACATTGCATCCGAAAATACATGGCGGCATTCTCGGACGACGCGGTCAAGATGACGATGTTATGCAACAACATGGCATCGCAGCTATAGACTTGGTAGTCATTAATCTGTACCCGTTTGCCGCTACGGTAGCTAACCCAGACTGCACACTTGAAAATGCTATTGAAAATATCGACATTGGTGGTCCAACGATGTTGCGGGCTGCAGCAAAAAATAATAAGTACGTTGCTGTAGTCGTTAATCCAGCTGACTACCCCATAATATTAGACCAACTTAGCAGTAATAATTGTGCATTGGATGATAAAATGCGTTTTGATCTTGCCGTAAAAACCTTTGAGCATACTTCGCAATATGATGGAATGATTGCGAACTATCTAGGCAAGAAACTACCGAGCGGTGATACTACTTTCCCTCGCACCATGAACCTTCAGTTTCAACAATCGCAGGTTTTACGCTATGGCGAAAACCCACATCAGCGTGGCGCGTTTTATATAGAAGAAGGTGCATTAGAACCTAGTGTTGCGACCTCAAATGTTATCCAGGGCAAAGAACTTTCCTATAATAATGTTGCAGATACCGATGCAGCTTTAGAATGTGTTCGACAATTTTCAACACCAGCATGCGTAATCGTTAAACATGCGAACCCATGTGGCGTTGCTGCTGCAGACAATATTTTGCAGGCTTATGAACTGGCTTATCAAACAGACCCAACTTCTGCATTTGGCGGCATTATAGCTTTTAACCAAAGCTTGGATGCCGATACCGCAAAAATCATTATTGATCGTCAATTTGTTGAAGTATTAATTGCGCCTGTAATTCCCGAAGAAACTCGTAAAGTATTAGCAGAAAAAAAGAATATTCGTGTTCTTGAATGCGGAACATGGGAAGGTACTATCGAGTCTTTCGATTACAAGCGAGTATTAGGTGGTCTATTAGTTCAAGATCGTGACTTAGGTGTAATAAACAAAAACGATTTACAAATTGTTTCTAAACGCAATCCCACCGAGCAAGAAATTAATGACTTACTGTTTGCATGGAAGGTAGTTAAATTTGTTAAATCAAATGCTATTGTCTACACACGTAACCAACAAACAATAGGAGTGGGTGCGGGCCAGATGAGTCGTGTCTATTCTGCTCGTATTGCAGCCATCAAAGCCCAGGATGAGAATTTAGAAGTTGCGGGTGCAGTTATGGCTTCGGATGCTTTTTTCCCATTTCGAGATGCAATAGATGCCGCAAATGAAAATGGAATCACCGCTATTATTCAACCCGGTGGCTCTATAAATGATAAAGATGTCATTGCAGCGGTGGATGAATTGGGAATGGCGATGGTGCTAACCAATATGCGCCACTTCCGCCATTAAAACACGTCTTTTGGTTTGACATATCGTTGCGGAAATTTCTGCAAAGTTCTTTTACATATTTGTAAACTCTGCTTCTCGAAAACTCCCTCGTCTAATCTCAAATCAAAATTCACAATTTAATAACTAAGTCTATATCAATCTAGAATCAATAGCATGACGCTTGTTACCCAAATTATCAGCATCATGTTCCCAATTGTTGCCATCGTAGCACTAGGCACCTTTCTAGGGAGGGTATCAAACATTGATATGAATACTGCAAATCGTCTTAATTTAGATGTATTTGTGCCTGCATTAGTATTTTCCTCATTTGGCGATAAAACCTTCACTCTTGCCCCGCATATCTCTCTCGCACTTGCAGGATTCGCTATAGTGCTCTTCGCAGGGCTTGTTGCCTTAGTGATTTCTAAAATCTCAAACTTCTCTTTTCGTACCATTGGGCCACCAATGATGTTTCATAATGCCGGCAATGTTGGTTTACCAATCATGAGTCTAGCGTTTGGAAAGCCAGGGTTAGTTACAGGATTAGTATTATTTTTAGTCGGCAACCTAACGCATTACGGCTTAGGTAGCTATATTTTAAGCGCTGGCCAAGGTATTAAAGTACTGCTACGTCAGACAGTAATTTGGGCCGCTTTGGTCGCTTTGGTCATTAATATATCGCCTATTGTTATCCCTGAAAGTGCCATGTTGCCCATCACCATGCTCGGGCAAATTGCAATTCCATTAATGTTGTTTTCATTAGGTGTACGTATTGCCTCAATAGATTTTCAAGAATGGAAAGTTGGTTTATTATTTGCCGTACTAACACCTGCAGTAGGATTTTGTACCGCCTTTGTATTAGTAATGTCATTTGAATTCACTGCGATTCAAGCTGGCTCATTATTACTATTCGGCACCTTACCTCCAGCAGTGATGAATTTTTTATTTGCAGAGCGATTTAATCAACAACCAAAATCTGTTGCTTCTATCGTATTGCTAGGTAACTTATTCGCTATGATTACTTTACCTATTGCATTAGCTTATGTTCTTACAAACTATTCATAGATAACAACAAATGAAAATACTCGTAGTAGGCGGCGGCGGCCGGGAACATGCATTGGCCTGGAAGTTTAGTCAGTCACCTAGTGTATCCAAAGTATTTGTTGCACCCGGAAATGCCGGCACGGCAACTGAACCCAAAACTGAAAATATTGCTATTGATGCCGAAAACATCATGGAGCTAAAAGCCTTTGCTCAGCAAGAAACAATTGACCTAACTATAGTAGGACCCGAAGCACCATTAGTGGCAGGTATTGTTGATGAATTCAGTTCGGTATCGCTGCCTATATATGGACCTACCGCTGCAACGGCACAATTAGAAGGCTCTAAAGCCTTTGCCAAACGATTCATGCAGGAGAATAAAATACCAACTGGTAACTATGCAGTATTTACTAATTACTCAGAAGCTGAAGAATATATTTCAACACAATCATTTCCAATCGTTATCAAAGCGGATGGTTTAGCTGCTGGCAAAGGTGTGGTCATTGCAGAAACTAAACAAGAAGCATTGCAATGCGCAGAGCACATGCTGAGTGGTTCAAGCTTTGGTAATGCTGGTCATCGCATTGTGGTAGAAGAGTTTCTTCAGGGCGAAGAAGCCAGCTTTATTTGTATGGTAGATGGCAAAAACGTATTGCCATTGGCAAGCTCCCAAGATCATAAAGCGCGTGATGATGGCGATAAGGGACCAAATACAGGTGGCATGGGCGCATATTCACCGGCACCGATAATTGATGAAAATATGCATCAAAAAATCTTAGAAACCATCATAACCCCCGTTGTAAATGGTTTTGCAAATCAAGGTACTCCCTATACAGGCTTCTTATATGCAGGACTTATGATTGATGCAGACTCTACACCCTATGTATTGGAATTTAATTGCCGCTTTGGTGATCCAGAAACACAACCGATACTCATGCGTATGCAGTCAGACTTTGCTGAATTATGCTTAGCGGCCGTTAACCAACAGTTAGACCAATATACTATTGATTGGGACTCACGCCCTGCGTTGGGAGTCGTACTTGCTGCAGGTGGTTATCCTGAAGGATATGGAAAAGGTGAAATCATACGTGGTGTACCCAAAGAATCTGCAACTCAAAAAGTCTTTCATGCCGGCACCAAGCTAGATAATTGCAATGTAGTTACTAATGGTGGCCGCGTTTTATGTGCCACTGCACTTGGAGAAAATATTTCTGAGGCACAAAAACAAGCTTATAATTTAGCTAAAAAAATATCTTGGTCGAAAATGTTTTATCGAAATGATATTGGATACCGGGCCATTAATAATAATAATTGAGCATATACTCAAATTTTTATAATAAATTTCATTTTTTTAAGTTTGCTCACATAAATACAAAATATCATCGCTACTCAATCTCCTTTGTAAGCACTTCTACTAATATTATCAATATTCATTATTGTAAATTATCGATCATACTCAGTAACTTACGTTTCTATCCTAGGATTAGTTTTTCTTTCATTGACAGGGGCGAGCGATCACTTATATTGAGTTAACACTTTATATAAAAATAAATTTTAGAATTATTGTTGAATGTTCATTCATTAATTATTTAATGAATGCATTTATAATGAAAAAGCATTTTGATGCTCGCACTTAATTCTAAACAAAAGGGAACTATCGCGATGGGGCGACAAGCAGCTTATAAAAGAGTAGATGTTCTAGATAAGGCATCTAAAGTGTTTTTGCGTAATGGCTTTAAGCACACAACAATAAAAGACATTACTAAAGCGACTGGCTTACAGCCTGGAAGTATTTACTCTGCGTTTGAAAACAAAAATGGTCTATATACAGAGGTCATTGACCATTTCACCAAACGCCAAATTAGTATTTTAGATGATTGTGTAAAACAGAATGGTAACAGTATTCAAGCTTTAAGAGCCTTTTTCAAAATCGCTTCCGAAAATATCACACACCAAACTCCTGATGCTCACTGTATTTTAATTTTTGGTGCGTTTGAAATTCCTAGAAATGAAAAAAAATTACGCTACTACATAAAGCTAAAACTAAAAGAAATAGAAGCACGCATCGATACATTACTCGTTAAAGCGCAGGAAAATAATGAAATCTTGGATAGCGAAAAACCTAACGAGTTAGCCAGCTTTTTAATGGCTTTGCTATGTGGTTACCGAGTAATGGGTAGGCTACAAATGAGCCCCGAGGCAAGTGATAAATTTGTGGAAAGAATGTTTCAGGTATTAGAATCAAAAGGGAAATAGCCTATTGCTATAGGCACAACAGCATACGATGCTCCTCTATTGAATTTACCTTTTCATTGCATCAAAAAACTCATTATTTGTTTTTGTGGTTTGCATACGTCCCAGCATAAAATCAATTGCTTCAATCTCATCCATAGGATGTAAAAACTTACGTAACACCCAAATCTTAGCTAGCTCATCTTTATCAGTGATAAGCTCTTCACGACGCGTACCAGAACGATTAATATTAATTGCAGGGAAAACACGTTTTTCAGCAATACGGCGATCCATGTGAATCTCCATATTACCTGTACCTTTAAATTCTTCGTAGATAACTTCGTCCATTTTAGAACCTGTTTCAACTAATGCCGTAGCGATAATAGTAAGACTGCCGCCTTCTTCAATATTTCGCGCCGCACCAAAGAAACGTTTCGGTCTTTGTAATGCATTTGCATCTACACCACCGGTTAGCACCTTACCTGAAGCAGGCACGACGGTGTTATAAGCACGCGCTAAGCGGGTAATTGAATCTAATAGAATCACAACATCTTTTTTATGCTCAACTAAACGCTTGGCCTTTTCGATTACCATCTCTGCAACTTGTACATGTCGACTCGCTGGCTCATCAAAGGTACTGGATACCACCTCTCCCTGTACCATACGTGACATTTCGGTTACTTCTTCGGGTCGTTCATCAATAAGCAATACGATAAGAAAACATTCTGGATGATTCGTGGTAATGCTCTGAGCAATGTTTTGTAGCATTAATGTTTTACCTGCTTTAGGAGGCGAAACAATCAAACCACGCTGCCCTTTACCAATCGGTGCACATATATCAATAATTCGCGCAGTAATATCCTCAGTACTGCCATTTCCGCGCTCAAGTTTTAGACGCTCATTAGGGTGTAGTGGCGTTAAATTTTCAAATAAAATTTTACGTTTGGCGTTTTCTGGCTTGTCATAGTTAATCTTATCCACTTTAAGCATGGCGAAATAACGTTCGCTATCTTTTGGTGGACGTATTTTCCCTGAAACTGTATCACCGGTACGCAATCCAAATCTTCGAATCTGGCTGGGAGAAACATAAATATCATCAGGACCTGCTAGATAAGAACAGTCTGTTGATCTTAAAAAACCAAAGCCATCTTGCAAGATCTCTAAAACGCCATCACCCAGAATATCTTCACCGTTCTTGGCGTGTGCTTTCAGAATTGAAAATATAATGTCTTGCTTGCGTGATCGAGATAAATTATCAATCTTCATATCAGCAGCAATATCAATCAATTCAGAAGCTGGTTTTTTCTTTAGTTCGGTTAAATTCATAGCATTTAAGTCTGTTTGTTAAAATTGGTAAATGATTTTTTTACAGCAATGCAGTAGTGCACTGCATGTAAGGTTCAACGCAAATGAAGCGTTATTTCATTAGAAAATCTAGTAAGTTTCTTGGTAAATTTTTTGGAAAAAAATTTATGAAAAATTACTAGACAAGTTATCTAGTACGGTCGGTATATATATTTTTAGTTTGTGTTAATTATTTAGGTGAAATGAAGATAATATGAAAGGTTTAAATGTTTATTAAATACTTTGATCAATAAATGCAGTTAACTGCGATTTTGATAATGCGCCTACTTTAGTCGCTTCAGCATTACCATTTTTGAAAATCATTAATGTTGGTATTCCACGAATACCATACTTTGGTGGCGTATTAGGGTTATCGTCGATATTTAGTTTGGTAATTTTTAACTTACCTTCATAATCGCCGGCAATCTCATCCAGAAGAGGAGCAATCATCTTACATGGGCCACACCATTCTGCCCAATAATCCACCAGTACAGGTTGCTCACTTTTTAAGACTTCTTCTTCAAAACTGTCATCTGTAATGTGACAAATACTTTCGCTCACTTAATATTACTCCGATTGATAAAATATAAATTTTGATAAAACGAACACCTGGATTGGTGCTTTCAAGGGGGTCAAAAGTAGATAGCTGTATTTTTATGCATTCTTTATATGATTACAAGTATATTCGTATATTGATCGCATATATGGCTAAATTTACCGACAAATGTAGTAATTTTGACAAATTGTAGTGTACAAATTGGCGATTTTTTAGCCTATATTATACTGAAAGCCTTAATGCTTCTTGTCTCTGACGATCCATCCAGCAAATTAAATTAAGCTATCAATCGCCAAAATGCTTATTCATAATTCTTGCCAACAATAAAAAATTATATCGACGCATGAAAAACATGAGCATTTGTATACTCGGTGGTACCGGATTTGTGGGTAGTCACCTGTGTGCAGAACTAGTTGGGCGTGGGCATCATATTAAGGTACTAACCCGGCAACGTGAGCGACACAGAGATTTATTAGTACTGCCTTCCTTAGAACTTATTCAAACTGATATTCATAATGAAAATGAATTAAAAAAGCATTTTGAAAATTGTGATGCAGTAATAAATTTAGTGGGCATACTTAATGAAAAAGGACGTGATGGTAATGGCTTTCATATTGCACATGTTGAATTAGCGCGCAAAGTAATCACTATGTGCACAAGCTGTAGAGTACCGAGACTACTGCATATGAGTGCATTAAATGCGAGCCCTGATGAGAAAAGCTTTTATTTACGCACTAAAGGCGAAGCTGAAAACTATGTGCATACTTTTGCTGCGCGTAAGATTGCAGTTACCAGTTTTAGGCCATCGGTAATATTTGGTAGTGAGGATTCATTTACAAATCGATTTGCCTCTATTCTAAAACTAACGCCGTGGATATTTCCGCTTGCCTGTGCAAAAACTATGTTTGCGCCTGTGTATGTTAATGATGTAGTTCAAGTTATGGCGAATGCACTCACCAATAAACAGACCTATGGTGAAAGAATTAATCTATGCGGACCTCAACAATATAGCCTTAAACAATTGGTGAACTATATAGCCATCACCAGCGGCATGCATCGAATAGTGCTTGGCTTACCTAACTGGGCCTCTAAATTACAAGCTAATATTCTTGAATTTATGCCTGGCAAACCGTTTTCGATGGATAACTATCGCTCTTTACAGAAAGATAGCGTATGCCCAGACACACAGCAGAACAATGCACTTTGCACAACTACTTTAGAATCCGTTGTGCCGACATATTTACAAAATAAATCTACATACGATCAGTTTCGAGCAAAGCGCTTACATCAATAATTCACTACCGACAGGCATTCGTTGAAATCAAAATTGTTTCACGCTGTGCTTCAGGTAGTTTAGAAATCTCCTCAACATAGCGATAGAATTTTATGAAATCGCTTTCACATAAATTAAATATTTTACGAAATGCTGGCACTAAATCACGATATAAAGAAATTGCGCCAAGCTGAGCATTATTTAAAGGCCCTGACATCCACTTAGAGTATTTTAAAATGTGTTGATTACCACTACTTAAATCTGCAAATTTTTTTCTCATTTCAGAAATTAGTATTTCCTTCTCAACTTGCATTTTTTCAATGTCATACTTTTGTTGATAAAGAATTTCAAATTCATCACGACTGCTTTTAACGAACTCAGAAAATATTGATTTTTGCTTCAACCAGTCATTGTAATGCTGAACATCTTGATCACGATCTTGCTGTCCTAGCCATTGCAACACACCAATTTCTTCCACAGCGGTGGCAAACGCTTCATTAAATGCCCCATCCCCCTTTAGATAAAACTGCTGATGCGCGAGCTCATGGAAAATATAAGAGGCTGTGACGATTTCACCTCGATCCAACATGCTGCTTAACAGAGGATCATCAAACCAGCCTAGGGTGGAATAGGCGGGTACTCCCGCGACATAAACATCGAATCCTTGAGCAGAAAGCTGTTCGGCATAGTTATTTGCTTCAGCTTGGTCAAAATACCCACGATAGGGGACACAGCCAACGACCAGGAAACACCATTGATGTAAGGCAATCGAATAGGCCGGTGCAGCAAATACGTTCCAAGTAACATAGGGTTGGTCCAGCTGTACATAATTACGGTAACTATCATTTTCCGGTAGTTTTAGCTGCTTACTCGCAAAACTGCGTAACTCCTCTGCTAATCTTAATTGCTTAATTAATTTCTCGTCACGTGATGAATCGTTTACGATACTGCTAATGGGTTCGTTCTTAGAAATCAATTTAAAATGTCCCGAGATGGACTGATGGTAATAACTAAGCGTGCTACATCCTGAAATACATAGCAGTCCCATTACAACGACAATAACTCGATTTATATTACCTATCATGTTTTTACGTTATCACACTTACAAATTCTAACAATGGAAGTTTATTTAGTTGGTGGCGCTGTTCGTGATGAGCTCTTAGGTCTTCCTATTACGGAGCGTGATTGGGTAGTGGTCGGCGCAAGCCCAGAGCAAATGGAATCGCAAGGCTATAAAGCCGTTGGCAAGGACTTCCCGGTATTTCTACATCCTCATAGCAAAGAAGAATACGCCTTGGCGCGCACTGAAAGAAAAAAAGGACGTGGGTATCATGGATTTGAAGTTCATGCATCGCCCGATGTCACCCTGGAAGAAGATTTACATCGACGTGACTTAACGATAAATGCCATAGCCAAAAGTGAGCTCAACGCACTTATTGATCCTTATGGAGGCCAACAAGATTTAAAAGATAAAGTATTACGGCACGTATCCGATGCTTTTACTGAAGATCCTTTGCGCGTGCTACGTATAGCGCGTTTTGCGGCCAAGTTTCACAATTTAGGTTTCTCTATAGCAGAAGAAACACAACAACTTATGCGACACATCGTCAACACGAGTGAAATTGAGGACTTATCACCTGAACGGATTTGGCAAGAAACCTATAAAGCATTATCTATGCCTTCTCCTGAACAATTCTTTTTAGTTTTATATAGCGTAAATGCACTTTCTCAAACGCATCCGAGTATTAATGATGAATTTTCAAACCAACCATCACGAGAATTTGCCCTCGCTGCATTAAACATGCTTGCCAAAGAGGAAACAGACGCTTGCATGCGCCTAGCCTCTATGCTTGGTGGGTTATATTTTCAGCAAGCTGATAATGGCCATCAAGCGGTAAAAACATTATGTGAAGAACTTATCTTACCTAGAGCATGCAAAGAATTATTATTACTAACTGTTTTATACCAACATTCTTGCCATAATGTTTTTCAGCTGGATAAAAAACAGCTACTTGAGTTATTACGCAGCCTGGATGCAAAAAGAAAACCTGATCGTTTTATTAAGCTTCTTAAAATATTTTCGATCATTCATCAATCTATTAACTCTACAAATGACTACTTACAAGCCAGCTTTTTAAAGCAGGCTGCCAAAACTATAGAGAACATTGATATAGAACCGTGGATAAAAGCAAAAATTAGTCAACAAGAACTAGCTGACAATATTCGCAACGCACAACAAGAGCGACTAGAAAAATTAATACGAGAGAGAAACGCTTAATTGATTACATATAAACAATAAGCAAAAACAAGCCCAACAATATTCGATAGATTACAAATGGCAGCATACCAATTTTATTAACAAATTTAATAAACCAGTGAATGCATAAAAATGCCACTATTGCTGAACAGGCTATCACACCTAGGGTAAGCCCCCAGTTAATCGCCAAAGGATGCTGCATAGCTGTATAGCTGCCATATAAGGAAGCTGCCAATATGGTGGGTATTGCCAATAGAAACGAAAACCTTGCCGCTTCGACACGAGTTAGGTCTAACCACATTCCTGCTGTCATCGTCACGCCAGAACGAGACGCACCGGGTATCAATGCAAAGGCTTGTGCGATACCTATCATTAAAGCATCCCGCATAGTTAATTCTTGATTTATGCGTGTTTGCTTACCACTCTTGTCTGCATGCCAAAGTAAAAAGCCAAAAACGATGGATGCAATTCCTATTACCATTGCATTGCGTATATATTGTATTAAGAAAGCTTGCACAATAAGTGCCACTATAAAAATAGGCACGGTTGCCCACAATATTAACCAAGCTAAACGTGAATCTTCATTATGCACATTACCCGCGCCAAGGGATTGAAACCAACCGTAGGTCAATTTAGACAAGTCTCGTCGGAAATAAAACAGTACTGCTAATAAACTACCAAGATGAACCGCAATATCCATGACTAAGCCTTGGTCTTGCCATTGCATAAAAATGGGCAGTAGTACGAGGTGTGCTGAACTTGAAATAGGTAAGAATTCAGTCAACCCCTGTATGACTGCTAATAAAAAGGCGTGCAGCGTTCCCATTTTAATTATTTAATGTCTTAAGTAGTCCTACGTATACTGTTATAGTCGTGCACGCATATCGCGCAGCGTAAATCGATCCGCACCATAATCTATGCCTTTCCCCAACACCATTACCTGAAAGCGCTCACTAATTGCCGAACCAAGTGTAAGTTGTTTCAGTTGTGCAATTTGTGCCAAGCGCTCCACTTCATTCTCTGCCGAAGGTTGCCAATCCAATAAATTATTCGCCAACATGAAATTACGTTGCGAGCTAAATGCAAGCACACCGAGCTGCAAATAACTTGCACTTTTTGCTACTGCTGAAAAATCTACATCTGCAGTGATATCTTGAATACCCGGGTTAGTAAACACATCTTCCGACACCTGGTGCTTAAAATAACTACGTAATGTACCCATATTGCGTTGTGGATGATAATATTCATGGCGTGGCTGCCCATAATCAATTAAAAACATCACACACTGCTGGCAACAATTTGCCCATTCTGCAATAGACGGCTCAAGATTTAGATTAATCTCACTTTGGTAACCTTCTGCAAGCGGCTCATCTAACATTACGGTAATAAAATCTAGCGCAGCATCTAACGCTTCGGATGGATCTCTCAGACACCAACTTAATGCACCGTCATGCTCCAAGGTTACACATCTTTCGTGAGTTTTTTGTGAACCTACTTCAAAACATTTTACAGGCAATGCATCTAAAACTTCATTTGCAATAATGATAACAGTTTCAAATTCACCTGATTCATTATTATCTGGAAGCTCAGCCAACCATTCGATTTGCTCGATATAATCTGGTAATTCTTTTGCAAGTAATTCATGTTGTTTAGCTCGCAAAGTTTCACTTGGCTCATAAATATAATAACAACTGGGCAACATACTCCAGGTATTTAAATATTTGAGAATATCGCAGGCAAACTTACCGCTACCCGCACCAATCTCTAAAATCGTCCGTTGCCTATCATCATAAATTAATTTTGCACAAGCATGAGCTAAGCAAAAAGCCAAATGCACGGAGGTCTCAGGTACAGTAGTGAAATCACCATCTTTTCCAAAAATATTGTCCTGCTGCGAGTAATAACCCACCTCAGGATCATATAGTGCCATCTGCATATATTCATCGAAGCATATTTCACCTTTTTCTTTAATATGCCGATGTATACGAGTTGTACATTTTTGTGTAGCAAGCTGCTGTGCTGCAGTTAGTGTATAAGGATTTGAACCAGAAAATAGTGAGCTAGACATCGCGTTAATATTAAAACAGGTATGTTAAAGTTCGTGCAGAATTAATTAGGCTAACATTACCATGAGTAATAGTATAAAGACCGTTATGATTACTGGTGCAGCACGACGTGTAGGCGCCGTACTCGTTAAACATTTGCATCATGCGGGCATGAATATTGTTCTACACTATCGCAGCTCAGAAAAAGATGCTATGACCCTAGCGGATAGCCTGAATGCAAAACGTGAAAATTCGGTGAAATTGTTGCAAGGTGATTTAAAAGATTATCAAAACATCCCTAACTTGGTATCTGAAGGTATTACACTTTTCGGAAGAATCGATGCGCTAATTAATAATGCATCCTCTTTTTATCCGACTGATTTACAAGACATCAACGAAGAAATATGGGAAGACCTGGTTGGTGTAAATCTAAAAGCACCTATGTATTTAACCCAAATGCTTGCGGCAGAACTCAAGCAAAACCAAGGTTGTATTATCAACATTGTTGATATACATGGCGACCGTCCTCTAAAAGATTACTCTGTATATTGCATTGCAAAAGCAGGTTTAATCATGTTTACCAAATCGATGGCACGTGAACTTGCACCTGAAGTGCGCGTGAACGGTATTGCCCCCGGTGCAATTATGTGGCCTGAAGAACAGCACTATGAAGGCATGCACCAAGAAATCATTTCACGAACGGCATTAAAGCGCGAAGGCAGCCCACAAGACATCGCCGACACTGCATTATTTTTAATCGAGCATGCAAACTATATCACCGGACAAATTATTGCTGTGGATGGTGGTCGCACCCTAAGCAATTAATAACAATCCAAGGAATATCTAAATGTCTGAATTTGAAGACGTCACTGTGGTGAAAGAAGCTAATATTTACTTTGACGGGAAAGTATCGAGTCGATCTATTATTTTCCAAGATGGCTCACGTAAGACGCTAGGTGTTATGTTGCCGGGTGAATATGAATTTAATACTGATGATAAAGAACTAATGGAAATCGTTTCAGGAAACCTGGATGTACAACTACCAAATAGTAAATGGCAAAATATACAAGGAGGCGAAAGTTTTGAAGTGCCTGCTAAATCTAAATTTCAATTAAAAGTTATTAAAACCACTGATTACTGTTGTAGTTTTATCAAGTCATAAGAAAATTTATATCACTAATTCCAAATATTAAAACTAAAAATTAATCAACAACTTCACCACATTCGTCAAAAACTCTAGCCTCACAAGTTAAACATTTTTTATAGTTTAGTCTTTTATATATTTCCTCAATGGCAATTTTCTTAGATGCAAAGAAATGGTCTTCTCCAATTCTACTCACAAATCCCGTTTTAACAGCAAACTCATTTACCGTAGGTTTTAGCCCGCAGAAATACAACCCTCCTCCACGCAACATAAGTTGATTATTTTCTGTTATTAATGCTTCCGAACCGCTTAAATCAATAAAATTGATGCCAGATGAAACGACAAGCACATGATTAATCTTCTCATTTTTATATATTTGTTGAATCTGCCTTTGAATATAGTTAATTGATCCAAAATAAACAGACATATCAATACGTATTATTTTTAGCTGTGGACAACGTTTAACAGCCTTAGTCTGAAGGTCAATGAATTTACGCTTGCCTGTAGTTTGATTGACATCCACAGACAAGGTAGCAATTTTAGGCGTTGAGGTGCGTTTCAAAAAAAGCACCAACGAAAGTAGCACGCCTAAGTAAATCGCAAACTCTAATTCAAGAAAAAGCGTCGCAAAAAATGTAGTGAGTAAAATTGATGTTTCTTCTTTGCTAAATTTGAGAACATGCTTGATATGCTTAAAATCAATTAAGTTGTACGCCACAATTAAAATTACCCCGCCCATTGACGCTATGGGCAAATAGGCTGTAAGAGGCGCTACAAACAATACGATAACCATCAAAAATAGCGCTGAGAAAATTGCCGACATCGGTGATTTTGCGCCCGACGAATAATTTACTCCTGAACGCGTAAATGATCCGGACCCTGCATAACTCGAGAAAAAACTACCCACCACATTTGACAGCCCTTGGCCGATAAATTCTTGACTAGAGTTGATTTGCTGGTTGGTTTTAACTGCGATGGCTCTACTAATTGATACCGCTTCGATCAAGCCCAGTAAGGCAATGGCAAAGGCTTCAGGCGCTAAAATTTTAATTGTTTCAAACGAAAAATCCGGAGCAGACAATGGAGGAAGGTGTGCTGGAATCTCACCCACAAACTTTATTCCAACCGCCTCGCCACCTAAATACATACCTACCAAGCCACCTGCGAGCATACCAATTAACAAATTTGGTAGTTTTGGCAACAGTATTTTAACGAGAACTGCGGCAGCTAAAGTGCTCATGGCAACCCCCAATACAATTAAATTGATTTCAGAATACTGGTTAAATACGTCTGCCCATATATGTAAAAAAGACTCACCTTTAGGAATGAATATTCCTAATACATGTTTCATTTGACTCGTAGCAATTAAAATAGCTGCGCCTGCGGTAAATCCAATCACAACAGTATGGGATACAAAATTAATTATGTTACCCAACCTCGCCAGCCCAAAACTGAGTTGGTATACGCCAGCAAGAAACGTCAGCGTTAGCGCAAGACTGATAAACTCCGGTGAACCTGGTTCTACATGATGGCTAACTGCTGAAAAAATTACGATAGATATTGCTGTGGTGGGACCCGATACAAGATGGTGTGATGAACCAAACAATGCAGCGACTATGGGCGTCACCATGGCAGTATACAAGCCGTATTGAGGTGGCAAACCCGCAATAGTGGCAAAAGCAATTCCTTGCGGAAGAACAATTACCGCACCTGTGAAACCCGCTATTAAATCTGATCGTATTGTTTGTAGGTTACTGCTACTAATCCACTGCAAAAATGGGAAAAACTTTCGAATAAATATGTACACGTCCCAATCAGTATCTGGTCAAAGAATATGACAGATTAAAGGACTTAAATGGCAATGACTATTGCCCAATTTAGCTTCTAACTAGCACATCAGTCGTATATTAGCCATTACAAATCATACTCCACGATATTCAATTCACCATTATCTTCCTGCTCACCCCAAAGTTCGTTAATGGTTTTTTCTTCTTCAGGATGTTCTACATCGCCCGCTAATTCTGTTAGCGGTTTAAGCACAAAGTTGTAACGCAAGATATCAGGATGTGGAACATTCACACCTTCCATTTGCATAACAAGATCGCCATACAAAAGTTGATCTAAATCTAAGGTACGAGATTCAAAATTTTCTTTGCCTCGTGTACGACCATGATTCGCTTCGATTTGTTTAAAAACCTTGCTAATTTCCAATGGTGATGCATCGGTATCAAAACCCACTACCAAATTATGAAAATTATCACCCTCAAAACCGACAGCTTGAGATTCATAAATATTAGAAATATCTAATTCGCCGAAGTGCTCGCGCAATGCATTAACGGATGAAGGAATATTCTTTTCTTTATCGATATTGCTACCGATACTTACATAGACGCGAACCATCAGTCTGTACGCTCACCGCGCTCGATGGTGACACCTACATCCCGCGAACCTCTAACTGCTCCAGGTTTGCTGATGGTAAGGCGCACCCAGGGAATGTTGAATTCTTTTAATATAATTTCTGATACCTTCTCAATTAACGTCTCAATAAGCTCATAACGGCTCTCTTCGACAAACTGGATAATACGCTTGGAAATAGCCTTATAATCCAGTGTATCCTCAATGGCATCACTTACCGCAGCCTTGGCAATATCAGTGGCCATTTCCAGATCGATACGCACTTTTTGCTTGATGCGCTTCTCCCACTCGAATATACCGATCGTGGCATTAATTTCTAAATCCCGCAGAAAAATTGTGTCCATTGGCTAACTATATCGTTTTTTAGGTTTTTGTAGGTAGAACCTTGCATTCAGGCTAGCGCGGCTTGTGCCATTTTAGCGATTCTGTTATCTTCACG
>CAJICL010000147.1_pt1 | contig 26312 bp, 25 predicted proteins | sample 9199671 | NCBI WGS metagenome assembly CAJICL01 (sample SAMEA7708341, study PRJEB35096) | sediment metagenome | biome: marine neritic benthic zone biome [ENVO:01000025]; feature: sediment [ENVO:00002007]; material: shallow marine sediment [ENVO:03000034] sea grass bed [ENVO_01000059] ... | reverse complement strand
CTAACAAGGCTCGCGTATAACGCGGCGGTTTTTCTTTCCATAAGCGTGCCACCCACGGCTGTACATCAGTGCGTGTTTGATAGCGATAACCACTTGCTACTCGTTTTAATTCAACGCCACGTCCTTCGCATTCTGACTCTAAAACAGCAATCACTTCTTTTACTTGATCACGCGAGGGCTTTTCTTCATCTAGCTCAAATAGCTGCAATAATCGATCTATATTAAGCGCACTATCTGCAGCCATAAGTGCTGCTTCAATAATATTTTTCAGTTGGTCTTCTTTCATAAAAAATACTTTCCTAATGAATTTAGGCTTAATTGATTTCATCCTCTTCATCTAAATCAGTTTCAACAGGACCTTTAACTGCTGGCTTAATGTAGATAGGTGCATATGGTTCAGATTGAACTAACTCTATGACATGTCCTTTAATTAATTCAAGCATAGCCAAGAAGGTTACGATAACGCCGCCACGCCCCTCTTCTGGATCATAAAATCGATTAAATTCTACGAAGTCTTCAACATTCAACATCGTAAGGATGCGCGACATTCTTTCTCTAACGGATAATGGCTCGCGATCAATGTGATGACTTGCAAACATTTTTGCGCGCTGCATCACTTCTTGAAATGCGGCTATCACATCTTTTAGATCAACGTTTGGCTGTGGACGCTCGTGTTCGTATTCAGCTTGAATAACCGAAACACCAAAAGTGTCACGGTACATACGCGGAATCTCATTAATGTCTTCAGCAACTTTTTTAAATCGCTCATATTCTTGCAAGCGACGAATTAATTCTGCACGAGGATCATCTTCCTCGTCCTCTTCTACTGGTCGAGGTAACAATAAGCGTGACTTAATTTCTGCCAACATAGCTGCCATAACCAAATACTCAGCAGCTAGCTCTAAGCGCATTTCTTTCATCAGCTCAATGTAGTTCATGTATTGCTGAGTAATTTGAAAGACCGGCAACGACAAAATATCTAAGTTTTGACGTTTGATTAAATATAAAAGCAAATCTAACGGACCTTCAAATGCATCAAGAAATATTTCTAGTGCATCAGGTGGGATATATAAATCTTCTGGCGGAACCGTCATCGGCTCGCCTTTTACCACCGCAAAAGGTAACTCGCCCTGAAGATTATCTTGTGATGTGTTTTCGCTATCTGCCATATTTAACTATGATAACCCAATTGCCTCTCTAACGTCGTCCAAAGTATCGCGCGCCACATCTCTTGCTTCCTCGCAACCTTCCTTGATTATACTTTGAACAGTGGCTTCATCTTTGAGGTATTCATTCGCACGTTCACGTATGGGTTGTAATTCTAACTCAACTGCATCAATTACGGGCTGCTTGCATTCAATACAACCAATGCCGGCTGAAGTGCAACCCTCATTCGCCCAACTTCGAGTATCTTCTGAAGAATATATCTCATGGAATTGCCATACCGGACATTTTTTAGGATCGCCAGGATCCGTTCGTTTCACACGCGCAGGATCTGTAGGCATGGTACGAATTTTTTTCTCTACGGATGCCGCATCTTCACGCAGTGAAATCGTATTGTTATACGACTTAGACATTTTTTGGCCATCCAATCCAGGCATCTTTGAAGCTTTGGTCAATAACGCCTGTGGCTCTGGCAGAATGATTTTCCCTTCACCTTCTAAATAACCAAACAAGCGTTCTTTATCACCAATCGAAATATTTTGCTGAGACTCTAATAAAGCCTGCGCAACTTCTAATGCTTCAGGATCACCCTGCTCTTGAAAACGTTTGCGAAGCTGCCGATACAATTTGGCATTTTTCTTACCCATTTTGCTTATGGCAAGCTTTGCCTTTTCTTCAAAGTCCGGCTCTTTTCCATAGATAAAATTAAATCTACGCGCAACTTCGCGAGTTAATTCCACATGCGCTACTTGATCTTCCCCGACAGGAACACTGCCTGCCTTGTAAGCCAAAATGTCTGCACTTTGCAATAATGGATATCCTAAAAAGCCATAAGTAGCTAAATCTTTCTCTTTTAATTTTTCCTGTTGATCCTTATAGGTGGGGACACGCTCCAACCAACCCAAAGGCGTTATCATAGAAAGCAATAAATGCAATTCTGCATGTTCAGGAATATGCGATTGAATAAACAAAGTAGCTGCACTTGGGCTTACTCCTGCAGATAACCAATCAATAACCATTTCAGTAGAGCTTTCAGAAATGATTTGTGTATTGTCATACTCGGTTGTTAGTGCATGCCAATCTGCTACAAAGAAAAAGCACTCATGCGTATGTTGCAACTCTAACCAGTTATGCAATACACCATGCAAATGTCCAAGATGTAACTTACCTGTAGGACGCATACCTGAAAGCACGCGATTATTCTGCGAAGGATTTGTATTCATTATAAAATTATTAACTTGCTGGTCTTAATAGCTTTTCAAGGTAAGGCACATATTCTTGAGGAAAGATACCTAACAAAGACATTATAAAAATTAGTATAAATAACGAGGGCGTAAAAACGAGCTTATTTAATAAACCTGCAAACATCAATCCAAAAAGTATAAATAAACCATACGGTTCAATTTTAGATAGTAATGCAGAAATACTATTTGGCACCAAGCCTGACAAAACTCTACCACCATCTAATGGCGGTATAGGCAGTAAATTCAAAACCATTAATATCAAGTTAATAAAAATACCGGCCATACTCATATATACAAAAAATTCAGCATACGTATTACCATTGCTTGCACTATCAATAACAGTTGCCAAAATTATGGCCCAAAACATTGTCATTAGGGCGTTCGCAAATGGGCCTGCAGCTGAAACCCAGATCATATCTTTTTTAGGATTACGTAACTGATTGAAATTCACGGGTACAGGTTTCGCCCAACCAAATGCATATCCTGTCACAACGATTAAAACGATTGGCACCACAATCGTTCCAACAGGATCAATATGCTTAAGAGGGTTTAAACTCAACCGCCCCATAGTCGCAGCAGTTGTATCTCCAAACTTTTTAGCAACCCAGCCATGGGCCACTTCATGCAGGGTGATCGCGAAAAGCACAGGCAGAGCCCAAATTGTAATCGTTTGAATGGTGTTCATTAATTGCGTTTATTATACGCAGCGTATGTGTGAAGTTATATGCTGATATGTATATATTGACCTGCACAGCCTATTATTCGCTTAACCAACTTGCATCTCCCTTGCCTTGGCGCAATATAGTTGGACTTGAGCTAACAAAATCTATAACCGTCGTGGCTTCTATGCCGCAATAACCCCCGTCGATAACTAAATCAACTTCGTGTTGAAGCAAGTCTTTCATCTCCTGAGGGTCGGATAGTGGCTCATCACGATTTGGCAAAATAAGTGTACTACTCATTAAAGGTTGCCCAAGTTCTTCACATAATTGCAGCGCAATGGGATGATCAGGCACTCTTAATCCTATGGTCTTGCGTTTTGGCGTTTGCAGCCGACGCGGCACCTCATGCGTGGCTTTCAATAAAAATGTGTACGGACCTGGCGTAGAGTTTTTCATTAAGCGATAAGCACTATTATCTACAACCGCATACGTAGACAACTCCGATAGATCTCTACAAACCAAAGTAAAATGATGCTTATCATCAACTTTGCGAATTTTACGAATTCTTTCCATCGCTTGTTTATCGCCAATGTGGCACCCCAAGGCATAGCAAGAATCCGTGGGATAAGCTATTAGCCCGCCTTGATCAATAATCTCCACGGCACGACGAATTAATCGCTTTTGCGGAGTGACAGGATGGATTACGAAGTACTGACTCATGAGAATGTGCTTGCCATTATAATAGATCTAGAGCCTTACTAGCCCAGTTATTGCTTAGTTTTAGGCTGCATTTCGTCTATTTATTGCTATACTCCGCACCGTTATTGCATTACTTTCAACAAATCTAGAATGCTCTTCAAAGCTAATTCAATTCATCCTTATTAAATACTTACTATGTTATATGCCTTTATCAGTCAGGACGTTGAAAACAGTCTTGAGAAACGATTATCTGTACGCGAACAACACATTGCACGCCTAAATGCCTTAAAAGATGAAGGTCGACTCATCATTGCAGGACCTCATCCCGCAATTGATAGTCCTGATCCAGGTGATGCAGGTTTTACTGGCAGTTTAATCGTGGCTGAATTTGAATCACAAAGTGCGGCACAGGCCTGGGCAGATGACGACCCATATATTGAAGCGGGCGTTTATGAAAACGTTATCGTCAAACCATTCAAACTGGTCTTGCCATAAGTAATTTTACATCTACATTTTTATTAGACTCTTTTTACTCTCAACTATTAAGGAATATTCATGTTTAAACAAACAATTTCAGTCATTGCAGTCACTCTGTTTTGCTTTAGTGTTTTACACGGCTGCAAAGGCGAAGAAGCGCCTAAGACAGACGTAGCAATGGATGACAGCGGAGAATACGCACGTGTGAATGATGTTTCTATATCTAATAATGACTTTGCAGAATTTGCAAAAGCGAAACGCGCATCCCAACCTGAACAGAATTTCACAGACAAAGCTATCACCGACGAAATGATTGCCACAGAGATTTTGCACCAAGAAGCCATTAATGCTGGTATTTCTCAGCGTCCTGAAATTAAGGAACAGATTAAACGCCAAGAAAGTAATATTTTAATTAACACCTTAATGACCGAAAAATTTGCGGACTTAAAATTCACCGAAGATGAACTCAAAGCAGAATACGATCGCTTAATCGGTTTAAATGACGCAAGTGAATATAAAGCACGACATATTTTGTTACAAACCGAAGATGAAGCAAAAGTTGTTATTGAAGAATTAAAAGGTGGCGCCAATTTTGAAGAACTTGCTAAAGCTAAATCACAAGGGCCTTCAGCACCCAATGGCGGTGATTTAGGCTGGTTTAAAGCGGATACCATGGTACCTGCATTTGCCGATGCCGTTAAAGTTATGGAGAAAGGCGCCTACTCTACTGAAGGTGTGAATACCCGTTTTGGTTGGCATGTAATTTTATTAGAAGACAAACGCACAACTGAACAACCAGCTTTTGAAGACGTTAAACAAAATGTGCAGCAAAGTTTGACGCGCAAAAAAATCGAAGCATACGTGGACGAGCTTGAAGCAAAAGCTACTATCATTCGTTCAGATGAAGTTGCAGAATCTGAAGCTTCGGACAGTTAACTAAATGTTTTTAGTCACGAATTAGTTCCATAAATTCAGAGCGTGAACGCGAATCTTCGCGAAACGCACCCAGCATAGAGCTAGTTACTGTTTTACTGTTTTGTTTTTGCACACCACGCATAACCATACAGAAGTGACTAGCTTCAAGCACCACTGCTACACCATGCGCATCTAATACTTCAATAAGACCACTTGCAATTTGAGTAGTGAGCCTTTCTTGCACTTGCAAGCGTCTTGCAAACACATCAATCACACGCGCAATCTTACTTAAACCTATAACTTTTCCTCGCGGCAAATAGCCAACATGCGCCCGCCCAAAGAAAGGCAACATGTGATGTTCGCATAAGGAATAAAATTCAACATCTTTAACTATCACCATTTCTTCACACTGCTCTTCGAACAATGCATTCTTTACAACATCTTGCACACCAATCTTGTACCCGCCAGTAAGAAAGTGCATCGCTTTAGAAACACGCTTAGGTGTATCCAACAAGCCTTCGCGATCAGGATCTTCGCCAATTAACTGCAACATTTTTCGCACATGCCCCTCAAGCTCAGAATCTCGATCTTCGTCAATGGCGACGATGGTGTCTTCGAAATATCTTCCACCCGCAAGCACTTCTAACGTTTTTTTGTTCATCCTGTTCATTTCCTGAAATTCGTAAAATGATTAATTATTTTATGAACCCTCATAATAGCAGCTTATTGCTCTCGATTTAAAACACGTTTACCTAGCTATATAGAGGCTACTTTAAAACAAAAGTAGTTATCAATATTGACCAGCCACACCTGAAAGCAGAGAATGGCGTTGGCTTGCACAAAGAGCATGGCACTGTATTTACATAATAATCATTCAATCTTGGGAGGCAAACGAATGGATAATGCAATACCTACAGACTCTGTACTTCGTCGACATTACGAATCTACTCTAAGCGAGAAAAAACAAAACAAACCATCAAAAAGTGGTGGACTTATGAGTAGACTAAAACGCCTATTTACTTGATTACCCGCTAAACATTTATGCCTTGCGCATATCGCAGCAAGGCATAAGTAAAACGACCATCGCCTGTCACATACGTGTCTGGCATAGCGCCTTTTGTTGTTGCCTGAATCTTTACACCATTTTTGATCGGTGTTATCGAATGGATCTCTCGATATTTTGTCTGCGTTACATCATTTTTATTTTTATAGTAAAGGCTTTGATTAGTAACTAGCAAGATTCCTGACTCTTCAGTCTTAACGGCTAACTCTTTATAGCGTTTTTTCATCAAAACATTATTCAGCACAGAACTTAATACAGTCCATTGCTTATCTTGCGAATATCTTTGTTGTTCTTTCTTGGCAGTATTTTTAAATTCCCAAACGATTGATTCATACTGCTCAAGCTTTATGCCTTCGGGCACATGCTCAAAAGATTTTTCAATTGTCTGCCTATTTTGAATGCAATCAAAATACTCAAGGTTTTCTAAACGAGTCAATAAATAATCATCTACGTCTTCGTTATTGATTTCTAATCCATTGGCAATACGCAATAAGGTTTTTGTCACATCAAGATTAAATGATGAACTCTTAACAACAAGCTTGGCTTGCTGCTGCCATTGTTTTGTAACTAACTCTTTGAAATGGGATTGTGAAAACTGCTCGGTAGGTTTGCACGATTGTATAGCCTTAATGGCATCAGAAGAATTATCGGTATTTTCTATGCATTCCGAAAATTTCTCGTGCAAGCATTTTCGAGTGCTTTGATAAACTGTAAGACAGGACTTGTGAAGTTCGTGAAATGGCCCAACTGACTTACTACAGACTACACACTTACCCACAACTACACATTAACGGGTTTATTCGTCTTCGAGCTCGTCATACAGCTCAGTATCAGTAGATAATTGACCATCGTTTACTAAAAACTCTCGATTATCGAGGTATGCATCGCGTATAAACACATAGCGATCACGACTTAATTCTTTAGCTTTTTCTTCCGTTACCATTAGTTCGGCACGAGTATTCACTGTGTCTATTGCGAACAAGACATTTCGCTCTGAAGTTTTTATATCAGCCCAGTTTGGAGGATAGATAATTCCATCAACAACTTTACCAGGGCCATCGCGAAGATTACTCGGACCAAAAAACGGTAACACTACATATGGACCAGTGCCTGCTCCCCAGTACCCAAGGGTTTGCCCAAAGTCTTCATTATGTTTCTCTAAACCCATATGACTAGCAACATCCATAATACCTAACAAACCAATTGTTGAATTAACTATTATTCTTCCAATATCAGAAGCTGCATCGAGAAACTTAAATTGCAAAGTGTTATTGAACGCCACTCCTAGATCATCAAGATTAGAAAAGAAGTTATGCACACCTTTTTCTGCAATATCTGGGGTGACTGCTCGATACCCTGTTGCAGCTGGCACTAAGAATGCTCGATCTAGCGCATCGTTAAAACTATACACCTTACGATTAAAGCCTTGCCAAGGGTCTCTGGCATCAGCCGTCACCTCAGGCGAGGTTGCACAGCCGCTAGTGAGCAAAGCGAATAGAATCAAGAAAGTAAGATATTTAGCCATAATGATGTTTATATAATTATTATAGTTGATGTTTTAAATTGATTTAGCCGCGATGTCTAGAAGATTTTGCAGCAATACGCATGCGCAATGCATTTAATTTTATAAAACCCTCTGCATCTTGTTGATTATAGGCGCCTTCGTCATCTTCAAAAGTGGCGATATTAGCATCAAATAAACTATGCTTTTCAGACTTGCGTCCCGCCACACTGACATTGCCTTTGTACAGTTTTATACGTACTGTGCCACTAACATTCGCTTGCGTTGCATCAATAAGCTGCTGCATGGCGAGCCGCTCAGGGCTCCACCAATAGCCATTGTAAATTAGCTTCGCATAACGCGGCATAAGCTCATCTTTCAAATGCGCAAGCTCGCGATCCATTGTAAGCGACTCCATTGCACGATGCGCCTTAAGCAAAATTGTACCGCCAGGTGTTTCATAACAACCCCGTGATTTCATTCCTACATAGCGGTTTTCAACAATATCTTGCCGCCCCACTCCATGCTGACAGGCAATTTGATTTAAAGCAGTGAGTAATTGTGCAGGGGTTTGCTGCTCACCATCAATACTAATGGCATCACCTTGTTTAAATTCTATTTCTAGATATGCAGGTTTATCGGGAGCATTTTCAGGAGAACAACTTAATTTCCACATATCTTCTTCAGGCTCGCACCAAGGATCTTCTAATGGGCCACCCTCATAGGAAATATGTAAAAGATTTGCATCCATAGAGTAAGGAGATTTTTTTCCGCGCTTTTGCTCTACGGCGATTCCATGCTTATCTGCATAAGCTAATAGTTTTTCTCTAGAGTTAAGGTCCCATTCTCGCCAAGGTGCAATTATTTTGATATCGGGATTTAAGGCATATGCCCCTAGCTCGAAACGTACCTGATCATTACCCTTCCCGGTTGCTCCATGTGATACGGCATCTGCATTCGTTTCCGCTGCAATCTCAACGAGCCGCTTTGCAATAAGGGGCCGTGCAATAGAGGTCCCAAGCAAGTATTCACCTTCGTAAACCGTATTGGCACGAAACATGGGAAACACATACTCTTTAACAAATTCTTCCGTGAGATCTTCTATATAGATCTCTTTTATTCCTAATGCTTGCGCCTTAGCTCGGGCAGGCTCAACTTCTTCTCCTTGGCCAATATCTGCTGTAAAGGTTACAACCTCACAGTCATAAACTTCTTGCAGCCACTTTAGAATAACCGAGGTATCTAGACCACCCGAATAGGCGAGTACAACTTTACGAACTGATGACATAGTATGTATTTAATTGGAGCGCTTAATGCACATTTTATGAATATTGAATTATAACTCGAAAATAAACATTAACATGACATATCCCTTGCTAGCAAAGAAAAAATCAAGTGAGTGAAGAAAACTCACAAGAATTTATCCCCTTTGCCAATCTATTACGTGGATTTTGTCCCGTAGTAATCGATGTAGAAACTGGCGGCTTCAACTCCAACACCGATGCTTTATTAGAAATTGCAGCCGTGCTAATTAGTATTAATCGGGATGGAGACCTGTATAGAAAAGAAACAATCTCTACGCATGTAAAACCGTTTGAAGGCGCAAACTTAGAACCCGCCTCATTAGAAGTAAACGGCATCGATCCACACCATCCCTTACGCCTTGCACTAGACGAAAAACAAGCTCTACCGCATATTTTCAAACCCGTGCGCAAACATGTAAAAGAAAACAAATGCACCCGTGCCATCCTGGTAGGTCACAATGCTTTTTTTGATCTAGGGTTTCTTAATGCCGCTGCAACACGTACTGGAATTAAAAACAGCCCATTTCACCCATTCAGTAGTTTAGATACTGTCAGTCTTGGTGCATTAGCCTATGGCCAAACAGTGTTATCCAGAATTGCTCAAGCGGCCGATATTGAATGGGATAATAATAGTGCACATTCAGCCGTTTACGATGCAGAGAAAACTGCAGATGTATTTTGCAAAATTATGAATATGCGTAAACAGTTAGCTAGTCACTCTCCTGACTAACTTATAAAACATTTAAGCCTCTTTTGTAACCGCCTCGGTTATCATATTTTGCAGCTCACCTTTCTCATGCAACTCTAAAGTAATGTCGCAGCCACCTATTAGCTCACCGTTAATATATAACTGAGGAAAAGTTGGCCAATCAGCATATCTCGGTAAGTTTTCAAAAATTTCAGGGTCCATCAACACATTTACATAAGCAAATTCATGGCCACATGATTTTAGTGCTTCTGCTGTGCGACTAGAAAAACCACACTGTGGCATTTGTGGTGTACCCTTCATATAAAGAACTACTGAATTTGATTCCACTTGTTCTTTGATGCGATCTAATACGTCCATTCACATAGCTCCAAAATTGATAGAATTTCCTAAGCAATATTTTACTGAGCTCGAATTAGGTAGCAATAGCTGTATCCACATTGCGCTGCAACCACAACTCTAATAAGGCTAAATGCCACAACTTGCTACCTCGCAATGGGGTCATAAAGGCCTCAGGCTTACTCAATAGCTTGTTTACATAACTCGACTTAAACAGACCTCGCTGTCTACAAGCATCTGAATTCAAGACGTCCTGCATAAACTCCAAAAACTCACCACGCACATATTTTAATGCCGGCACAGGGAAATAACCTTTTTTACGATCAATGACTTTGTCAGGCAATAAACCTCGCGCAATATTTTTAAGTAAAAACTTCCCTCCATCTTTAGTTTTAAATTTTGTTGGTACACGCATTGCTAATTCAACTAATTCGTGATCCAAGAAAGGTACGCGCGCCTCTAGGCCATAAGCCATTGTCATATTATCTACGCGCTTCACGGGGTCATCAACAATCAACGTAGTCACATCCATATGCAATACTGCATCTAAAAAGTTTTTTGTATGCGCATCTTCCAAAAGTTGTGAAACTTTTTTCGATGTAAAATCTTCAGCTAAATAGTCTGCATGCAAAGTTTCCTTCATTTCTGCATGAGTGCGATCAAAATAGTGCTTGGCAAAACTTTCTACTGCAAAGTTATTTTCAGCTTGCATTAACGGATACCAAAAGTAGCCTCCAAACACTTCATCTGCGCCTTGCCCAGACTGCACGACAGATATATGTTGACTAACCTGTTCAGCTAGTAAATAAAATGCCACCGCATCTTGCCCCACCATAGGCTCGGCCATATGATCGATAGCCTGAGGCAATCTCTGTAGTACCTCGTCATTTTTGATATAAAACTTATGATGTTGTGTCGAAAATTTTTCAACAATAGCATCGGAATATTCAAATTCATTCCCTTGCTCTTCAGGTTGATCTTCGAAACCAACTGAGTAGGTTTGAATATCGGAAACACCAGATTCTGCCAACAAACCCACTAACAAACTCGAGTCCAAACCACCAGAAAGCAGCACGCCAACTGGGACATCAGCAATATTAAGTCGACGCTCAACTGCCACACTTAATGCGGCATGGATATCATGTCGCCATTCCCGCTCATCTCGATGTGTATCTACACTATCTGCGTGCAATTTCCAATAACGCTCCGTAACCGCCTTACCCTCTTTACTCACTAACATATAATGAGCAGGAGGTAGCTTACGCAAGCCTTTTAAAATAGTGGTAGGCGCTGGTACGACAGCGTGCAAACTTAAATGATGATGTAATCCAACCGCATCAAATTCAGTATTCATACCTCCAGCTGCAAGCAATGCTTGTGAGTTAGAGGCGAATCGAAAATATTTTTCAGTCTTATTGTAGTAAAGCGGCTTAATTCCTAAACGGTCACGCGCTAAAAATAATTCTTGTTTGTTTTCGTCCCAAATTGCAAAAGCAAACATTCCGATTAACTTTGCTACACATTCCTTTCCCCATTCTGCATAAGCTTTCAGAATAACTTCTGTATCACCCGTAGAATTAAACCTATAACCTTTTTGAGTAAGCTGCTCACGCAACTGCGGGTAATTATAAATTGTGCCATTAAATACGATTCTTAAATTTGAATCAGAATCGTGCATCGGCTGATTTGCATTAGCTGATAAGTCAATTATAGATAAACGACGATGGCCTAAGGCAATCGCTTTTGAAATATAAACACCTTCATTATCAGGCCCGCGATTTTTTATTCTCACCAGCATGCGCTGCATGGTTTGTGGCTGAATCACATTGGAATCAAATCGAAATTCACCGCATACACCACACATCCTATGAACCCTTAAATTGATTTAATGATAAAACTCTATATTTAAGGCCATCACTAATTCTCTGATGACAGCAACAATTCTTCAAGGCGTATAAGTTTAATTGCACAGGATTCATACACTTATAATAAAGGTTAAGTTTATAGAATGGGTTGGTTATAATCTTATTTAAAGAAGAAAAAGCCATAACGGCCTATTTCATAATAACAATACAAATAATAATTACATTCAGACTAGAGAGGCGTAACTAATGAATCCTTTAAATTCTATTCTCGGCACTATCATAGCTGGCTTTATTTTAGCCATCGCTATTGCATTTGTTTTTGACCCTAATGCACTGCACGCATGGTCACTCGTAGTTTGGCTCCATGTGTTAGCAGGTATAACATGGATTGGCCTTCTGTATTACTTTAATTTTGTTCAAGTTCCGGCACTTGGTGAAGCTGCAGCGGACAGCAATGGGCCTGGGCCCGCTGCGATTGGAAAATACGTAGCACCTCGAGCATTAGCATGGTTCCGCTGGGGTGCGCTTGCTACTTGGTTAACGGGTGCGGCTGCACTTGAATACGTAGGCGGTTTTACAACTCACTTTTTTGCATCAAATGGGATAACAGTTATTGGTATTGGGGCATGGTTAGGCACCATTATGCTATTGAATGTTTGGGGTTTAATTTGGCCAAATCAGAAAAAAGTTCTTGGCATCAAACCAGCAAGTGATGACGAAAAAGCTACCGCCAAGAAAATTGCTTTTATTGCCTCAAGAACAAATACCTTACTCTCGATTCCTATGCTTGCTTGCATGGTCGCCTGGGGGCATGGTGGTAATGCGGGGCTATTTTTCTAGACCTTAGTTTCCCAAAAAAAAGGCCTTACCAATAAGCCCAGCCCTAGGTGCTGGGCTTATTTATTGCTTATTATTTTTGCTTATTTATTAGGCAGCAGTATAATTTCACCTCCGGCAGCTAAATCAGCTGCCGTTTTTATTTTTGAGACCTAAGCAAACTTTTATATGAAATGTCAGCAATTGAGAACAATTTGATGTCGACCTACGCACGCAAGCCGGTAACTTTTGTTAGTGGCAGTGGCGTATGGTTAGTCTCAGACCAGCAAGATAAATACCTAGATGCGTTAGCAGGTATTGCAGTATGCGGTCTTGGGCATGCGCACCCTGATGTCAGTAAAGCGATAGCTGATCAGGCTGCAACCTTAGTGCATACCTCCAATATTTATCGAATCGAATTACAAGAAGAATTAGCTAAAAAACTTTGTCATTTATCATCGATGGATGCTACGTTTTTTGGAAATTCCGGTGCAGAAGCCAATGAAGCTGCGATTAAATTAGCACGCGTTTATGGACATCACCGAAATATCAAAGAGCCCGCCATAATTGTCATGGAACATAGTTTTCATGGACGCACCATGGCCACGCTTACTGCAACCGGTAATCGAAAAGCACATGCAGGCTTTGAACCACTTGTACCAGGTTTTGTAAGAGCTCCTTACAATGATATTGAAGCTGTAGAAAACATTTTAAGTAACAATGTGAATATCTCTGCAATTTTAGTAGAGCCCATACAAGGTGAAGGTGGGATTCATATTCCTGAGAACGGCTATCTTTCCAAACTAAAAGCTTTATGCGAGAAACATAAAATCCTGCTAATGCTAGATGAAGTACAAACAGGAAATGGCAGGACCGGGAAATGGTTTTGTTTCCAACATGAAAACATTCAGCCTGATGTTTTAGTAACGGCAAAAGGCCTTGGAAATGGCGTTCCTATTGGCGCATGTTTGGCTACTAAACAAGTTGCAGACTTATTTGCTCCGGGATCACATGGCTCTACTTTTGGAGGCAATCCATTAGCATGCCGTGCGGCCATCACCACACTCGAAACCATAGAAAACAATCATTTGATTGACAATGCAGCAAGTCTTGGCAGTTATATTCTCGATGAATTAGAAGCAAAACTCTCATCCAACCCAATAGTAAAAGAAATACGTGGAAAAGGTTTAATGATTGGCATCGAGCTTACGGTCCCCTGCGCGGAATTAGTGAATAGCTGCCTTGAACATAAACTATTAATTAACGTTACGGCAGAACGAGTAATAAGATTACTCCCTCCGCTGATTTTTGATAAATCTAATGCAGACACTATGATAAATATTCTGGTCAACTGTATTGAAGATTTTTCTGCAACACAACCATAATCACACACTAGTTTTTAAATATGAGCACACGCCATTTTTTAACATTATTGGATTACAGTCCTGAAGAATTAAGGACATTGCTTGCGCGTGCTATCGAGTTAAAAACAATGCGCGATGAAGGTGAAAGTTACACACCTTTAAAAGATAAAACTTTAGCAATGATCTTTGAAAAATCTTCGACACGCACCCGAGTATCCTTTGAAACTGGCATGGTACAGCTTGGCGGTCACGCATTATTCCTCTCTCCCAGAGATACACAATTTGGACGTGGCGAACCTATTGAAGATAGTGCTCGGGTATTATCACGCATGGTAGATGGCGTGATGATTAGAACCTTTGAACATGAAAATGTAGAAAAATTTGCGGCTCACGCATCTATCCCCGTAATTAATGGACTAACTGATTTATTCCATCCATGCCAATTATTAGCAGACATGCAAACTTGGTTTGAACATCGCGGAGATATTAGTGGTGCAACTGTTGCGTGGATAGGTGATGGCAACAATATGTGTCACTCTTATATTAATGCATCATCACAACTTAGATTTCAGTTAAATATCGCTTGCCCACAAACATATTGCCCCGACGCTAACATTGTTAATCAAGCTAAAAACAAAGTCATGATTACAGATGACGTTAAGCAAGCAGTAGAGAACGCTGATCTAATTGTGACGGATGTTTGGGCCAGCATGGGCCAGGAAAAAGAACAAAGCGAAAGAGAAGAAGTATTTCAATCTTTTCAAGTAAATAGCGGATTACTTTCTCTTGCTAATAAAGATGCATTATTTATGCATTGTTTGCCCGCACACCGTGGCGAAGAAGTTACCGCAGAAGTGATTGATGGACCACAAAGTGTAGTGTGGGATGAAGCTGAAAATCGATTACACGCACAAAAGGCATTAATGGAAAATTTAATGTCTTAAAAGCCAAACACGCGCTCTTAATCAACTAAAACAAATTTTGTGCACAGATTTTATTTCCGCTTCGCCAGCACTAAAGAATAATATTCATTAGCAGGTTGAAAATGCATTGCTTCAATCAAACCACTCTTATCTAACAAATTTTTTATAGACAGCGGTGTATATTTTCGACTTATTTCAGTAAGTATTTTCTCGCCTTTTTCTAAATTAATCGTTTTATCTAATGCAGGAAAACTTACATCTTGAGCGCACTGCGAAATTAAATACATTTCAATTTGTTGCAATTTTTCATTATAGATCGCCTGATGTGAGAATTTATTTAAATCAAAATTAGCACCTAACTTATAGTTCAATACATTAAGAACGTTTAAATTAAATTTAGCAGTGATCCCTTCACTATCATCATAAGCCCGTTCAAGCACTACTCTATCTTTAACACGATCCATGCCAATTAGAAAATAATCATCTACTGTCATTTTGTTAGCCACTTCCGATAAAAGCTCAATGGACTCCAGCTCGGTAAAATTTCCAATAGAGCTGCCAATAAAGGCGTAAAGTGCAGGACTATCAATTTTTGGCACAACATGCATTGCCGGAACATATTCCCCAACCACGGACTTAATATGTAAATTGTTATATTTTTCTAGCAAACGATGTGCTGATTCCATTAACACTTCTACACAAACATCAATACTTACAAATGTAAACGCACTCAAATCTAATTTAGATAATATTGTAGATAATAAAATTTCCGTTTTCGCCGAGGTGCCTGCGCCAAGCTCAGCACAGCTATTGGGTTTTACAACATCAATTATGCTTTCAGCATGTTCACGTAACAGCTTAGATTCAATTCGCGTAGGGTAATAATCTTGTGTCTTGCAAATGGCATCAAAAAGCTTCGAGCCTTCGTCATCATAAAAATACTTTGGTGGGAGGCTACGCGGACACACAAACAGACCTGTCTGAACATCCTGTAGCAGGGATACGGATGCATCTTGTGAAGATAACTCCTGAAGATGAAATCGTTGGCTGGGCAGAAGAAGATCCATTAGATATCGCTTTAAAATCAGAGTAGCATTGCTCCAAGAAACTGTCTAATAAGAAGCTACATGATGGCAGCTATACAGCAAAATGACTGCCACTACTTTTACTGTATACACCGCAAAGCAATATAAAAAATTAGAATAACAACACTTGCTTAGAGATTACATTCTACGTTTATAAAAAAATAAATATTTGAGGGAGGAGCTAATGGAAGCATTATCATCGCTTTTAAATAAGCTAAGTAGTTTCATCTGGGGACCCGTTATGCTGGCCCTGCTACTTGGTGTAGGCATTTACTTAACCCTGGGTTTAAAACTTATGCCATGGCGAAAAATTGGCCATGGGTTTACATTACTTTTCTCTGGAAAAGCCGATAAAGACCAAGGTGACATCAGTCCTTTCCAAGCCTTAATGACAGCGCTGTCTGCAACCATCGGCACAGGAAATATTGCCGGTGTAGCAACGGCAATTTTTCTCGGTGGACCCGGTGCAGTTTTCTGGATGTGGGTCACCGCATTATTTGGTATGGCAACAAAATATGGCGAAGCCGTATTAGCGGTTAAATATCGTGAAATAGATGCACGTGGCAAACATGTAGGCGGGCCCATGTACTACATCAAAAATGGTTTGGGTGATAATTGGAAATGGCTTGGTTTTCTATTTGCTTTATTTGGAACCATCGCAGCATTCGGCATCGGAAATATGGTGCAATCAAATTCTGTAGCCGATGCACTCAATTCAAATTTCAACATCGATCCTCTCTTTACTGGCATTGCACTTTCCATACTAGTGGGACTAGTAGTTCTCGGCGGAATAAAACGTATCGGAACAGTTGCAGGCAAACTCGTACCGATCATGGCCATTGCTTATATTGCTGGATCATTAATTGTAATTTTTTCGAACTTTGGACAAATTGGAAACGCATTTGGCTTGATCTTCTCAAGCGCGTTTAGTGGCACTGCTGCAACAGGCGGGTTCGCAGGCGCTGCAGTATGGGCTGCAATTCGTTTTGGTGTCGCGCGTGGTGTATTCTCAAACGAAGCTGGTTTAGGCAGTGCACCGATTGCACATGCTGCCGCACAAACAAATGATCCGGTGCGCCAAGGCATGATTGGAATGCTGGGAACATTTATTGACACGATTGTTATTTGCACTATGACTGCACTAGTAATTCTATTAACTGGGGCATGGACCAGCGGCGAAACTGGCGCATCACTTTCTACCCTTGCTTATGGCGAAGGATTAAATGGAGGAAACTACATTGTTACGTTTGGGTTAGTGATTTTTGCTTTCACCACATTACTAGGATGGAGCTATTATGGAGAACGTTGTGCAGAATATATATTTGGCGAAAATATCATCATTCCTTATCGCATATTATGGGTAGCAGCAACTCTTGCAGGAACAATGATTAAACTTAGTTTTGTATGGTTGCTTGCTGATGTAATGAATGGTTTCATGGCAATTCCAAACTTAATAGCGCTAGCAGTGTTAAGCCCTGTTATTTTCAAAATAACTAAAGATTATCTAAATAAAAACTGACTATTAAAATAACAAGCAGGACGTAATGAATCTAACCAGTCATAGCAAGGATGCTTTAAGCGATATTAACCGCGCTGTTAATACTGCCTTGGACGAAGATATTGGTAGCGGCGATGTCACCGCTGCTGCATTTAATAATAACGAGACAGCTTCTGCCAAGGTCATTTGCCGTGAAAATGCTGTGTTGTGCGGCCAATTTTGGTTTGACCTCGTTTTCCACAAACTCAATCCAGATATTGTTATCGACTGGCAATTAAATGATGGAGATACTTTAGAAAAAGATATTTCGGTATGCACGCTAAGTGGCAACGCACAGGCTATTTTAACGGGTGAACGTACCGCACTAAATTTTTTGCAAACTTTATCAGGCACTGCCACAAAAACCAAAATTTATGTTGACCGTATCTCAGGCACCCATGCGAAAATATTAGATACACGAAAAACACTTCCAGGAATGCGCTATGCGCAAAAATATGCCGTGCGATGCGGCGGCGGCGAAAATCATCGCATGGGTTTATATGACGCAATTCTAATTAAAGAAAATCATATTGCTACTGCAGGTTCTGTATCAAAAGCTGTTAATCAAGCGAAACAACAACACCCCACAATTAAATTAGAAGTTGAAGTTGAAAATTCCGAACAACTTAAAGAAGCATTGAATACTCAAACTGATGTTATATTGCTTGATAATTTTTCTTTGTCAGAATTAGAAAATGCAGTCGCACTTACCGACGGCAAAAAGAAACTTGAAGCTTCGGGGAATATGACCTTAGAGAATATTCGCGAAGTAGCTAAAACCGGGGTTGATTATATTTCCATCGGCGCAATCACCAAACACTTACAGGCAATAGATTTTTCGATGCGCTTTAAAGCTGAGTAGCTTTTTTGGCTTGTTGCCAGAACTGCTCTAACTCCTCTAATGAATAATCATCGACTTGTTTACCTTCACGTTGCGCAATTTTTTCTAAAAATTGAAACCTTTTAATAAATTTTTTATTTCCCTTACGCAAAGCATTTTCTGCATTAACATTTATATGGCGGCTTAAATTAACAACCGAAAACAATAAATCTCCCAACTCTTCTTCTAATGCTTCTGATTCTTTACTTGTACTGATTACCTCTTTTAACTCATCTAACTCTTCTTCTACTTTTTCTACCACTTCAGAAATCTCTTGCCAATCAAAACCAATACTTGAGACACGTTTTTGAATTTTTTTTGCGCGTAGCAACTGCGGTAACGCATCCGGAATATCATTGAGAACACTATTAAAATTTGAATCCGTTTTTTCATTGCGTTCTTGCTGTTTAATCTTCTCCCAACCTTCATTAGTCCAAACTTTATTACTATCATCAGTTTGTTTACCAAATACATGTGGATGTCGACGTATCAATTTGTTACATATATTTTCAGCTACATCATCCAAATCAAATAGGTCTTGCTCTCTAGCCATTTGCGTGTAATAAACAATCTGCAATAACAAATCCCCTAGCTCATCTTTTAGTTGCAGAAAATCTTCTTGATCGATGGCATCTGCTACCTCATACACCTCTTCAATTGTATAGGGTACGATAGACGAAAATGTCTGCTGAATATCCCAAGGACATCCGCTCTCTGGGTCACGTAGCATCTGCATAATTTTCAGTAAACGCAGTAGATTATCCACCGGTCAATTAGCCTTAAATAGTGAGATTGAAGAAGTTATGTAATTTATAATATTATTATTTTCTAATTTAGATTTTTGCTAATTAGAAATTCAAATAGTAGTGCCTGTTGCTCAAGCTAATGAAAATCTAAAGAATTTGGCTAAATAGTAACCGCCTACTCTTTATTTATCAGTACCTTCCAGATACTTTTCAAACCACTTTTTTTGTATAGTAATGTGAAATTTGTCATACTATTATCATGATATTCGAATGATAATGAAATGACACCACCCGAAGAAAAAAAGCCTCAAAATTCAGCCCTATTGCAAGTAAGGATATCCCGTGATTTACGTGATGAATTTATGCGCCAGGTTAAAGATGAAGACGATAGCGCTTCTCGTCTGGTTCGGCTATGGATTCGACAATATATAAAAGCTAATTCACAAGAAGATCTTTTCAACACGTGATTCGAACAATCGACAAACGTTTCAAGAATAAAATGAGCGCAAATCACGCACATAACGAAAGTGGTTCTAACCAGCTTTCGAATATGGCTATAAAAGTTTCTTTGGTTAATGTTGGTAAAGACCTGTGGACTTATCTGTGCAGACATACTCCACCACCACTTGCTATTTCAAATCTTGCTAGCGAGCAACAACTTACCGATATACTTCATGATGGTCGTATAGATAGCAAAGTAATCGTTCTTGGCCACCATATGAAAGAGCCTTTAAAAGTTATCAGCTGGATTCTTGAGCACGATGCAACGATTAAAATATTTTTGCTACGTAAACCAACAGATTTTGATCTCATCAATCAAACTATCAAAGAATCCACAACATTATCAAAAGATGTTGAAGTCTGGTCCACCGCCAATATTAAATCACTGCCTGCCGCACTAAAAAGTTCAATTGATGATTCCGATATAGAACATGAGAATTTAATTGAATTTGATACAGCAAAAAATTCTGTGCCTGAGATTATTCCTATTAGCGACCAACAACGCTCTGAACATAAACTGGATACTATCTTAGAAGTTGCAGCCATAGGACTGCTAAGCATCGATGAAGAAGACACTATTGTTGAGCTCAATACTACTGCTGCATTAATGCTGAATCTTGATGAACAAGACTCACTAGGCACACCATTGTCATTAATTTTCAAGCAGTCAGAAATTATTAAACTACATCATATAATTAACACTTGTGAGGATAATGAGGAAGAAATCAACCCAGAAATTAAATTCACTAACCAGGATGGTTATATAAAATTCCTTCGAGTATCTGCGTTCAACGAAAATGACAATGATCAAACTACTTTTAGTTTAATTCTACAAGATATAACTGAAACTTCTATTACTGAGAATAAACTTGAGCAAGAAAAACAACGTAACCGCATTACATTAAAACTTCTTAAAGACGGTGTAATTGCTACTGACATAAAGTGCCAAGTTGAATCAATGAATCCTGTAGCGGAAGGATTAACCGGTTGGCCTAGCTACGAGGCCAAAGGCAACCATGTCGATAACATCCTAAAACTAATTGATGCTACTACAAGAGAACGTATTACAAATTTAGGCAAAAGCTGCATAGAAAAGGGCAAGCCAATAGAATCGAAAAGCAATCTTATTTTGCTAGATCGTTTTAATAATGAGCATCCTATTGAGTTATCCGCAACACCTAGCAGTTCATTAAATATTGAAACAGGTGGTTTGGTTTTAATATTTAAAGATGCATCTGAGACGAACCGACTCACTCAAAAAATTAGTCATCAAGCATCACATGATGCATTAACTGGCCTCCTAAACAGACAAGAATTTGAATTACGTTTGGAAAGTGCTATATCAAGTGCGGCTACTCATGATGTGGAACATGTTTTATGTTATTTAGATCTTAACCAATTCAAAATAATAAATGCCCAAGCAGGACATACCGCTGGAGACATTGTACTTAAGCAAGCTGCAGATCATATGAAACAACATATGCGAAGCATCGATGTTTTTGCGCGCTTAGGTGGCGATGAATTTGCATTACTACTAATTAATACTACCGCGGATCAAGCTAAAATTATTGCGCAAGACCTTATTAATACCATTCGCAGCTCTACTTTTAAGTGGCGTGATCAGCATTTTGAGATTGGTATTAGTATTGGGCTAATTACTATAGACAAACATTCTCAAGATCCTGCTCACATGTTAACGCGTGCTGAACTTGCCTGCTTTACTGCAAAAGATCACGGCAGAAATAAATTACATATCCATCGCAAAGAAGACGATGAATTAACACGACGACATACGGAGATGATGCGTGCAGCAGGTGTAACTGGCGCATTACAAGAAGATCGCTTCAGAATTTATTGCCAACCTATAGTAGCTTTGTCACCTGAAAACACCGAGGCATTGCATTACGAATTATTAATTCGTTTAACGGACCCTAAAGGCGACTTAATTATGCCTGCTAGCTTCATACCAGCTGCAGAGCGTTATGGTTTAATGACCAGTCTAGATCGTTGGATGATAAGCACAGCATTTCGAAGTTACAACGATATATTTGGTAGTGACTCCGGTGTTCAGATTGCTATAAACCTCTCAGGCAATTCTTTAAACGATGACTCATTGTTAGATTTTATCAAAGATGAAATTAATAAAACTGAAATTGAACCATCAAATGTTTGTTTTGAAATTACCGAAACCGCTGCAATCAGCAATTTAGACCAAGTTAGCCAACTTATACTAGAACTTAAGAGAATTGGATGTCGTTTTGCATTAGATGATTTTGGCAGTGGTCTTTCTTCATTCACTTATCTAAAAAATCTACCAGTTGATTATTTAAAAATCGATGGCAGCTTCGTACATGACATGATTGATGACACTATTGATCACGCCATGGTTGAAGCTATTAATCAGGTTGGACACATCATGGGTATAGGCACCATTGCGGAATGCGCAGAAAGTGAAGAAGTTGTCGAGATGCTTCGTGAACTTGGTGTTGATTATGCGCAAGGTTATGCAATGGGTTCGCCCGTTCCAATTGAAGGCTTGAAACAGGTTACCTAGCACCATGGCTATCGCACCACATATTGAAGAAGAAGTTACCGAAGTAGATACTCTTCGAAATAAACTAGAGTCGTTAGTGCATGATGCGCGCAGAAATGAAATCACCCTCCGTAAATTCCAAAATTTAGAATTAAGACTGTTAAGCTGTAGTTCTCTAGCTGAACTCATGCAACTAATTGCACATAAAAGTAAATCAACTTTTGGCTGGGATGTATTAACTATAATATTGCATGATGAACATCAAGATATTAAACGTTTATTGCGCGATGTAGGCGAAGACACAAGTCGTTACCCAGAACTTATTTTTACCAGTGATATTTTACAACTTAAGAAATTTTATGGTCGTTTCAAAAAACCATTGCTAGGATCATTCGATAGCAACCTTCATGAAGGTTTATTTCTAACGGACAGAAAGTTCCCACGTAGTGTGGCCTTGCTACCTCTATTTCGTAAAAATAAATTACTTGGCAGCCTAAACTTAGGTAGCTTCCAAGTAGGTAGGTTTAACAAACAAGATGCTACTGATTTTCTAGAACATTTAGCAGCAGTTTTAGCGACTTGCCTTGACACCACTATAGCGCAAGAAAAACTTAAACAGGCAGGTTTAACTGACTCATTAACAGGCGTAAACAATCGCAGATTTTTTGACCAACGTCTGAATGAAGAGATTTCACGCGCCCAACGATTACAATCATCTGTAAGCTGTTTATTTATTGACATTGATCACTTTAAAGTAGTTAACGATAGCTTTGGTCATGAAACTGGTGACAACGTACTAACTAAAGTTGCAGAACTCATTCGTGCACAGCTACGTAACATTGACGTTGTAGCTCGCTACGGCGGAGAAGAGTTTGCAGTATTACTAGAACAATCTGGACAAGACTGGGCTGAAGAAGTAGCGGAGCGCATTCAGAAAAGTATTGCTGAAACCACTTTTGTGAAAGGTGAGAACTGCTCATTAACCGTATCCATAGGTGTTTCTACCCTAGAGCAGCCAAACACAAGTCAAAACACCTTTGATCTCGGACGCGAGTTACTTCGTAAAGCGGATAAAGCTCTATATCAAGCTAAGCAAGACGGGCGCAATAAAGTTGTACTACACAGCACGCTATAAATTAACTTAAGTCCAATCAATACAAACCTAATTAATCCAAGCTGGGAAATTCCCCTAGTGGCCGTTTAAAAGTAAACGCTGTGGGTTCTTTCACTAATTTCTCTCTAGCTTGTTTTTCATTACCCCCTAATAGACTAAACGGCAACGACACTACATAAACTGCTGAGCCTAATATGGTTGTGACTAAACCAACTGGTCTTGCAATAATAGCGTCAGCCACCATCGCCTCAGCTGAGCCAGATTCAACAAAGTAGCTACCATGATAATGACCATGAATTTCATGTGTAGCATCACTTGCAATAACTTTTACAGATAAAATAAAGCAACAAAAAAGTATTATTAATAAAGATGTTTTAACGCTCATATTAAAATCTCCACACACTTTATGTTCATTTAAATACTTAAATTAATCATTGGTATTTGCATAGTAGCTTAGAGCATTCAATAATTAATTCTTAATATTAATAGTAGTTTACTCGCAAACAAATCATTACGCATAACAAAATATAAATGCTGTTTGCCTTATAACTCTCAGAATATTAGAGATATTTATAATAAAAATTTATAAAAATATCCTCATTAAACACATAATTTGTATTTATTGAACTACAGCACATAAATCAGGAGATTAGCGCTCAATTTTTTTGCACTACGGCCGATACACTGAAGTGTATGAAAAGGCAAACTCATCGAAAGATGGGGACGCAAAGTCACCGGTCTAACGACTCTTTGCTAACTCTTTGTGAGTTGCATAAGAATCTATGATAGCGGAACCGCTAATAAACAGTGTATTTATCGAGCATGTATTTATGCTCTTCTAAGTGGTCTTGTTAAGCCGTGGACATGCAAACGGAAAACATATGTACCATTCAAGCTCGCAAAATAGTTCAATTAAGTCTTACTACTTACTAACGTATTTACTCGTAAGCTTATTAGTATGCCTATTGTCCAATACTGCAAACGCCGCCTCACAAGGTAAACTAGGTATTCAATCCTCCGCCTCTGTTGATATCTCAGTTACAGTAAATCAGTCTTTAAACGCAGTGAGCCCAAATGAATTATTGCTAAACAGCTCTAATCATTCCGGATCAACAAGTATGCCATTTTGTATTGCTCACCATGGATTCAAGAAAAAATCGAGCGTACCTTATTCGCTATCTGTTGATAGCCTAGACACTTTGCACCAAGATTCGCATACACTTCCATATAAAATTTATTTAGAAGGTAAAAATACTAATAAGAATAAACTGCTGTTACGCAGTGGAACTACAATTACCCAACAAAGCACACTAAAAATTAGTCCTCAGGTAGTTCATGACTGCGCTGAAAATGGCCTGAAGTTGTCAATCGAAAAAAATAGAAACACAAAGAAAGGCGTATTAACCACTACTGCGCCTGGATTAATGATTTTATTAGTAAGCCCATATTAGTAGAAATATTGACTTAACTTGAGTCTTAGACTTGAGAAGATACATTAATATTATATCTCTTAGGGGATATAATTTTTGAGAATCTTGTAATAAATTCCCACCTATGTCTTAAATCTTTAACTTCACTATGTATAATCGAGATCTCCATTTTTTAGTGCTCGCCAATAATAAAAATTATAAGGTCGGGCTGCATAATTTTCATATAAACCAAGGAATTAAAGATGAGTACGACGAACGATGCCCTAGCAAAATGGGTAGAAGAAGTAGCGGCACGAACACAACCCGACAATATAGTGTGGTGTGATGGTAGTGACGCGGAATACGATCGCATGGTTGATCAGATGTTAGAAACTGGCACGCTAACAAAACTTAACGAAGAAACTCACCCTAATTGCTACTTACATCGTTCAGATCCATCTGACGTTGCACGTGTTGAACATTTAACTTTTGTCTGTTCTAAGAATGAAGAGGATGCAGGTCCAAATAATCATTGGATGGATCCTGTAGAAGCACATAAGAAAATTGATGCTTTATTTGAAGGCTGCATGAAAGGCCGCACCATGTATGTCATTCCTTATTGCATGGGCCCAATCGATTCACCTTTATCACGCAATGGCGTTGAAATCACTGACAGCCCTTATGTTGTAGCCAACATGAAAATTATGGCTCGCATTGGTACACCTGCATTAAAGCGCATTGAGAAAGAAGGAACTTTTGTTAAAGGTTTACATTCAACAGGTGATCTTGACCCAGAGAGACGCTTCATTATGCATTTCCCTGAAGAGCTATCTATTAAGAGCATCGGTTCTGGATACGGTGGTAATGCGCTATTGGGTAAGAAGTGTCACGCTTTACGAATCGCAAGTTGGCAAGCCCGTACTGAAGGTTGGCTTGCAGAGCACATGCTTATCGTTGGTCTAGAAAGCCCTCAAGGTGAAACTCATTATGTAGCTTGCGCATTCCCATCTGCTTGCGGAAAGACTAACCTTGCAATGTTAATTCCACCTGAGCAATACAAGGGCTGGAAAGTTACTACAGTTGGCGATGATATATGTTGGTTACATCTGCGCGATGACGGTCGTTTATGGGCAATCAACCCTGAAGCGGGTTATTTTGGCGTGGTACCTGGTACTAATGAATGGTCAAATAAAAATGCTTATGACACATTAAAGAAAGATGCCATTTTTACTAACGTTGGTACTACAGCTGATAACCAACCATGGTGGGAAGAAAAAGATGATGGCATGGAACCGGCAACGGATTGGAAGGGCAATGCCTATGATCCTGAAGTAGGTCCAGCAGCACATCCTAATTCACGTTTTACGGTCTCAGCCAAAAACAACCCTGTGTATTCGCCAATGGCAGATGACCCTAATGGTGTACCTATCAGTGCGATCGTATTCGGTGGTCGCCGTAGAGAATT
>CAJICL010000313.1_pt1 | contig 28183 bp, 36 predicted proteins | sample 9199671 | NCBI WGS metagenome assembly CAJICL01 (sample SAMEA7708341, study PRJEB35096) | sediment metagenome | biome: marine neritic benthic zone biome [ENVO:01000025]; feature: sediment [ENVO:00002007]; material: shallow marine sediment [ENVO:03000034] sea grass bed [ENVO_01000059] ... | reverse complement strand
TGTAAGCTCTGAGTAGTCAATCGCTACCAAAATATTCTTATATGGGAACATTCTTTAATACCTCTTGTTACGTATATTTTGTATATCATCCAGAAGTTGTAACGCTAGAGCTTACAGATGTTATTTTTAAGAAATTAGAGAGTATTGATAAAGACTCTAATGCGAAAATAATTTTGTTTCATGTAGTGGAGCGTGATATGCCTACGCTAATTGGGGCATCACAAAATGCGGCGATTAGTTATAGTAGGGAATGGTCATCGGAAGAAATCAAACTAAAAGAAGAGGCTGAAAATAAGCTTAAAAAAGAAGCCGAAAAATATGATTTGCATAATGTTACGTATTTAGCTGAGGTGGGAGTGCCAAGATTTTCCATACTTTTTGCATCTAAAGGCATAAAAGCAGACCTAATTATAGTAGGTGCGCATGGTGCGCATGGTATTAAGAAATTAATTGGTTCAACCGCGCAGTCTGTTCTTAATAATGCAAGGTGCGATGTTTTAGCTGTTCGTAAGAATTAAAAATTTAACTGGGGCTGGATGTTGTAGCCATTTTTTTTAATTGCTCATCAATTTTATCAAGTTCTGCATTGGCTTGTTCTAGTAGTCTTTGCAACACTTCATAATTTTCAAGTTGTATTGCTTGTTCCTCTAAATCTGGGCTCAGGCCTCTTTCAAAATCTTCCTTAATAGCGGTTACGCGTTCAATTAATTTGTGCTGTTTGGTTAATAGCTCATCTCTAGTAGTTGTGTTAGACATAAATTATTTTCCTTTGAAAGTGAGTGAAGCTTATTCTTCTTGAATCGATATAATATAAGTAACTAATTCTAATATTAATCCTCTAGCGTGTAAGTATTCATCAATTTCATATTTATCTGCGTTATTAAAATACTTTTTAGCATCTTCGTTATATCTAAATGCCTCTTTACGATAGCGATCTCCCCAAATTGGCATTTCCCTAGTGCCATGTGTATCAATTTGTTGGGAACCCTCAATGACTTGGTATACCTCTGTGAATGGGAAATGACCATTGTTATTTTTACTCAGGACTGTTAGATCTGCTGGTTTTTTGGTCAACGAATCGGACATGACACCTTTCCCCTTGGCATTGAACCCATGGCAAATAGCACATGAACGCTCAAATTCAACCCCACCTAATGTTGGATTTGGATTTGATGAGTTAGTAGAGTCAGCGGAATGGGTATTAAGTGAAAACATTAATAGTGAAACAGCTGCTAATTTTATCGTTGGCGACATAACTATTCCTGAATTATTTGTAGATATAAAATAATATCCAATGCTTTAGCTTTTGCAACCGTATTAGGTTGACCACTTTCTTGGGTTTCTTGTATAAATTTATATCCCCAAATCGGCATTTCAGACGAGCCATGTTCTTCCATGGCATATGAGCCATCGAATACACCCCATATACGCTCGAATGGAAATGCGCCATCATTGGATATGGAAAGTTGAGTTAGGTCTTTAGGTTTTCGCTTAAGAAAATGCACTATGGGGCCATCACCTTTACCGTTGCTTCCATGGCAAGAGGCGCAGTAATTTATAAAATCTTTTTTCCCTACTACATCGCTAGTATTTTTTCCCGCCTCAGCAAAAGAGTGATTAATTGAAAGTATGCAAATAAAAACTGTAATAAAAATAGTATTAGTAAATTTCATAAATCATTACCTATGGCTAGTCTATGTAATCCTTCATGGTCTCTTATCTCGACAAGTTTTCCATGAACCTCGATAAATCCGCCTGCTTGTAGTCGAGAAAATAATCTACTTACGGTTTCCATTGCAGCAGAAAGGTAGTTCCCAATATCACGTCGTGACATATGTAAATTGAATTCATTTTTTGAAAACCCCCTTTCGGCATAACGTTTAGAAAAACTAATCAATAAGCTTGCAAGACGTTGTTCCGCACTTTTTGTTCCTATTAATAGTGTGTGTTCTTCCTCATCACGAATTTGATGACTCATTTGTATCAGTAATTGCTGATAAAGTACTGGCACTTTAACTGCCAATTCCAGATAGCGTGCGAATGGAATTTCACACACATAAGTTGTCTCTAGTGCTTGGGCAGTGGTTGGGTATATGCTCATGGTTGCGCCATCTAATGCAACAATATCTCCCTGAATTGAAAAGCCTAAAATTTGCTCGCGACCATCCTCGTCGTCAATAAATGTTTTTATTGAACCGCTACGAATTACAAAAATTGAGCTAAACTCGTCACCTGCTTGATATAAGTAATCGCCCCGATTAAGTTTTTTTGAATGGGTGACAATCTGATTAAATGCATCAAGCTCATCGCCATCTAATGCATGAGCAAGACACTTTTGCGCTCTATTACAACCATTGCATATATTTTGAATCTGTTTTTTTGGAGCAGTATAGATTTCTTGTAAGGGTATAACAGTTGCAGTTTGCATAATCTTCCTCTCGAGTCTAAGTAATTTTATGAATATCCCTGATTTCGATACAGATTTAATATCCTTGCATTGATCAATTATTATTGAAATTATTAGATCTCTTGTGGAAGCATCAAAATATTCGTCTAAGCGCGTAGTCGTATTTCGGGAAATACGTAGTTCGTTAGCTCAGTTGTTTCTTATTAAATGTTAGCTATATTTATCAATCCTTTGATAAATATAGGGATAATATAAATAGGAATCATATCCACGCTTGGTATGATGGCATTATTATGTATAGCGTAATTTAAAGTTACTAAGAGCCAATATTCAATTGGCTGCGCACCAACAGTGAGATTGGATTTTAAAAAAAATAATATTAATTAACTGTCCATCCTAATAACGTGAATCAGCAAGATTTTAAAAAAGCCGCACAAAAAAGTGAACTTTCATCTAGTTCAAGTGAACGCTTGCGAGCCATTATAGATACCGCAGTCGAAGGAATCATTACGATTGATAGTGATGGGATTATTCAATCGTTTAATCCTTCTGCAGAAAAAATATTTTCTTACAAAGAGAATGAGGCAGTTGGAAATAGTATCAATTTACTTATGCCATTATTTTTTCAGCAACAACATGATGATGCACTAAAAAATTATTTGAGTAGTGGGAAAGCTAACATTATTGGCATTGGGCGTGAGGTGTGTGGTGTACGTAAAGATGGCACAGAGTTTCCAATGTTACTTTCAGTTGGTGAATTTCTTGAAGGGGAGAAAAAGTTCTTCACAGGCTTTGTTTATGATTTATCTTCTGAGAAAAATTATTTAAAAAAAGCAGCAAGCCTCGAGCATATTCTTGAGAACTCTGTTAATGAAATTTATATATTTGCTGCTAATTCACTGCAATTCATTCGTGCGAATAAGGGCGCATTAAAGAATATACAATATACTAGTAGCGAAATCCTTAGCCTAACCCCCGTAGATATTAAACCAGAATTTTCACTAGAAAAGTTTCAGAAGCTTATAGAACCCTTGTCTAGTGGAGAAGAGGATAAAATTGTATTTACGACTATGCATCAGCGTAAAGATGGAGGTCGCTATCCTGTAGAAGTCCATCTTGAGTTATCGGAATACGGAGGGGAGCCAGCCTATATAGCCATCATTTTAGATATTACTCGCCGCAAGCAAATAGAAGAATCTTTACGGCTAAAAGAGGAAGAATTTCAACTTATTTTTGAGAATGCACCAATAGGATTGGCGGTGTTAGATTTGGAAGGAAATTACGTAAATGTGAATCCATCTTTGTGCGATATTCTAGGATATTCAAAGCCAGAGCTATTGAGTTATTCCTATAAAGATATTACGCACCCTGATGATATTGTAATCAGTAGTAATTATCTGCATAAACTTCTTAGAGGAGATTTTTCTGGTTTTAGTATAGAGAAACGCTATATACGTAAAGACAAGAGGGTTATAAATGTAGCTTTAAGTGTTGCACTTGTGCATGAGAGTGTTTCTCTTGCACACAATGAAATGGGTAAGCCTGCTTTACTGATTACCCATATTCAAGATGTTACTGAAGAAGTAATGGCTGAAGAGAAAACCAAGGCGCTTCAAGAGCAGCTAGCACATTTGGATCGCGTAGGAATGATGGGTGAAATGGCTGCAGGTATAGCGCATGAAATTAATCAACCGCTTACCGCAATTGATTCTTATGCTCAAGCTGCACAACGCAGAATAAAGGATAAAAATCTCGATCTTAATAAAATCCAGGAATTGCTGGAGAAAATATCTAAAGCTTCAGCTCGTACAAGTGATGTTATATCTCACATGCGCGCTATGGTTAAACGTCAATCTAATCAGCATAAGCGCTTTAATATTAATATTCTAATAGAAGATGCTGTAAAACTAGCCGAAGCAGATACTCAGGCAGAGAAATTTAAACTCAAGCAAGATCTTGCGGGACCTTTTTCGGACGTTATTGTTGATCCTATCCAGATTCAACAAGTAATATTAAACCTTATCCGCAATGCAATGGATGCAGCAGCACAAGAAACTGAAGAAAATAAACAAGTCATTATTAAGTCGGCGTTATTAGCTGGAGAAAATAGAATACAAGTATCAGTAATAGATTTCGGCAGTGGTATTAATGATGAAGCTGCAGAGCAATTATTTAATCCATTTTTTACGACTAAGCCATCGGGCATGGGTATGGGGTTAGCAATATGCCAATCAATAATACAACTGCATGGTGGACATTTATGGTTTACGCCTAATGAAAAAAAAGGTAGTACTTTTCATTTTACTTTGCCTACTGCTTTGAATGAAAATAAGTGAAGATCAGCAAATTGTATTTGTCATCGATGATGATGAAGACGTGCGCGATAGTTTAGTTGAATTAATTTCATCTATAAACTTGCATGCAAATGCCTACGATTCTGCGATTAGCTTTCTTAATGAGTTTGATTTAAATGTACCTGGTTGCATTCTTGCCGACGTGCGTATGCCAGGTATGAGCGGAATTGAATTACAGCATAAGCTAAGAGAATTAAATGCCCCTCAGCCTTTGATTATTATGACGGGGCATGGTGATATCACTATGGCTGTACTAGCGATGAAAGATGGTGCATTTGAATTTATGCAAAAGCCTTTTCGTGACCAAGAGTTGTTGGATTGTATTACTAAAGCGCTTGAGTTGGATAATACTAATCGTCGACTGCTTGAAAAACAGCTTGCACTGCAAGAACGTGTCAATTGCCTAACTTCACGCGAGCGTGAAGTTATTGATAAAGTAATAGATGGAAAGGCTAATAAAGTAATCGCACGTGAGCTTGAAATTAGTGATCGAACTGTGGAAATTCATCGCTCTCATGCTATGGAGAAACTAGGTGTAAAGTCAGTAGCGGAACTGGTTAAAGTGATGCTTAATGTTCAAGCTTAGATAATTAAATTTGCATATTTTTATATGTAGTAGTTTGCTAAATTTCTACTTATTTTGGTGTTTCATGTTATTAAATTCTAAAAAAGTTGACCGAGATCATGATTTGATAACTGCATTCTATGTCACGATTTTACATAACGTTAATTATCAAATTAGGTATGTAGCTACTGCAGTAGTTAAAGTTATAAATGGCTTGGAAGTCGTCCAAAAAGAAACCTATTCACCTAATAATTGGTGACAAAAGTACGTGTAATCAACTTTCTCAATTACTAAATAAGATTCCAGCTGAAGTCAAAATATTTGAAAGTGCAGAAGTTTTTCTTGCTGCTCCTATTTCAGAAAGCCCAGCCTGTTTGATCACTGAGGTTAGACAGGGTGATTCTGATGCAATTACATTTATTAAAGAGTTGCGCAAGCATGGTTTATCCACTCCGGTTGTAGTGTTAGCGGATGGCAATAACAGTGTAAATACTGCAGTAAAAGCGATACAAGCAGGTGCATCTGATTTTATTGAAAAGCCAATTGTGGAGAGAGATTTTATTGAACGGGTGCAAAAAGTTTTAACGATTAATGATTAAATATTTTCTGGCATCTTAGTTTAGTGTTGAACAATAAGAAGACAATATATTGACCTAGCTCAGTTATAAAAAATTACTATTTATGTAGTATATAAATGTAATAAAAATATATTGAATTAAATGGAGATAGCGACATGAGATATGCATCTAAACACGACCTTTTTCTTCATGATCTAGTTTCTTTCACTAAAGAAAATTGGTTTGAGGTAGCGCTTTTATGTCTATGGATGAGTGCAATGTTTTGGTTTTTGATTGAAGTTTTTAAATTTTAAAATCACAATAATAATTGTTGATCTAGTAAATTAAGAGTTGTGAGCGCCTTGCGATTATTTTAATTAGTGTCGTGGTTGCGTTTTAAGGCTAAGGTTGAACGCATTTAACCTATAAATACTGTAAGGAACTAGTTAAAAAGTAATTTACCTAAATTCGGGGGTATTTTTACTCAACGAAAAATTCTAGCTTGATTCCTGCCACGTCGATAATGTCATGGGCCTCAATAGGTTCTGCTTTAGGACCTATTATTACACCATTAAGTTTTGATGGGGTTTTCTGGTTACCATCAATGTGCATGATGAAGTATCCAGTATTTCGTTTTGTTATTCCTACTACCGCAACATCAGGTTTTCCCACTGTAGTTAAAGATTTGTCTAAAGCGATTTCTTTGCCACTATTTTTACCATTGAGAATTTGAATTCGACCAATGCTTGATGAGGCAGGTTGTGAGTTTATCTGAATGTCATCAGTGTCTGTTAGACCAGATATAGGTTTATTCTCTGTAATATTTGTTGATATTGCCTGTTTTAAATTTTTATCATTAGTTTCATCAATACTAGAATTATCATATTCATGATTATTATTTTCGCCTTCTATATCCGAAACTTCTGCAAGAGTATTGTCTTCATCTTCACTAGCGCACATTGCTTCTTCAAGTGAATTGATCTGATCATCTATATCTTGTAAATACTGCTCTTCTTCAAGCGCATTTTTTCTCTTAGTTGTTGCCGTCATAATCAGTGTCTTTTCAAATTCACTGTTGGCAGAACTAGAGGCTAGGTGATTCACATATTTGATACGGTGGTTGCCGACATCAATAATATCGCCATCTTTTAGAGCATGTTTTTTAATGATCTTAGAATTTACAAAGGTACCGTTTGTGCTATTCAGGTCTTCTACAAAACAATCATCTAATACAGAACTGATTTGTGAATGGTAACCACTGATGGATAAATTATCTAAACAAAGGTCATTGTCAGTTCGTCTGCCAATGGTGATGACTTCTTTCTCGATAGGAACTTCATCAACTATTTTTTCGTCTAAGCTGATAATTAGTTTTGCTGTGCTCATAGTCTATTTCGACAATAATTTGCTGAATTTCGATTTCCAGTTCTTCTTCCCAGGAAATTCTTTATTTGGTTGTGCTAACAATACCGAGACATTGTCGCGGCCGCCGTTATCGTTCGCTATGGCAACAAGTTTGTCAGCTAGCTGGTCCAGATTGTCTCTAAAGGCGGTTACGGTTGCATGAATTTCCTGATCATCGACCATATCTGTCAGACCATCGGAGCACAGAAGATAGATATCACCTGGCATTGCTAAATCTTCTTTTATGTCTACAGCAATACTTCCTTCGATACCTAAAGCGCGTGTAACTAAGTTTTTGTTTAATGATGTGTTGGCTTCTTCTTGTGTATAGAAGCCGCGATCCACAAGTTCTTGTAATAATGTGTGGTCAACAGTGATTTGTTGTAACTTACCGTCTCGAAAACGATACATTCTTGAGTCACCAACATGGGCGATAGTGATTTGATTATCATAAAAAACTCCCATAACCAAAGTAGTTCCCATGCCGCGATACTGTGCTTCGTTACTGCTCATTGAAAAAATAGCTTCATTAGCTTTTACGACTGAGTTTCTAGCAGCTAAACTTTCTTTTGTGTAACCGGTTTGCTCGTCTATTTCGCCTGGAGCAAGATCAGGAATTGATGTGCGCAGTTCTTCGAGAATGGTGTTTACTGCAATTTCACTTGCAACTTCACCACTTTTGTAACCACCCATGCCGTCGGCAAGAACAACCAAACCAATTTCTTGGTCTTCACCAATTTTATCTTCGTTATTAGTGCGCACCAGTCCAACATTAGAGCGACCTGCGATATCTAGAATTCCTTTTAGATTCATATTAACTATCTAATATCATCTCGCATTCGCGGAGTTTATTGGCCATGCTTGCTGCAGACTGGAAACGTTTATCTGGATCTTTTTCAAGCGCCTTATTTACAGTCCAAGCGATGCATGAAGGTGTGCCAGGGTTAATTTCTGAAATATCTTTATGTTGTTCTTGGGTAATCGAACGCATCAGTTCAGCCATGTTTTTTGGTCGAAACGGTGGTGAGCCCGTTAATAGATGGTATAGCGTTACTCCCAATGAATATAGGTCTGAACGTGCATCTAATTTTTCACCTGCCAGTTGTTCTGGAGACATGTATAAAGGTGTGCCTAAAATTGATCCTGCGCGTGTCCTAGTTGAATCAGGGATTCTCGCAATTCCAAAGTCCGTAAGCTTAACGTAATCATCGGTTTGGTTATAGATGATATTTGCAGGTTTTATGTCTCGATGGATTAGATTCTGTTTATGTGAATAGGAGAGGGCATCTGCACATTGGGCAATAATTTTCAGCACTGTTTTGGGAGGTAGTAAGCTATCAGCACGTGCATAGCCACGTAAGTTGATGCCCGCAACGTATTCCATTGCAATATAGGCAAAACCATCTGTCTCGCCACTATCCAGTATTTTTACGATATTTGGATGGTTAAGATTGCCTGCAGTCTCAATTTCTCGGTGAAAACGAAATTTATATTCATCCAGTTGGTTGGCTTCAAGTTCGGCGGATAAATTAAGAACTTTAATGGCGATTATTTGATCAGTTACAATGTCCTTGCCTTTGAATACTGCACCAGTTGTGCCTTGTCCTAATGTGCTTTTAACTTTATAGCGACTGCCATAAAGTGCTGGATATTCATTTAAATCATCACTGAGCGTGATCTCATCCTCAGACTCCTCTTCAGGGGTGAAGGTCATGGTATTACTGGATGCAACTGCTTTTTCGATTATGGTTGATTGGAACGAATCCACCGAATCAATATGAGTTGGTTCTGAAATTTCTTTTTGTAAATTTTCTTTGTTTTCGCTCGGCTGCTCTGTATTTTCGATAGCACTAGGGCTCGGAATTTCCAGCTCACCTTTGAATGTCGCAATACGCTCTTGAATGTCCTTAAAGTTAGGCTCAAAACTAGAAATAAACTCAAGTGCATTTCTAGCATTATCAGGCTCCCCCTTTATTTGGAAATCAATGGCTAGGTTATACAATAAGTTTGCCGTATCGTGATTGGGTGTACATTGTTTAAACTTTTCTAAAGCTAACGTTAATTGGCCTAAACCTTGTAGTTTAAGTGCAACGCTACGGTTATTGTTACGCTTTTCAAATCGGCTCGCGGCATCTGTATCGGGCGTTTTTGAAATCTCATTGCCAGAGGGTCCCATAAAAGCCCATGTGAGTGAGATCAATGAAATCAATGTAATCGTGGTGATTTGAGTGACTAATATTGGTGGTTGTATCGCCCAAAGTAATGCTGCAGTAAATGCACAAGCCAATAGACTTAGTGCAAACCATTTGAAATTAGATTTATTTTCTCTAAGCATAGTTAGCATGATGCTTGACCAAGTCTAGTGCTAGACAAGTACCCACATCCATTTGTTTAGTGTTATCTAATGTCTTTTTTATGACTACGGTTCCTTGGCAGTTAGTACTGTGCTCGGGAATAATCTGAAAAGCACGCTCAAGTGAATGCCTTATACCTAAGGCTCTGATTTCCATAGCTGTTGTATTGGCATTTCAAGGGTTTGGAGCATACTACAGACACTGTAGAGGCGACTATAAGTGGTAGTGAAGAGTGCGACGAGTTATCGTATTTTAGGGACGTAAGTCATTAGAATCAGTGAATTATCAGATTTTCCACTGCTTGAGGGCGTCAAAATGTCGGCAATTCAGACTATGATAAGTCGGCTAATCTACGAGGATTGTCTCACCTGGCAGTAGGGGCTGGTCAGCATTACGACCGTTTATTTCGAACAGCCGTTTCACAGTAGTGTTATTGCGATTAGCAATTTTCCAAAAGCTGTCACCCATGGCGACAACATATACGTAAGGCTCAGCTACTAAGTTGCGCGATGAGTTATTTTTTTCAACAACTGCAGATTTGGTTTTCGGTGTAACTTTGGCAATGGTTTGTCCATGAGAAGTTGCATGCAGAGGAATAATTAGAGATCTTCCAGCAACTATTTTAGTCCCGCGTAGATTGTTAGCTTCGCGTAATGCATTAATAGTGGTTCCATAACGTTTGGCAATACCACCTAAAGATTCACCGCGCCGTATATTATGTTTCACCCAATTAACTTGAGGAGCTTCTGGCATGTTGTCAATTGCAAGTGCTAAAAACTCCGCATCCTGTTTGGGTACCATTAAATGATATCCTGCTGGAATAGGTGTTCGTAGATTCCTAATTGCGGGGTTGAGTAATTTAATTTCTGCTTCGCTAGTGTCAGCAGCTTGAATTAGTTTTGCGGGTGAAATGCGTTTACTAAGTTCAATTGTTTCTAAGTAAGGTGTGTTTTGTATAGGGTGTAGTAATGAGTTACTAAATTCTTGATCATTTATGATTGAACATAAAGCTAAAATTTTAGGAACATATTCACGTGTTTCGCGTGGTAAATGTAAATCCCAAAAAACTTTTTCGTTTTTAACGCTAGATTTTTTCAGTGCACGTTTTATGCGTTGAGGTCCAGCGTTATACGCGGCAAGTGCAAGTAACCAATCGCCATCAAATGTATTATACATCTGCGAGAGATAATCAAGAGCAGCTGAAGTGGAGGCGTAAACATCATGGCGGCCGTCATATCCGATAGTACGCTTTATTCCTAGTGCTTTAGCGGTGTATGGCATTATTTGCCATAAGCCTTCGGCTTTGGCGAGTGAGCGGGCTCTTGGATAATAACCACTTTCCACAATTGGCAAAATTGCCAATTCAGCAGGCATATTTCTGTTTTCTATTTCACTTAAAACAAAGTGAATAAAAGGTTCAGAGCGTTTTGTGACGGCAGTTAAATATGCACGATTGCTAATAAATTTTTCTTTTTGTTGAATAATACGCGGATGGTCGTAAAGTTCAGTTAATGCCAGTCTCTCTTCTATGTGCTTCCATATAAGGTCTTCATCACTAGTAGTTGATATACTAGTTATACTATTTGAGTCGTTTAAAAGAGGGCTTATAAAGTCGGGATTTTGTGTAGAGAAATCTGCAGTTAGATAATCTTGCTTAGTGCTGTTAGCAAGTTTTGAATTTGTTGGAGAGTGTGTGCAGCCTATGAGCAAAGCTCCCAAAAAGAATGCAAATAAACTATTCTTGTTAAACACCCGTTCCTCCATGGCCGCGAAGCATAAAGAGAGATCTTAACTAGATCAACTATTAAATTTAATATGATTTTAGTAAATAATACTGTGACTTTGATCTACTATGAAAAGTTTGCATTACAAGCAATTGTTTTAAGGTAGAATTAATACATGAAAGAATCTGTGCTTTTTAATTCTGTTAAATACACACAACAATTGCAGGCATGGTATGCAACGCCTGCTGGGCAAAGTTTATACAAAGATTTATTAGCTAAACTAGAAAATTTATTGCCCAGTTTATTTGGCTACCATGCACTACAAATTGGAGGTTTAGCAGATGAAATAGATATTATTTCCAGCAGTAAGATTAGGCAAAAAATTTACATGACTTTGAATACAGAGAAAGGAAATATTGCCGCTAATCCACTAGCCTTGCCGTTTCCTCAAAACACTTTAGATTTAATTGTATTACCCCATACTTTAGATATTTCTCCTAAGCCTCATCAAGTGTTACGCGAAATTCATCGTGTGCTTATTTCAGAAGGTCATTTAGTCATTATTGGTTTTAATCCAATTAGCATGATGGGTTTAAGTAAACTTGTCTTTATGCGTAGCCAGCGCGCACCATGGGCGGCACATTTTTATACACAAAGAAGATTAAAAGACTGGCTTTCATTGCTGGGATTTAAGGTTATGGCCATAGAGCATGTTGGTTTGCAACCACCTGTTCAGAATTTGCGCTTTCAGCAACGTATGCAAGTATTGCGTAAAGCAGAAAAAGTTGGCTTAGGACGTTTGGGTGGCATACAAATATTTGTAGCTAAGAAGCGTGAATTAACGCTTACGCCAATGACGCATCCGTGGCGACCGCGACGAAGTATGATCCCTGTAAAGGTAACTGAACCCACCGCACGACAAAGCAAATATGTCCGAAAATCTCGTTGAAATATTTACTGATGGTGCTTGCAGAGGTAATCCTGGGCCAGGAGGGTGGGGTGCTATTCTTCGCTTTGGTGAGAAAGAAATTCAATTGAAAGGTGCTGTCGAAGAAACGACTAATAACCGTATGGAGTTGCAGGCCGTGATATCGGCTTTTGAGAAGCTACGTAGACCATGCTCAGTTCATGTGATGACAGATTCACGATACGTTATGGATGGTGTCCAACAATGGTTGGCGAATTGGAAGCGTAATGGTTGGAAGACTGCTGCAAAAAAATCGGTTAAGAACGAAGACTTATGGAAACAATTGGATAATCTAGTCGAACCCCATAATGTGACTTGGGAGTGGGTAAAAGGACACAGTGGTCATTTTGAAAACGAACAAGTTGATCAATTAGCTAATGAGGCAATTGATAATCTGTTATTGTAAGTTTTTATCGAAATTAAATTATTTTTCATATGCGACAAGTAGTGCTTGATACTGAAACCACCGGGCTTGAAGTTTTACAAGGGCATCGAATCATTGAAATTGGTTGTGTTGAAGTATTGCACCGCAGGACCACAGATCAGTTATTCCATCAATTTCTAAATCCTGAGCGAGAAATTGATGCTGGAGCGCAAGAAGTGCATGGAATATCATCAGAATTTCTTGCTGACAAACCAAAATTTTCAAATATTGCAGATGATTTCATTGAGTTTATAGCCGACGCTGAGTTGATTATTCACAATGCGAGTTTTGATGTGGGGTTTATTAATGCAGAGCTTCAATTAGCTGGACATCAAATTACGGATATTAATAGTTGTTGCAAAGTAGTTGATTCACTCAGTATGGCTCGGAAAATGCACCCTGGACAAAAAAATAATTTAGATGCTCTATGCAAACGTTATGAGATTGATAATTCTCATCGTGAGCTACATGGCGCGTTACTTGATGCTCAGATACTTGCGGATGTGTATCTCGCGTTAACGGGTGGGCAAACCACACTTAGTTTAGCGGCAAATACAGATACTTCGGGCAAGAGAGATAAAGCTAATGCGGGTGTGAATTCTACACGAGAAGCATTAGATGTAATTTACGCAACAGATGAAGAGCTAGAAGCTCATGAAGCTTTTTTAAATAAAATTCAGCAAGAGAGTGAGGCTGGTTGCGTCTGGTTAAAAGAGAAATCGGAATAAATCAATGTGAAAACTTCGTAAATAGTTGCCGATACGCTAGAATTTCGTTACATTTTGCTAATTCTTTTATAAATCAATTTTCAGCTCAACCCCAAGGGTCAACCCCAGGATCAATTATGTGGAGACTATTCATGTTACAGAAGATTTTTGTATGTACTTTATTTGCCGCAACTCTATTATTAACCGCTTGCGGTGATAAGGGCGGTGCAGCAGGTGGCAAATGGGTTGGAGAAGTTTATGCAAGCTCGAAATCAAAAACTTCGACGGTAGTCGGTGAGTTTGATTCTTACACAGAATGCATAGAGGCGGTGCAAAAAGAGGCAAAGTCTGGTGTATTTAATTGTGGAGTAAAAAACTAATTTATCGACGTTCGTAATACAGATGAATACATCCTCTATTTTAGTGTTTGTATGCTAGATTAAATTATTTGCCGTGCTTTAAAAGCCTCTGCTTATCGCGCTGCCAATCTCTTTCTTTGATGCTGGCACGTTTGTCTTGTTTCTGTTTACCTTTGGCAAGGCCGATTTCTAGCTTTGCCCTGCCTTTTTTCCAGTACATGGACAACGGCACTAATGTGTAACCTTTTCGGTCAACTGCGCCGATCAATCTCGCTAGTTCTTTCTTATGCAATAGTAACTTTCGTGTGCGTGTTGGATCTGCTACTTTATGGGTTGAAACGGATGGTAGAGGGCTGATATGTGCGCCGAGTAGCCAGGCTTCCATGTTTTTTACAAGCACATAACTTTCTTTTAATTGTATACTTTTTGACCGTAGACTTTTGACTTCCCAGCCTTCTAGCACTATACCGGCTTCTATACTTTCCTCTATAAAATAATCATGTCGGGCTTTTTTATTAACCGCGATTGTATTATCTGATTTATGCTTAGACTTTGCCATGCGACTATTATGGTGTATTTAACATGAGCATTCGACGGCAATTTAGATAATTTGTATACCTTGTAATGACATTTTCTAATCTTGTAAATGAAATAGGAACGTTATGGCAACAGTAAGAACTTCAATGCATGGGTACTGGTCATCGCGCTTTGCGTTTGTGTTAGCAGCGGCAGGGTCAGCTGTGGGATTAGGCAATATCTGGAAGTTTCCTTATATAGCAGGTGAAAACGGAGGCGGAGCATTTGTACTTCTGTATTTGTTATGTATTGCTGTGTTTGGTATCCCGGTAATGATGTCTGAAGTATTGCTTGGGCGTCGTGGTCGAAATAGTCCCATAAATACTATGTCAACACTTGCAGAAGAGGAAAAGCGAAGTAAAGCTTGGCGACTGTTGGGTTTTATGGGAGTGTTAGCGGGTTTTTTAATTCTATCTTATTACAGTGTAATTGCAGGGTGGGCATTAGCCTATGTAATTGAAACTGCATCAGGAACATTTTCAGGAATTAGTGGTGAACAAGCTGGTGAGGTTTTTAATAATTTAATTTCTAATCCACAACGCTTATTACTTTGGCATAGTGTATTTATATTTCTTACTATGATCGTTGTTGTAAGAGGTGTAAGTAACGGCATTGAGAAGGCGGTACGAATTTTAATGCCTGCACTGTTCATTTTAATAATTGTCATGATTGGCTATGCAATATTACAAGGTGATTTTTTGGAAGGTGTAAAGTTTTTGTTTGCTCCCGATTTTTCTAAACTAAGCCCTGAAGTAGTGCTTAAAGCCATGGGCCAAGCATTTTTTAGTTTAAGTTTAGGTATGGGCGCCATCATGATGTACGGTTCTTATTTACCTGATGATGCTTCAATTGCAACGACGAGTTTTCAAGTTGCATTTGCCGATACCTTAGTGGCAATTTTGGCAGGATTAGCAATATTTCCTATCGTGTTTGCTAATGGATTGGAAGTTGGGCAAGGACCAGGTTTAGTATTTAATACATTGCCATTAGCATTTGGTCAAATGACGGGGGGCTTATTATTTGGCACGATATTTTTTGTTTTATTAGTGTTCGCAGCTTGGACATCTGCAATATCTTTAATTGAACCTGCAGTGGCTTGGTTGATAGAAAAGTTTTCAATTCCTCGTTTTACTTCTTCAATTATTTGCGGATTGGTTACATGGGTAGTTGGTTTAGGTACGGTGTTTTCGTTTAATTCATGGAGCAAGATAGAATTATTTGAAGGTACTTTCTTGCAAGGAAAGTCTTTTTTCGACTTACTCGATTATCTGACTTCTAATATTATGTTGCCTTTGGGTGGCATATTGATTTGTATTTTTGCTGCTTGGATGATTACCGAAAAATCACGTCGCGATGAATTAAAAATCAAACATGAAGGGGCGTATAAATTGTGGCGCTTCTTAGCAAGATATATTACACCAATTGGTGTAATTCTAATTTTCCTACATGTGCTAGGTATTTTTAAATTACTTGGTATTTCCTGAAGAGGTTCTGAATTAATATGAGACGAGACAAAAAATTTCGAGAACGCGGAGTGTATAAGCATATACATGAGCATTTGAGATCATTTTTTAACGAAGTATCAGAATAAATCAGGACCTCCTTGCAGTAATATGACGCATGTTCAACGTAGTGCACTACTCCCGTATTCCGCGGAGCAGATGTTCAAGTTAGTAAATGATATAGACTCGTATCCTGAATTCATTCCGTGGTGTGTGAAATGCGAAGTGCATAGCGAAAGTGAAAGCCAAAAGAAGGCTACGATGAGTTTTGCTAAACGCGGTATTCATGCATCTGTAACCACCTGTAATGAACTGGATACGAATAAAAGCATTACGATGCGTTTACAAGAGGGGCCGTTTAAACATTTGATAGGTGCATGGACGTTCCGTGAGTTAGATGAAAACTCATGTAAAGTGGAGCTCGATATGCAATTTTCATTTTCAAATCGTATATATGAGATGACTTTGGGGCCCATATTTAATCAAGTGGCAAATAAGTTGGTATCTGCTTTTACAGAAAGAGCGCAAAACCTTTATGGATGACAAGCCATATATTTTAGTTGAGGTTGCCTATGCTTCTGCTAATGAACAGATTGTGCAATCCATAAAAATCCCCGCAAATAGCACGGTAGAGCATGCAATAAATGAGTCAGGTATTTTGCAGCAATGTACAGAAATTGATCTTTCGAAGTTTGCGGTTGGTGTTTTTGGAGAAGTCGTGTCAAATGCTCAAATCTTAAAGGATCAAGACAGGGTAGAAATATACAGGCCGTTAACTATTGATCCAATGCGTGCGCGCCGTAAACGTGCAGAGTTGCAAAGCTGAAATCAATGGCCAGGCATATACTATGATTACGAAGTGGCAAGGATAGCGTATAGAGGATTGTAAATAGCTTGGTTTAACGATTAATTTCCAGGATCTTTATTTTCTTCTAACACACCACGTAAAGTATCGGCTTGTTCTTCAAGATCTTTTAATTCCTCTTGGTCTTTCTCGCTCAATTTTTCTTCTTTGTCATCATTTTCAATAGTGTCATCTGATGGTGTACTGGCTACATCACTTTCCACGATATTATGTTTGATAATATCGATTACTTCATTGCGGTCAAAGGTTAAGGTAAGTTGTCTTCGTTCTTGCTCGCCATAACCTGGTGTGAATAGATAAATATAATCCCAACGGTCTGGATGAAAACTATCAGTGATTAGTGGGCTTCCAAGCACATAACGTACTTGTTCTTTGTTCATGCCAATTTCAACTTTAGCTATCATTTCTGCATCTAATGCATTGCCTTGCTGCACATCAATTTTATGCACAGTCAACAACTTGCTTTGGCAAGCAAATAATAAAGTTATAGATAATATAAAGACCAGGGTTTTTAAGTAATTCATAATTTTATAGTTTATTTTGATGGAGCATTTCTTTGGCATGTTCTTGAGTATTTTTTGTAAGTTCCACGCCGCCCAACATGCGTGCAAGTTCCGCAACTCGTTCGTCTTCGTCTAGGTGGGAAATCTTAGTCGCAATGGATTTATCTTTCTCAAATTTATTTACTTTGTAGTGATGATGGGATTGTGCCGCAACTTGAGGCAAGTGAGTTACACAAAATACCTGTGCATTATTACCTAATTTGCGTAAGTGTTTACCTACAATTTCAGCAGTCGCGCCGCCTACGCCCGTATCGACTTCGTCAAAGATAAGGGTGGGTATTTTTAAGTTATTTGAGGTTGCCATTTGTATGGCAAGGCTGAGTCTAGAAAGTTCACCTCCGGATGCCACCTTATTTAATGCACGCAATGATTGTCCAGGGTTAGTGTTTACTAAAAACTGAATTTCATCTAAACCATTTAAAGATAGTTCGGTGGTCTTTTTTGGTTCAATATTGATATGAAAACGGCCGCCTTGCATGCCTAATGCTTGCATAGATTCAGTTATTTTATCATTAAGTATATTTGCAGCTTTCTTTCTAGCGCTGCTGATTATTTTAGCTGTCGTTCGATATTTTTGTTCGGCTTCTTGCATCGATGTCTTGATTGTTTCAGGGTCGTCATGGCCGCCTTCAATGGAATCTAACTCTTCTTTTATAAACGTGCATACAGCTACTAACTCATTTGGTTTAACTTTGTGTTTGCGAGAAATTTCTTCTATTGCGGTGATGCGATCTTCAAGCGTTTGTAATTCTTGCGGGTCAGATGAAATTTTTTCTGAATAGTTTCGCAAATTGCTCGCTACTTCTTTGGTTTGTATATGAATGCTATGTAATGCTTCTAGCGGTTCATTTAATTCGTCATCTATGGCGGCGTATTTTTCAACATCATTAATAAGTGAACTGAGTGAATCATAAATTGAATTTTCATTATCTCCAGCAAGCTGTTGAGAAACACGCATACTATTTTCAGTAAGCTCTTTTGAATTATTTAACCGCGTGAACTTTTCATTGATTTCCTCATACTCTTCAGCTTTCAGATCTAGTTCTTCTAATTCTTGAAATTGATATCGAAGTAATTCTAATTTTGCGCGCGTATCCGCTTGGCTTGACTCGGCAATTTCTAGTTGATTCTTTAAACTTTGCCAAAGACGAAATAATGTGGCTAGTTCATCAATATTTTTATTGTTATCTGCAAAACTGTCTAATAACTGCCGTTGCATGTCCAGACGCATAAGTGATTGATGTTCATGCTGTCCATATACATCTACAAATAAGTCGCCAAGATTGCGTAGCGCGGTTACAGAAGATGGGCTATTGTTTATATAAGCTTTAGATTTTCCATCTTTGCTAATTATGCGGCGTAATACACATTCGTCACCGTCATCAAGATCATGTTCCTTTAACCAAATTACTGCCTCTTTTGAACTTGTGGTATCAATAGTGGCGACAACTTCTACATTTTCATTTTCAATACGAGCAACCGAACGATCAGCACGATTTCCTAAAGCAAGATTAAGTGCGTCAATGATGATGGATTTGCCTGCGCCGGTTTCACCTGTTAACACGCTCATGCCACCATGAAAATCCAACTCTAAGGCATCGATGATTGCAAAGTTTTTAATAAAAATAGATTTGAGCATATGCTTGCAAAAAGCTATGAGCGGCTAATTATGATTAGAGTTTGGAGGTGTGCTCCAGCGTAATTTTTCACGCAATACGTCAAAGTAGTCATAGTTTTTTGGTTGTATGAGTCGCAAAGCATGTTTTCCTTTTTCAATTACTATCTTATCCCTTGGCATAAAGTCCATATCAATTTGGCCATCTACCGAAGCAAGTGCTGTGTGGCGGTTTTCCGCAGGAAATATAATTTCGACTTTGCTGTTTGCATCTACCACAATCGGGCGGTTGCTTAATGTATGCGGGCAGATCGGTACTAATACGATAGTATCAATACCTGGATGTAAAATTGGTCCACCGCCTGATAATGCATATGCTGTTGAACCTGTAGGGGTAGCAACAATAATGCCATCGGCACGTAACGTGTTGACATGAATGTTATTTACACGAGTTTCTAACTCAATCATGCGAACCACTTGCTTAGCATGAACCACTACATCATTAACTGCACAGCAAGAGCCAATTGACTTGCCTTCACGTATCAAACTCGCTTGTAAAACAACACGCTGTTCTTCTTGGTATTCACCCGCAAGAATTTGGCTTAATTGTTTTTCAATTTCATTGGGACTGATATCTGCTAGGAATCCAAGACGACCTAAGTTTATCCCCAGAAGTGGAATTTCTTTTTGAATTAAATTGTGTGCGGCATGCAAAATAGTGCCATCTCCACCCACGACAATAACGAGTTCGCTGTTAGATGCTATTTCATCAAAATTGGATGCATTTATCGGCTCGGAAGATAAAAATGAAGCCGACACTTCGTCCACACAGATTTCTAACGATTGGCCACGCAGGTACTGATATAAAGACTGAACGGTCGCGGCAAGGGCAGGGTCGTCAGGTTTAGAAATAATACCGATTTTGGAAAACTGGCTCACGGATGGTCTATGTCTTTGATTTTTATTAAAGCTATCATGGATTTAGTGCTTACACCATGGGTTGCAACCCAGCCGGCTGGCTTCTTGACATGTATAAGGAGGGCTGTAATGATTATTTAGCACTCTCATCTTCTGAGTGCTAAATGCTAGTCTAATGATTAAATAAGTTACTTTCAATATATGAGCCCAAATGACGATTTACACATCTCATTGAATGAGCGCGCCCAATACTTATTAAAAGTGTTGGTGAAGAATTACATCCATGATGGCCAGCCCATGGGTTCGCGTAATTTGGCAAAGATGTCTAAATTAGACATCAGTCCTGCAACGGTGCGTAATGTAATGGCCGACTTAGAAGAGATGGGATTTGTTGAAGCACCGCATACTTCTGCTGGGCGCGTGCCAACAACCAAAGGTTATCGCTTATTTGTCGATACCATGCTTACCGTGCAACCTTTAAATATGGATCTTGTGGCACGTGTATCAAAAGATTTTGCTGACAATTTAAGTATGAATGGGTTAATTGAAAGTGCATCAGGACTGCTTTCTGGTTTAACGAGTATGGCAGGTGTAGTCACCTTGCCTAAACATGACCGCGTTGAACTACGACAAATTGAATTTTTACCATTATCTGATCAGCGCGTTCTCGCAATCTTAATCGTTAACCAAAAAGAAGTTCAAAACCGCATTATTCATACCGATCGTGAGTATAGTCCCTCCGAATTGGTGCAAGCCGCAAATTATTTAAATGAGTTATGTGCTGGACAAGACCTAGTCATAGCGAGGCAGAAAATTCTGCAAGAATTGGATCACGTGCGAGAAAATATGAATGAGCTGATGCGCTCTGCAGTAGAAATGGGTGAAAAAGTTTTTTCTGATACCGAAGCGGGTGATCCTGACTATGTAGTTGTTGGGCAAACGAATCTGATGGAATATGAGGAACTATCTGATATATATAAGTTGCGTGATTTGTTTGATGCATTTAATCAAAAGAGAGAGTTTTTAAATTTACTGGATAGATGTATTTGCGCGGAGGGTGTGCAAATTTTTATTGGCCAAGAATCTGGCTATAAACCATTAGATGATTGTAGCGTGGTGACATCACCCTACACGGTAGATGATGAGATTATGGGTGTATTAGCGGTAGTGGGACCAACACGTATGTCTTACGAAAGAGTAATACCCATTGTAGACCTAACTGCTAAGCTTCTAGGCGAAGCCTTAAATAGTAAGTCTTGAATAAAAGAATTTGATGGATAAGCTTGAATATTAAAAATCAGCCTACATATTGCCTAATATATTAAATTAACCTTATGACCAATACAGAACAAAATGTAGAAATGGATGATTCGACAGTGAATGAGCAAAAACAAGAAGCTAAGCAATCGCAAGATGAAAATAGTGAGTCTGATCTAGCTCAACAGTTAGAAGATACACAACAACAAGCGGCGGACTATCAGGAAAAGTTGTTACGTTTGCAAGCCGATATGGATAACTTACGCAAGCGAACCGAGCGTGATATTTCTAATGCGCATAAATATGCCGTGGAAAAGTTTGCCAATGAACTCTTACAAGTTAAAGACAGCTTAGAGATGGGGTTATGTGCAGAACATATCGATGTTGAAAAGCTTCAAGAGGGTACTGAATTAACCCTTAAAATGCTTAGTAATGTGTTTGAGAAATTTTCGATAGAAGAACTGAACCCTGTGGGTGAGGCATTTGATCCAAATTTACATGAGGCAATGACCTTGCAAGAAAGTGCGGAACATAGTCCAAATACTGTGTTAACCGTGGTGCAAAAAGGCTATACCCTGCATGGTCGATTGGTCCGGCCAGCGATGGTGATTGTCTCAAAAGCTGCTGAATAAAGGCAAACCGGCAGATAAATGCAAAAATACCAGCCATATTTGAGTAAATAATCGATTTTTTTATAGATTTGTCCTTGAATTCAGTCCTCTAGGCCCAATCTATGAGTATAGATAAGAATCTGTTTGATTTTTTTTAATAAATGTAATTTTGAGTATTTTGGAGAACAACGATGGGTAAGATCATTGGAATAGATTTAGGCACCACTAATTCATGTGTGGCGATTATGGAAGGCACCACGCCTAAGGTGATTGAAAATAGTGAGGGTGATCGAACCACTCCTTCGATTGTCGCGTTTACTGAAGATGACGAAGCATTAGTGGGTCAAGCCGCAAAGCGTCAATCTGTTACTAATCCTAAAAACACTTTGTATGCCATTAAGCGATTAATTGGTCGTCGCTTTGAGGAAGAGGCTGTACAAAAAGATATCAAACTTGTCCCTTATAACATCATAAAAGCAGACAACGGTGATGCTTGGGTAGAAATTGAAGGCAAGAAAATGGCACCGCCAGAGATTTCTGCACGTGTATTAATGAAAATGAAAAAGACAGCTGAAGATTATCTTGGTGAAGAGGTAACTGAGGCTGTTGTAACCGTGCCTGCATACTTTAACGATTCGCAACGTCAAGCTACAAAAGATGCTGGCAAGATTGCTGGTCTTGAAGTTAAACGAATTATTAATGAGCCTACTGCTGCTGCACTTGCTTATGGTATGGATAAAAAGCGTGGTGATAGCAAGATCGCGGTATACGATTTAGGTGGAGGCACATTTGATGTGTCGATTATTGAAATTGCTGAAGTTGATGGTGAGCATCAATTTGAAGTGTTATCGACTAATGGCGACACCTTCTTAGGTGGTGAAGATTTCGATATGCGTCTGATCGACTACCTTGCTGATGAATTTAAGAAAGATCAGGGTTTCGATTTGCATAATGATCCTCTTGCATTACAAAGACTTAAAGAAGCGGCAGAAAAAGCCAAGATTGAATTGTCTTCAGGTCAACAAACTGAAGTCAATCTTCCTTACATTACTGCAGATGCATCGGGTCCTAAGCATTTAAATATTAAAGTAACTCGTGCCAAACTGGAGTCATTGGTAGACGAGTTGATTCAACGCACGATTGCTCCATGTAAGCAAGCACTTAAAGATGCAGGTCTTTCCGCATCGGATATCAATGACGTTATATTGGTGGGTGGGCAAACTCGTATGCCTAAAGTGCAAGAAGTTGTACAAGACTTTTTTGGTAAGGAACCACGTAAAGATGTAAACCCAGATGAAGCTGTTGCTGTAGGCGCTGCGATTCAAGCAGGAGTATTGGGTGGTGATGTTAAAGATGTATTGTTATTAGACGTTACTCCACTTTCATTAGGTATTGAAACCTTGGGTGGTGTTATGACTAAGTTAATTGAAAAGAACACTACGATCCCTACGAATGCACAGCAAGTTTTTTCAACAGCCGAGAATAATCAAACTGCTGTAACAGTACATGTGTTGCAGGGTGAGCGTGAGCAGTCTTCTGCAAATAAATCATTGGGTCGGTTTGATCTAACTGATATTCCACCTGCTCAACGTGGGATCCCACAAATTGAAGTTTCATTCGATATTGATGCAAACGGCATCTTGAATGTTTCGGCAAAAGACAAGGCTACCGGCAAAGAGCAGTCTATTGTCATTAAAGCCTCTAGTGGTTTGTCTGAAGACGAAATCGATAATATGGTGAAAGATGCCGAGGTGCATGCTGAAGAAGACAAGAAATTTGCAGAATTAGTCGCAACACGCAATACCGCAGACCAGATGATTCATGCGACTGAAAAATCGCTTGAAGAAATGGGAGAGAGTGTTGAGCAAGAAGAGCGCATGCAAATCGAGAATGCAATTAAAGACCTAAAAGAAGTTTTAGATAAAGATGATAAAGAGGTTATCGAAACTAAAACTCAAGCACTCGCAGAAGCATCAAGTAAACTTGCTGAGCGTATGTATGCGCAGAAAGATGCAGCCGGTGGTGAAAGTGCACAAGCTGGTGATGCCGGAAGTGCAGCAACTGATGATGATGTTGTTGATGCAGAATTTGAAGAAGTAGACGACAACAAATAAGCTGCTTAGTACATTTAGCAATTACTTCAAGTCCGGGATCGTGAAAACGACCCCGGACTTTTGTGTATTGGCTAGTAGTATAAAAAAGTAAATTATCTAAAAGTAGAAACCTGAATAAGATGGAAAAAAGAGATTACTACGAAGTCCTTGGGGTAGAGCGTACTGTTAGTGAGGGGGATCTGAAGAAAACCTTTCGCCGGCTAGCAATGAAGTATCACCCAGATCGAAATCCAGGTGATCAAGAAGCAGAGGCCAAATTTAAAGAAGCCAAAGAAGCCTATGAAGTATTAGGCGATGCAAGTAAACGCCAAGCCTACGATCAATATGGCCATGCAGGTGTGCAGGGTGCAGCCGGTGGAGGGCCAGGAGACTTCGGCGATATTTTTGGGGATATTTTTGGTGACATCTTTGGTGGAGGCCGAGGTGGTGGGCAACGAGTTTATCGTGGTTCCGACTTGCAATATGGTTTAGAAGTTAGCCTTGAAGAAGCGGTGTTTGGAACGGAATCTAGCATTGAGATTCCTAAGCAAAGTGAATGTAAAAAGTGCGAAGGCTCAGGTGCCGCACCAAACACAACAGTAGAAACCTGTGGTACATGTGGTGGTGTTGGGCAGGTGCGTATGCAACAAGGTTTCTTTTCGATTCAGCAAACTTGTCCAAAATGTCGTGGTAAAGGACAAACGATTAAGGTTCCTTGTGATTATTGTCATGGCTCAGGACTCACTAAAGAAAATAAAAAATTATCCATCAAAGTTCCTGCGGGTGTAGATACAGGTGATCGAATTCGCTTGAGTGGTGAAGGCGAGGCGGGTGCAAACAATGGCCCATCTGGTGATTTATATGTTGAGATCCATGTTCTTCCACATGAATTATTTACGCGTGAAGAAAACAACCTACATTGCCAGGTGCCTATTAGTTTTAGCATGGCTGCTTTAGGTGGTGAAATAGAAGTGCCAACGCTGAATGGTAAAATTAAATTGAAAATACCTGCTGAAACGCAATCAGGACGTTTATTTAGATTGCGTGGTAAAGGTGTTAAGCCGGTTCGTGGTGGAGCCACGGGTGATATGCTTTGTACAACAATCGTTGAGACGCCCGTCAATCTCACCAAAAAACAAAAAGACTTGATGAAAGAATTTTCTACAGAGGTTGAAAAAGGTGGGAACCGTCATAGTCCAAAGTCGCATTCTTGGACAGATAATGTGAAAGGTTTCTTTGATAATTTAAAGTTCTGGGATGAATAATATCTGTTACACGCCTCGTGGGATGAGGGAATAGTTTGGTGTACACTTCAGTCCTTTATGTAAAGGGCATTCGAAATGGTTCGTGTAGGAGTAAATGGCGCTAGTGGGCGTATGGGTAAAACACTCATACAAGCTTGTGTCGAACATCAAGACACCCAGTTGGGTGCAGCATTTGAAATTTCATCCTCTAATACTATTGGTCAAGATGCCGGAGTGACGGCAGGCATGGAAAATCTTGGAGTGCCTATCAATAGTAACTTAGAAAATCATGCTAATGATTTTGATGTACTCATCGATTTCACCGTTCCTGAATGTACCATGCAATCTTTAGAGACATGTTTGCAGCACGGTAAGTCCATGGTAATTGGAACAACGGGGCTAGATGAGGATCAAAAACAAAGATTGCATGTAGCCAGTAAAAGTATTGCAATTATGTTTGCGCCTAATATGAGTGTGGGCGTGAATCTATGTTTAAAACTGTTGCAAACTGCTGCAAAAACACTAGGTGATGAATATGATATTGAAATTATCGAGGCCCATCATCGTCATAAAGTAGATGCACCATCCGGCACCGCCTTGCGTATGGGAGAAGTGGTTGCTGAAAGTTTAGGTAGAAATTTAAAAGATTGTGCAGTGTATGGTCGACAGGGCCATACAGGTGAGCGCGATAAAAAAACAATTGGCTTTGAAACAATTCGTGCTGGTGACATTGTTGGTGATCATACCGTAATGTTTGCCGGTACCGGCGAGCGAGTGGAAATCACTCACAAAGCATCGAGCAGGATGACTTTTGCGCAAGGCGCAATGCGCGCAGCAAGTTGGTTGTCTTCCAATGAATTCGGACTTTACGATATGCAGGATGTCCTCAACCTTAGATAAAGTATTCTTAGTAATTATTACTAGCTTGTTTCTGCGAACAAGTTTTTGTCTATGTAGAAATTTTAGTTGATTCTTTTCTCAGCAGTTTGTGAGTGCAGCGCAAGTGTGAACTCAATATAAAGATATTTACGGTGGCGCATAATCGTTATGAATGTAATGTGGTAAAACAAGAGGGAAAGTTACTATGGTTATAAACTACGTGTTGCTATTATTTTCCGGTTTATTAGTTGGTATCGCAGCTTCATTTACTGGTCTTGGTGGCGGTTTTATTATGGTGCCGTTGTTAGTTGCTTTAGGATATACCGCACAAAAAGCAGTTGGCACATCGTTCTTGGCGATTTTAATAATTTCCTTATCAGCTGTATTTGCGCACTATAAATTGAGTAATGTGGATTACCGCGTAGCGATTGCACTTGGTATTGGAGGTATAATTGGTGCACAAATAGGTCCACATTTATTGGAACATGTATCCACTGCTAATTTCAAAAAAATATTTTCGTTCATTCTGATTGGCCTAGCTGGTTACTTGTTTTTTCAAAAATGAAATAATTATAAATTTAATATAGAAAGTAGAAATGGATATTCAAACAGACGATGATGGTTTTTTGTTAGACCCGGATGACTGGACTGAAGAAATTGCTTTGCAAATAGCTAAATCTGAAGATCTGGAGCTTACTGAAGAGCGCTGGAATCTAATACGTATTATTCGTGATTATTACTACGAGCACTGCGCCGTACCTGAGCTAAGAAAGATTCTTAAACAGCTTAAAACCGAAATTGGTCCGGAAAAAGCTACCCGTAAGTATGTTTATGCGCTATTTCCATATGGTTATGGGCAGCAGGGTTGTAAAATAGCGGGAATGAGGCAGCCAAAGAAACTTTGGTTAGATCTGTAACCGTCAATCTGGTTGGGCAGACATGAAAACACTTCACACTCTGTTATTTATAATTTCAATTGCGCTGATATCGGCATGTTCAAATGAGCAAGCGACTGTGGTCGAAAAACCTTCACAAGATCAAAGGTTGAGTGATGATAATGTATTTAAAGGCTATGAGACAGCATTAGACAAAGCGAATGGTGTAGAGCAGACGATACTTGATTCAGCAGAATTAAGGCGGAAAGAAGTGGAAGAGCAGGGATATTGATTTAATAACTGATAACGATTTAGGCTGACATTTGTAAACTTACTGTACTAATGGGTGGACTATGGCTGGGTGTGTTCTAAGAGCTAAAAAAGAAGGGTTTAATTCAAAAGAATTTTTATCCACTTCGAATTTAGATCGTGCAACACAATTTCAAGGTGGGTTTAATCTGACTATTTCTAAAAGCGATGATTTTAAAACCCAGATTAAAGAAGTTGAAAGATTTTTAATTAATAATCGTGAAACTCTTGAAAATCTTGTTTCGATTCTAAGTCCAGACGCGCCAGAATTAAATTTTGGATTATGGCGAAACTCTACTCCTGTGCAGTCCGTATCATTTCCACTCTCGCTTATTGCCCAATGTAGTGACTTGGGTATTGAATTATGTGCATCAATTTATGAAGTTAATGACGTCTAATGCTCTAATGTTAAGCGGATATTTACGCTTGGTAATGTATAAACAGAGGCGCTATGGAAATTAAAGATCTTATTAATGAGAAAGTTGTAACCGTGGAAATGGATGATTCACTTAGGGTTGTAAAAGAGATATTTGACAATACAAACTTTCATCACCTGTTAGTTGTTGAGAAAGATAAATTATATGGAGTGATATCAGATAGAGATTTGCTTAAAGCTCTAAACCCTAATATTGGAACAATTAGAGAAACTGCTCAAGATGCTGCTGCACTTAATAAAAAAGTGCATCAAATTATGACTAGAAAACTAATTACTTTAGGGCTGGATGCAAGTTTTTATGATGCGCTCGAAATATTCGATCAACATAAAGTTTCATGTATCCCAATTGTTGATGCTGATAATAGTGCTCTAGGAATAATTAGTTGGCGCGATATATTGCATGCCATTAAATCAGATTTGGATGAAAGTAGGCATTAGGTTGGGAGCTTCAAATTACTAATTCATAATGACTGCTACGACCACTATGGATGGTGGAAGTGCAGAAATTGCAGGAGCAAATTTCTACCGACCCAAAGCGGACATTCTTATTTGAGATGGAATGATATAAATGTAATGTAAAACAACTAACAATTTCCGGCTCGCTTACATTTAGAGCTA
>CAJICL010000205.1_pt1 | contig 32645 bp, 31 predicted proteins | sample 9199671 | NCBI WGS metagenome assembly CAJICL01 (sample SAMEA7708341, study PRJEB35096) | sediment metagenome | biome: marine neritic benthic zone biome [ENVO:01000025]; feature: sediment [ENVO:00002007]; material: shallow marine sediment [ENVO:03000034] sea grass bed [ENVO_01000059] ... | reverse complement strand
GGCATGGCAATATTCATCTTAATGTTCCAATGTTATTTGCAATTGCTTTCATATTTACTTTTATCCATGGTGGATTAACAGGTTTATTCTTAGGTAATGTTGCTGTAGATGTGCCGCTTTCTGATACATACTTTGTTATTGGGCACTTTCATATGGTGATGGGCGTATCACCATTCTTAATCGTATTCGGCGGAATGTACCATTGGTATCCAAAGTTTACTGGCCGAATGATGAATGACACCATGGGTAAAATTCATTTTTGGGTTACCTTCCTCGGTACCTATGCTATTTACTTACCGATGCACTACATTGGAATATTGGGTGTTCCGCGCCGTTATTTTGCTTATGGCGATACTTTGTCATTCCCAGATTCGGTACAGGTTATCAATGCAAGTATTACCATCGCGGCATTAATTGTAGGCACCGCACAGCTATTGTTTATCTTTAATATTATATGGAGCTTGTTTAATGGTGAAAAAGCTAAGAGCAACCCATGGCGTGCAACTACTTTAGAATGGCAAACACCAGACACGCCACCGAAACATGGTAACTGGGGTCCAGAACTTCCAGTCGTCTATCGTTGGGCCTATTCCTACAGTGTTCCAGGTGCTAGAGAAGATTTTATCCCTCAGAATGAAGAGCCAAGTGAAAACTCTAAACACGAAGTAGAGACCTAGCCATGGCTTCTACCCTTATCGTTTTAGCTGTAATTATGGGCGTAGTCGTTTTTTGGCTAGTACGTCAAACTATAAATGTTCAACCCTGGGCTGAAGAAGGCCTAATAGGTGAACACCACGCTGGCGGGCCGTTTTCAATTTCACCTGTAAAAATTGGTCTAATCGTTTTTCTAGCGGTTGTCAGTTCATTATTTTCTCTTTTCGTCAGCGCATACTTTCAACGCATGGATTTTGGCGATTGGACAGTAGCCCCAGAACCTACCGTGTTGTGGTTAACCACAGCATTATTAATTTTTAGCAGTTTCTTTTTTCAGCGCGCAAGAAATGCTGCCATTAAAAATCAAGTTGGCGGCGTGAAATCAAACTTGTTGATTGCTGGACTATTAACGTTTGCATTTATTGGCGGCCAACTATGGGCATGGCAAGAATTCCATAATGATGGATATTTGCTTTCAAGCAATCCCGCCAATGCATTTTTCTATTTACTTACTGCAGCGCATGCACTGCATATTTTAGGCGGTCTCTGGGTATGGAGTAAAACGGTATTTAAATTACAAAACAATGTTGAAGTACACAAAGTTCGTGTTGCTGTCGAACTATGCGCAATTTATTGGCATTTTTTATTATTAGTTTGGTTAGTGTTATTTGCATTACTGCTCTCAACTTAAATTTATCTAACAATATTTTACCTATTACGAAGGATTAAATTCATATGTCAGAAAGTTCAGGACAAGTTGCTCAAGGCGGTGTAGTAACTGATTTAGTAACCGACTGGGGAGAAGATAAAGAAGTATTTAAGGTGCATTGGGGCAAGGCCAAGATGTGGATCTTCCTGTTAAGTGACACTTTTATATTTACTTCCTTCCTTACTGGCTACATGAAAGTTCGCACAAGCGCTACCTTACCATGGCCTAATGCCAGTGAAATATTTGCGTTGAGTTTTGGTGGCGAACCCATCCCACTAATCTTAATTGCCATCATGACCTTTGTGCTAATCACCAGTAGCGGCACCATGGCGCTGGCGGTTAACTATGGTTATCGAAATGACCGAAATAAAACTGCCCTACTAATGTTTATCACTGCTGCATTTGGACTGGTGTTTGTAGGCATGCAAGCCTTTGAGTGGACTAAACTCATTGTTGAAGAAGGTATACGCCCTTGGGGCAATCCTTTTGGTGCACCACAATTTGGCGCATGTTTCTTTATGATCACTGGCTTCCACGGTGCGCATGTATCGGGAGGTGTCATATATTTAACCTATGTGGCCATTGGCGTACTCAACGGACGTTATGAGAAAAAAGGTTATGAAATTGTTGAAATCGCGGGCCTATATTGGCACTTTGTAGATTTAGTTTGGGTATTTATTTTTGCATTCTTTTATCTTTGGTGAGGTACAGTCATGTCAACAGCAGCAGAAGGTCAACAACACCCTCTTAGCATTTATCTTTGGATTTGGATATTGCTGTTTGTACTCAGTACATTTTCATATCTTGTAGATTATCTTCAACTCCAAGGCGCACTAAGATGGAACCTGATTATCATATTTATGATGTTAAAAGCAGGCTTCATTGTCGCGATATTTATGCACATGACATGGGAAAGAGTCGCTTTAATCTCTGCAATATTAGTCCCTCCTTTGTGCCTACTTGTGTTAATAATTTTAATGTCGATTGAGGGTAAATACACACAATCTCAAAGAACCACGTATTTTGCTGCAGATGAAGTGCCTATAGTCGAGCACCATGGTAAAGTTGAGCATTGAGTAAACATAAATTGGAATAACTTTCTTTACTAACAATTTTATAAACACTCGTCTTTTCGGTAGATTTTTTTTCGTTTTTGTATGCCTAGCAGCAGGTCTGACGCTATTCAGCACTCAAACGCACGCACATGGCAGTGTATTTCTTGAAGAAGATATTTGCCTAATCAAAGTTGGTTTCTTTGAGGCGCATTTCACTATCTACCAGCCACATATTAGTCAGCACAAAGAGTTTTGTGAAGATATTCCAGTTACGGGTGAAACTGTATTTGTAATGGAATTTTTACACGATGGCTTACGCGATATGCTAGTAGATTTTAGAATTATAAAAGACACTCAAAAGCTAGGACGCTTTGCCAAACTAGAAGATATTGAAAAAATTAAAGACATAAACAAGCAAACCATCTTTTATCAAGCGCCTATAGCTTATCCTGATGGTGTTTATTTAGGACAGTACGATTTTATAACTAAAGACTACTACATAGGCATCGTCACAGCGAAGTATCCAGATGAAGACAAAATCTATACAGCAGTATTCCCTTTTCAAGTGGGTGGCAGTAACTGGGGTTATATACCAGCAATAATAGCCCTGGCATTATTTTTACAATTAAACTATTGGTTAATGAATGGAGGGTTTACTCGCGTGCGAAATATATTTAAATCATGAAAATGCTAACGATTATTTTTGTATCTTTAATACTATGCGCTTCTACCTTTGCAGCAACGGATCTTGCATCAAGCAAACTTTCCGACAACAAACATTTCATTGTTACTTATACAAGCAGACTCGAGCCTATTGAAATCAATAATCTACACACCTGGATTATTCATATTAAGGACATGAATAACAAAGATGTAGTAGACGCCAAGCTGACAGTAATAGGTGGCATGCCAGAACATAACCATGGACTTCCAACTCAGCCAAAAATTACGAAGAATCTTGGTGATGGATGCTACTTACTTGAAGGCATGAAATTCCACATGATGGGTTGGTGGACAGTAACCATCTCCATCACAAATAAAAAGGCAAGTGATGCAGTTACTTTCAATTTAAAATTATAATACTGCTAATGCCTATGCTTTCTCGTCAGTTATTTTTAGTGATAACTATAATATGTGTAGTATCGCTATTCATATGGTGGAATAACCAACGCAGTAAATCATCTAACTGGACGACTGATGAAATAAGAATTCTACAGTCTCTAGCAATAGATAAACTACCACCACTTGCTAAAGATCACAGCAATAAAGTAGCCGATAACCCTAGCGCGGCCGAATTTGGCAGACATCTATTTTTTGATGAACGCTTCAGCCACAATTCAAAAATATCATGCGCAACATGTCATATACCCGAGCTATTTTTTACCGACGGCTTAGTCACGGCGGCTGGTGCACAAGCAGGCATTCGTAACACACCTACCTTAGTTGGTACAGCGTATAGCCCTTGGCAATTTTGGGATGGCCGCAGCGACAGCCAATGGTCGCAAGCTCTGACGCCACTTGAAAATAATCGTGAACACGCAGCGACTCGAACTCAGTTTGCACATATTGTTTATGAGGATAATAGTTATCGCACGCGCTATGAATCATTGTTTGGACCCATACCTGATTTTTCTGATTACCAACGTTTTCCTGCAGCCGCTGCCCCAATAGATGACAAAACACTAAATGAAGCCTGGCAATCAATGACTATTGAGGACAGAAAAGCAGTAACCGCAGTGTTTGTTAATATTGCAAAATCAATTGCGGCTTATGAAAGATTACTACAACCCGGTGCATCAAGATTTGACCATTACGTTAAAGGTGTAATTAGTAATGATAAAGAAAAATTAACACTATTAAACAAAGATGAAATAGCTGGCTTAAAATTATTTATTGGCAAAGCGCAATGCATAAATTGTCATAATGGGCCGTTATTTACTAATAATGAATTTCATAACACAGGAATTCTTTCTGCTAAGCGACAGCTACCAAGTTTAGGGCGAGCAAGTGGAGTGCGCATTGCACTATCAGATTCATTTAATTGCTTAGGTAAATATAGTGATGCCGAAGAAAAGCAATGCGCAGAATTACGCTTTGCAAAATTAGGTGATGAACTTATAGGCGCACATAAAGTGCCTACTTTAAGAAGCGTTACTGAAACTGCACCTTATATGCATGCCGGGCAATTAGACAGTTTGGATAAAGTTATAGAACATTACAATCAAGCACCATTAGCCATGATTGGGCACAATGAAATCAAGCCTCTAAACCTAAGCAGGGGAGAAAGAAAGCAACTTATATTATTTCTGCACAGTTTATCTGGGCCAATTTCTACAGATGCAAAATGGCTAAAAAACCCACATATATAAGCAATTTAAATTAGAGATACTAGTTGTCTATTTCTAAAGCAATAGACCCGCCGGCAACACTATCTATCCTGTTAAGGATATAAATTTATTCATCAGTTTCTTAAAATTAAAACCGCTATACTTACCTCTCAACTTTGGAGTTTATAATTTTGAATGCAACCATTTCAGCGGTTCGCACCCAAGCAAGTGATTTATTTGAGATAATCAAACCACGCATTGCTTTACTAGTCTTGCTCACTACTTTTACTGGCATGTGGTTAGCTGGTGGAGGTTATCTTTCATTAGACTTAGTAATTTATACACTTTTGGGTACAGGTTTAGCTTCTGCTTCAAGCGGAGCATTGAACAATTACGTAGATCGCGAAGTTGATAAACTCATGGCTCGCACACGCAATCGTGCATTACCTACATCAAGACTTCATCCACAACAAGCGCTATGGCTTGGTGGACTATTAAGCATCTCATCATTTGCTATTTTATTTTATTTAGTAAATCCATTAACCGCGTACATAGCATTAAGCACCACTTTTTTCTATGTAGTAATTTACACCATCTGGTTAAAACGTACTTCACCACTGTGCACAGAAATTGGTGGCGTTGCAGGTGCATTACCACCAGTAATTGGTTGGGCTGCTGTAACTAACGATATTAGCTGGCAAGCCATGGTGATGTTTCTAATCATGTTTATCTGGCAACCACCACATTTTTGGGCCTTAGCATTATTACGTGCGGATGAGTATCGTCGCGCTAAACTTCCAATGCTACCAGTTGTTAGCGGCATGGAAGTCACTAAATTTAGGATGTTGCTTTACACGATAATATTAGTTCCTGTTAGCACTACCATGTACTGGTTTAACTTAGCCGGACCAATCTATCTCTCTGCAGCATTAGTGCTAGGTATTATTTATTTAGTCATTACAATAGATTTTGCACGTAAACCTATTACACACAAAAGTACAAAACGCTTATTTGGCTATTCAATAATATATTTATGTGGTTTATTTGTTTTTATCTTTGCTGACTGTCAATGCAGTAACTTTGCTTAACTCAGCCCCAAATAAAACACTCTTATTTATTACACCTAGCCCTCTTTGCCATGTTAATGCTGGATTGAGATTTTAAAACCTCCTCCAATTCATGCCATATTCAAGCCCTTAAATATCTATACCCATAAAAACTCATTTGAATGAATACATTATTTTCAAATTAAGCAAATAATATTGGTTACGAGCACTTTTATTTACTAAAGCTTTTAGCCTAACAGTCGATATATTTTTTAAGCGCCACCATAGTGTTTGCAAAAACTATGAAAGTATTTACATTTATAATCATTCTATTTCTCACACCTTTTCAGAACGCATATTCTGCTGTAACCACTATTACATGTGATTATGACACCTTTGCCTCGGTTCAAAAGGTCGAGAAAACTATAGAAGTTATGCAGTTAACTTTCACGGTAGATACTGATACTAGTGAAGCACAAGTTATTCGTAAAAATAGTGTGAAGGATGTTGACTTATATCCTACAGGCGGAGGGTTTACCTTCATAGAAGTAAATGAGCATGGAAACGTTCTTACCACTACAGTGGATATTCATGGTAAGTCTGCACATAGCAGAAATACAATTTTAGATAGCGAATTGATCCCTAGCCAGTTTTATGGCACATGTGATTATAACAAACATAGCAGCTATCCTTGATCATGCAATTCACAAGGGCTGCGTAAATAATCGGGCACATTAGGCGGACAAATTCCGCAAGCCTCATTCCCAGGCACAGCAAACTCAATTTTTCTTGGATAAGGCAAATCCAAACTATCCATAATAGAAACAAATTCATCTTTAGGCATATCATTACCCAATCTAGGATTGCGAGCCTTTTCTTGCCCAATACTACTTACATGACGCCCAGCATAATCATGCGCTGGGTATACTAGTGTTTCATTCGATAAGGTAAAGAGTTTTTCTTTGATACTATCAAAAAGTGTAGCTGCATCGCCTGACTGAAAATCTGTTCTACCACATGCATCAATTAATAATGCATCGCCCGTTAATATCATTTGCTGGGACCCATTGTTAATTAAATATGCATAATGATGGTCTGTATGACCAGGTGTGTACAATGGATTCAATTCAACTGAACCAATAGCAAACACTTTCCCTTCTTCTACCTGCATGTCTGCACAAGGTAAATTAGCTTGTTTTGGATAAACAATTTTACTACCAGCAAGCGCCTTGAGTTTAGTGGCGCTAGTGAGATGGTCAGCATGTATATGCGTATCTATGGTATACGAAAGCTGCAAACCTAATTTTTGAACTAACTCTAGATCACGATTAACTGTTTCTAAAACTGGGTCTATTAGTGCAGCTATACCTTGCTCTTCACAGGCAATTAGGTATGTATAGGTAGAAGAACTTGGCTCAAATAATTGACGAAAAATCATAATATTTTAAATAATTCCTATACGCACCAAACCTTCATGATTGCATAATATTTTCTAAGCCCTTACCCATGAGCAATTTCTTTATCTGTAAAAAGGTAATCTTTCAGTTCTTTATCAAACTGTGGATCTTTACGACGTATCCATTCCAATACCATAGCCGCATGCTCTTTTTCTTCGTCGCGATTGTGCGCAAGAATGGCTTTCAGATCAGAATCTTTGCAAGCATCTACTCGCTGGTTATACCAATCTACAGCCTCGAGCTCTTCCATTAAAGAAGTAATAGCACGATGCATATCTCGCGTTTCATCTGAAATTTCATCTATAGGTTCATGATAACCTTCATTTGCCATAATAAACTCCTTACTATTTAATAGTAGAACATATTTCTTACAGCTAGTTTACTAAACTATAAATTATTTCTCATAAATATAATTATCAAATGAAACACGAAGTTATCAGCGCACAGGTCTATCCCGATGGGCAGTTAGATGTCTTGTCTAAAATTGAAGTTAGCCGACTACTCGATACCAGCCAAGGAGGCTTGTATAGATTATTTCGTAATTCCTCACTAGCAGTACTGAATTGCGGCAATCCTCTCGATAATGGCAAAGAACTTTTAGAAAGATATCAATCTTTTGATATCTCACTAGTACAAGAAGAAAAAGGAATAAGCCTCCAATTAAAGGATGCTCCCGCAAGCGCATTTGTCGATAACACAATTATTAAAGGTATTGGAGAACATCTATTTTCAGTATTGCGCGATGTCATTTATGTAAATGATGAAATTTATTCCAATCCAAAACTAGACCTCAATACATCTGAAGGCATCACTGATGCAGTTTTTCATATACTGCGTAATGCAGATGTTCTACAACCAAACACCGAACCCAAATTAGTTGTTTGCTGGGGTGGCCACTCAATTGGCAGAAAAGAATATGACTACTCTAAAGAAGTTGGATATCAATTAGGTCTACGTAAATTTAATGTTTGTACTGGCTGTGGTCCTGGCGCAATGAAAGGACCTATGAAAGGTGCAACGATTGGGCATGCAAAACAGCGTATTAAAAATTCTCAGTACTTAGGATTAACTGAGCCTGGAATCATAGCCGCAGAACCCCCCAATCCTATTGTCAATGATTTGGTAATTTTACCAGACATTGAAAAACGTTTAGAAGCTTTTGTCCGCCTTGGACATGCCATGATTGTATTTCCTGGCGGTGTAGGAACTGCAGAAGAAATTTTTTATACGCTTGGGTTTTTATTACATCCAAAGAACAAAAACATTCCATTCCCGCTCATTTTTACAGGACCTGAAAGTTCAAAAAAATATTTTACAGAAATCGATAATTTTATCTGTGGTACCTTAGGGAAAGAAGCACAGAAGTTTTATAAAATAATCATTGCAGACCCTGAAGCAGTCGCCAAAGAAGTACAGACAGGGATTCACAATGTAAGCGAGTATCGTGAAAATAAAAATGATGCTTATTACTTCAATTGGTCGCTTAACATAGATCCAATCATGCAAGTTCCTTTTAATCCTAATCACGAAAATATGTTGAACTTACAACTGCACTATAATCAAGAAAAATACCAACTTGCTGCAAATATACGTGACGCCTTATCAGGAATTGTTGCTGGAAATGTTAAAGAAGAAGGCATTAAAGCCGTAGAACGTTATGGACCACTGATAATAAAAGGCAACCCGAAGATAATGAAACCATTATCGAATTTACTAGAATCATTTGCAGCTATGCAGCGTATGAAGATTTCAAGCAACCGTTACACGCCATGCTATGAAATAAAACATACCGAAAATTGAAAGAATTAACTCTGCAGCCTACAGATGTAATTACATTGTATGCTACTTCCAGAAATCCCAAACTTCGTGGAAGGTAACACCATCTCTTGTAATTGTACGAATACCTGCGTGCCGATTATGCCGCTGGATTCTCTCCACAGCAAAGTTATACGCCTTAGACCCATCTGTCCCCTCCCGCACACGAAAGTGCGTGACCAAATGCCAACCTTTATTATTCAAAATGGCAGTGTCCAAACCATCTAGCGATTCTATTTCCGCAGAACTTTCTGACATCCCGTTACAACCTTATCCGAGTCAATTTATGCATACTAAATGTATAGAATATAAGCATTTATAGAATGTACTATACGAGGACAAATTTGATACTGAAGCCAATAACCGACATTTTGCAGCATTAAAACTACAAATGGTTGCTTATTACAACTACCGAAGAGACAGTAAAAATTGAGCAGAAATTCAATAATTAACGCTTAAATAATACTTTAGAAATTGTATTAGCATCCTTGCTTACATTGAATTATTAAGCACTTCCTTGTGCAAAATAAAATTAGAAAATATCAGTTAAATTTTGCCATCTAGGCCCATTTGATAATACTTGTGTGTGATTTCTTCTTGATTTTCTAATAACCAATCTATATCAGGCTCATTATTCATGGCTTTGTGAATCGCACTCGCCATTGCTTTACGATGGATATCAAACAGGATCTTGTGATCCAAATCATCTGCTTTTGCAACCATAGGGTTCAACCAAACAGATACAATAATACCTATCTCATTAGCCTTTTCCTTAGGGATGTCCCCCGCACGCACCGCATCTAATACGCCATTTGCAATTGCACCTTGCACCGTGCCCATTAATATATTGGTATAGCGCTCATCTTTAACCGTTACTTTACTTACCATTAAAGTAGCAGGGCGCACTTGAATATCCGTATTCATAATTGCAAGCACTCGAGAGTGGCCTTTTACTTGATCACCAAGCAAAGTTGCAAATGCTGTGCCTACTGGTCCATCAAGTTCACCAATCACAACTTCAGGTTCTGCAGCAGTTCCTGGAGGGCCTCCTGCAACTAATGACTCGCCTACTCGCATTCCAATTCTATCTGACATATTTATTCTCCAATAAGATAGTAAAAATTATTAAATATTTAACTTTATTATGCTGCTGCACTACGACTCGCACGCTTACGTTCATGCTCTTTTAAGAATTTTTTACGCAGCCGTATATGATTAGGTGTAACCTCAACTAATTCATCTTCTTCGATAAACTCAAGCGCTTGCTCAAGTGTATGACGTATTGGAGTAGTTAAGGTTATTGCTTCATCCGTTCCAGATGCTCTCACATTGGTAAGTTGCTTCCCTTTTGTAGGATTCACCGCTAAGTCGTTATCACGACTATGAATACCAATAATCATTCCTTCATATACTTCAACTGCAGGATCTATAAGCAAACGCCCTCTTTCTTGCAATGCATAAAGTGCGTAACCCAACGCTTTCCCATTCACCATGGAGACCAACACACCATTCTGGCGTCCTGCTACGGGTCCCGCTTTTACTGGCCCATAGTGATCAAAAATATGCGTCATTATGCCGCCACCAGATGTCATGGTCATAAACTGAGACCGAAAACCTATTAAACCTCGCGCTGGAATAATAAATTCAAGTCTTACTCGACCTTTACCATCTGGCACCATGTTCTTAATCTCTGCACGTCGTTCACCAAGTTCTTCGAGCACCGAACCTTGATGCTCCGTTTCACAATCAACCAGTAATTGTTCGTAAGGCTCATGTATTACACCGTCAATTTCTTTTCGAATGACTTCAGGGCGCGACACCCCAAGCTCAAAACCCTCGCGACGCATTGTTTCGATCAAGACACTTAAATGTAATTCACCGCGCCCGGATACACTAAATTTATCTGCGGTATCGCCTTCTTCCACTCGCAATGCAACATTATGAATGAGCTCTTTATCCAGTCTTTCTCGAATATTGCGACTGGTTACATATTTGCCGTCTTGACCTGCAAAAGGAGAATCATTCACCTGAAAAGTCATACTAATGGTTGGCTCATCCACAGATAGCGGTGGCAAGGCTTCAATACTGTCTACAGAACATATCGTGTCTGAAATATTCAAACCATCGATACCGGTGATACAAATAATATCTCCTGCTTCGGCTTGTTCGGCATCCACGCGTTCTAATCCATGATAAGTCATCACGTTTAGAATTTTCCCGTTGCGGGATTTATTATCCGCACTGACAATTGCAACAGGCATATTTCTCTTTATCACTCCGCGGGTAATGCGGCCCACACCAATTACACCAACATAACTGTTGTAGTCCAATGCACTAATTTGCATTTGTAAAGGACCACTTGCATCTACTTCAGGTGCAGGAACTTTATCAATAATTAAATCTAACATGGGAGTCATGTCTTCATGCATGGCATCCACTTCCAAACCAGCAATACCTTCCAAAGCAGAAGCGTAAACAATTGGAAAATCTAGTTGCTCATCGGTAGCCCCTAAACGATCAAACAAATCAAAAACCTGGTCCACCACCCAGTCCGGTCTCGAACCATCACGATCAATTTTGTTGACCACTACAATCGGCTTCAAGCCACGTTCAAATGCTTTTTGTGTCACAAATCTTGTTTGTGGCATTGGTCCATCTACCGCATCCACTAATAACAACACGCTATCTACCATCGATAGTACACGTTCTACTTCGCCACCAAAGTCAGCGTGTCCTGGGGTATCTACAATATTAATACGGTGGTCTTTCCAGGAGATCGCCGTGTTTTTAGCAAGGATAGTAATACCGCGCTCCCGTTCCTGATCATTGGAATCCATGACACGTTCAGCGTCCATATTTTTACGATCCAGAGTGCCAGACTGCGCTAACAACTTATCCACTAAGGTAGTTTTACCATGGTCAACGTGGGCGATGATCGCAATATTTCTTAATGATTCAGACAAAATTAATTCCAGTTTTATAGGTAGATATGAGTAACCGGTTCTAAACTAAACAGCGTGCTGGAATATGCCTGAATCTTGTCGAAATTAGTACATTTCATTCTGAATAGAGGGCCAGGAAAATAGCTGGGGTTTGCCAATAACCGTAAAACAAACAGTACGTTGGCTACATTTCTAAGTGCAATAGCCGCAAAACGCTGACTCAATTACATGCTATACGGACGAAATATCGAATTCGATCTGACAGGATTAGTAGACTAGTTATTAAAAAGCACTCATCAATAAATCTATTTATAAGTTCTTTTGGCTGGAATGACGTTTCTTACCCCTCCCCGCGGGTCCGCCACATCTCCCTCATACCTAGGTATCAAATGGATATGAGTATGCGGAACCGATTGCCCAGCAACTTTGCTTACGTTAATTCCTATATTATAAGAATCGGGCTTTTGCTCTTTTTCAACCATTTGCTTAGCAAGATTAACGTTGTCCCATAAATCTATTATTTCTTCTTTAGTGCAATCAAAATAATTTGGGACGTGTCGATTTGGAATAATAAGCAGGTGCCCAGGGGATGCAGGATATTTATCCTGACTAATAAAGGTCAGTTCACCTTGATGTATCAAATCAACTCTACGGCAAAAAATACAATCGGAAGACATAAATTTAATATTCTAAAATTTTTCTAACTAGGGCAGAATTAAAACAGTCACTTAGAGTGTGTCCCATACCTCTAATGTGTCATACCATGCTTACTAAATTCCAAAAATACCTATAATAAACAAAATTCATATTTTCGAAATATAGTGCCATGGACATAAATACAGACTTTAATACTAGAGTTGTACTTCATAGCCCACAGATGGAATGGCAAAACTCGCCAATGCCTGGTGTACAAAGACGCATACTTGATCACATCGGCAATGAAGCGGCGGCCAGAGCCACCACAATCGTAAGATTCGATGCGGGCAGTCACTTCTCACCCCATGTGCACACCGGTGGAGAAGAATTCATTGTATTGGATGGGGTGTTTCAGGATGAACATGGAGATTATCCGGCAGGCTCATATATTCGCAATCCTCCACTATCTAGTCACACTCCGGGGGCAAAGCAAGGTTGCACGATTTTTGTAAAGCTATGGCAGTTTGATTTATCGGACCGTACACCAGTGAATATCGACTTAAATTCGTTAACATTATCGGCGGATACATCCCGCCCTGGTGTAAAAATTAATACCCTATTCGCAAACCAACATGAGAAAGTTAATTTAGAACACTGGGATGCTAATACTAATGTTTCTGTTGATACTACAAATGGAGCTGAAGTCCTCGTATTAGAAGGCAACTTCAATGAAGGCAATGATACGTTAAATGCTTTGTCATGGATGCGTATACCTATTGGTGGAGCCTTTAATGCTCTAGCTGGACCTAATGGAACAAAAGCATGGATCAAAACGGGACATTTGCGCTTTACAGAAAATGAAATAAAACAAGTTTCTAACTTTAGAACATAAACAAATATAAATAATACAATGACAAAACCTCTTGCTGTTATTATTGGAGCAGGTGAAGGATTAGGCGTTAGCCTGGCCTCTTGCTTATCTTCTGCTGACTTCCAAGTAGTCGGTCTCAACCGATCTAAAATAGAAACTTGTCCTAATGATGTTCAAATAAAAAACATCGATGCATCGGACGCTGTTTTAGTACAAAGCACAATGGATGAAATCGTAAAACAATATGGGCCTCCTCATGTAGTTATTCACAACCCTGCACAGTTAGACATAAAACCTTTCTTAGAAACCTCAGTAAAAGATTTTAAGCATTCTTGGGAAGCCATGGTGTTATCTGCAGTAAATGTATTACATGCTGCAATCCCACATATGCTACAACAAGGCAGTGGGAGCATTATCGTTTCAGGTGCAACCGCAAGTATTCGTGGCGGTGCGAACTTTTCTGCATTCGCCTCTGCGAAATTTGCTTTACGGGGCTTAATGCAATCTTTAGCTCGCGAATATCAAAAACAAGGAATTCATATTGCCCATGTCATTTTAGATGGCATTCTTGATACTACACGTAGCCGCATGCTTCATTCACTCGACCCGGCAAAGATGATGTCAACAGACGAGATTGCTGAGACCTATCTACAACTTATCCGCCAAAAGCCTTCTGCTTGGACACATGAACTAGATTTGAGACCAGAATCTGAAACATTCTAATGCAACAAACCGATGTACTCATTATCGGCGGCGGCTTGAGCGGCCTACACACCGCATACGAACTTCATAAACTAGGTATAGCTTTTAAATTAATAGAAGCACGTGATCGACTCGGTGGCCGAGTACTTTCACAAAATCTCAATGGCACAATCTATAAAGCAGAACAAGCAGCCATTGACCTAGGCCCAAGTTGGTTTTGGCCTGGTCAAACTCGCATGCACAGCTTGCTAACAGAATTAAATTTGACTGACAAAATATTTTCTCAAACTAGTACGGGTGACACATTATATGAAAATGCCCAAGGCACTATTCAAAGAGGTGTCGGCGGCATCTCAATGGCCGGTTCATATCGGATACAAGGTGGCATACAGCAAATTATTGCAGCGATGAGCAGAAATATTCCTAATAATGTAGTTCTTCAAAACTCAATTGCCACACATATCAAACTAGAGGCAAAAAACCTAACAACAACATTTTTAGACAATGAAAAATCCCAAGAAATAATCAGTAAATATATAGTGCTAGCATTACCTCCGCGAGTAGCTAACGCTACAATAGAATTTACCCCGCCTTTTTCTCAGGTACGCAGCAAACAACTCAACACCATTGCAACTTGGATGGCAGGTCACGCAAAGTTAGTAAGTATATATAGTAAACCGTTTTGGCATGAACAAGGGTTATCTGGCGATGCAATTAGTCATCGCGGACCATTGCAAGAAATTCATGATGCATCCTCACAAAATGGTGAACTTTATGCATTGTTTGGGTTTTTTAATGTGCCTGCCCGCTATAGAAAAGAACGAGGAGAAGAACTACGCCACCTCGCGGTTGCTCAACTAACACGTTTATTTGGAGAAGTTGCATCAAACCCGCTTGAAGTCTATATAAAAGACTGGGCTTTTGACCCCCACACATCAACAGATCTAGATCAAGAAATTCTGACACACCACCCCGCCAACGATATTGTTAGCACGGCAGAAGACTCTTGGAATCAACAATTAATATGGTCTGGTACAGAATCAGTTGATTATCGACACCATAATAATGGCTTTTTAGAAGGTGCTTTAGAAGCTAGTGAAAATACGGTTTCATTATTGAAAGCTAAACTTAACAAGGAAAACTAAACATTTCATAATTAAGTTATTTAAAAAGTAACGCCCTGTATCGCATTTACATCAAGCAGCAGCACTATTAGCCTCTTTAACTTTCACGGATGAATCTTTTTGTTGGCCAGAAATATTTTCGATCTTACGTTGTTTTTCATATAAAAAGCTCAACACAGCATGTCTAAGTTTTGAATATTCTGCAGTTTCAGCCAAAGAAATACGATCACGTGGTCTCTCTAATTCAATCTCAAGAATCTCTCCTATTCTCGCAGCAGGTCCATTTGTCATCATTACAATACGGTCAGAGAGCAAAACTGCTTCATCCACATCGTGAGTAATCATGATTACTGTATTTTTTAATTCATTTTGTATTTCCATTAATGTTTCTTGCATATGTGCGCGAGTTAACGCATCCAATGCCCCAAATGGTTCATCCATGAGTAAGACTTCTGGTTGCATTGCTAATGCACGAGCGATACCTACACGTTGCTTCATACCTCCTGACAACTCATCGGGACGTTTATTCATTGCATGATCCATATGCACTAAACATAAATTATGTTCAATCCAATCTTTCATTTCTAATTTTGATTTAGACTTTCCAAATACTTGTTTTACTGCAAGCTCAACATTTTCGTAGGCAGTTAACCAAGGCAATAATGAATGATTTTGGAAAACAACCGCACGTTCAGGCCCAGGCGAAGAAACTTCTTTACCATTTAAAATAATGCCTCCTCGTGTCGCCTGATATAAGCCTGCAACAATATTTAATACAGTAGATTTCCCACAACCAGAGTGACCAATCAAGGAAACGAATTCTCCTTTTGCTATCTTTAAATCGACCTCTTTTAGTGCAGTAAAAGGTCCCTTTGGAGTAGGGAATTCCATATCGATATCACTGATATCAAGTACAATATTATTCATTGTCATTATTCTCTATAGGTTCACATTTGTAGCGTTAAATTATCTTGTTGCGGTGGTTTTATCCCAGGAGAAAAATCGTTGTAATTGCAACATAATTCGATCAAGTAAAAATCCAATTAATCCAATTACGACTACAGCAGCCATTATTCGACCTAGAGAATTAGAGCTGCCATTTTGAAATTCGTCCCAAACAAATTTACCCAGTCCTGGGTTTTGCGCTAGCATTTCTGCTGCTATTAACACCATCCATGCAATCCCTAGTGATAAGCGCATACCTGTAAAGATCATTGGAATAGAGGCAGGGATTACTATTTTTTGAACGTGCCTAAGTGCCGGAAGTTTAAGTACCCGACTGACGTTTAAAAGGTCATTATCTATTGATGCAACCCCTACTGATGTATTAATTACCATAGGCCATAAACAACATAGCGTTACAGTAACCATCGAGGTTATAAAAGACTTTGGAACAATAGGGTCAGACGATACATAAAGCGCACTTACAACCATAGTTACCAGCGGCAACCAAGCCAAGGGGGAAACAGGTTTAAAAATCTGAATTATTGGATTAACTGCAGTGTTTAAAGTTTTACTTAAGCCAATTGCAATACCAAAAGGAATTGCAATCAGCGCTGCAAGTAGAAACCCGCACATTACCGTTTTCAAACTCGTCACAATCTGGTCAAGAAAAGTTTCTTTACCTGTGTAAGCTCTTTTTTTAATGACATAATTAGGGTCTTTTTCTAGCTTAGCTGCATTACGCTTTTCTTGACGTTCGTAAAAAGCGACTTCTTTTTCTCTTTCAGCTTTATGTTCACTATAGAGACCGCCAAACTGTTTCCACACTTCGCCCGGTCCTGGAAAATTACCTAAGGAAGTTTCAATATTCCGCGCAGCAGCTGACCAAAGTATTAAAAACACTAAAATTCCTAAAATTGGAATAACTACTTGCTGAAACGCATTTGCAATAAATGCAATTACACCAGGCGAAAGTTCAGTGTTTGTGCTTAACCTATGCACTAGGGAGGTATTGTTTAACATGTCTCTATATGTCGCAGTGAAAATTAAAAAAGTATTTAAACGCTATCTCCAGACTTCAAACCAATAGAAAACTTTTCTAAGTAATCGTTGGGCTTGGTGCCGTCATAAGTAATACCGTCGATAAATTCTGTTTGCGGTGCCTTAAAGCCTGTTTCAGTTTCAAAATCAGGGAAACCTTCCGCATCAGCCAAACCTTCTGCAATTAAAGATTTTGCTGCCGTAGTATAAATATCTGGGCGATATACTTTAGCGGCATTTCTTTATACCAATCATCAGACTTGTCTTCTGCAATTTGCCCCCACCTACGCATTTGTGACAAATACCAAATCGCATCGGAATAATATGGATATGTTGCGTTATAACGGAAAAATACATTGAAGTCTGGAACTTCACGCTTATCACCTTTTTCATATTCAAAGGTTCCAGTCATACTATTTGCTATAACATCGTAATCGGCGCCTACATAATTTGACTGTGAAAGAATTTTTACTGCCGCAGGACGATTTGCATTATCATTTTCATCTAGCCAGATTGCTGCACGTATGAGCGCACGCGTTAAACGCACGGTAGTATTTGGATATTTCTCAGCAAATTCTGCAGTAATACCAAAAACTTTTTCCGGGTTATCTTTCCAGATTTCATAATCAGTAATTACCGGAACGCCAATACCTTTAAATACAGCTTGTTGGTTCCAGGGTTCACCTACGCAGTAACCGTAAATAGTACCGGCCTCAAGAGTTGCAGGCATTTGTGGTGGCGGAGTTACAGATAACAATGCATCCGCATCAATCTGTCCTGAGATATCACCTTTTGCAGGTGCGTAGTAACCAGGATGGATTCCACCAGCTGCAAGCCAGTAACGTAATTCGTAGTTATGAGTAGAAACAGGGAATACCATACCCATATTAAATGGCTTGCCCTCTGCTTTGTATTTTTCAACTACAGGCTTTAATGCATCTGCTTTAATTGGATGTACAGGTCGGCCATCTTCCATCTTAGGAATGTTGGCTTTCATTTGTTCCCAAATATCATTGGAAACCGTGATTCCATTACCGTTTAAGTCCATTGAAAAAGGCGTAATGATATGTGCTTTGGTACCAAAACCTATAGTTGCAGCAAGCGGCTGTCCAGCTAACATATGCGCACCATCTAATTGACCATCGATTACACCATCAAGTAACACTTTCCAATTTGCTTGTGCCTCTATGGTTACGTACAAACCTTCGTCTTCGAAATAACCATTTTCGTAAGCAATGGCAATGGGAGCCATATCAGTCAGTTTAATAAAACCAAATTTGAGATCTTCTTTTTCGGGCTCTCCTAATTCTGCAAGAGCAGTAATGGGAATAAGGCCTATTAAAGTAATTAGGCAGATCAATCCAATGATAATTTTTTTATGAATAGAAAATCTATTAAGTAAATTAATATGATTTTTGTTGTTGCTTACTTGCATTATTTTCTCCTGCGTAACCATTCTAGGCTACTAATATGTATTCAAAAAAAAAGGTGCCATGCGTTACATAAAAATGAGCAACGTATATGACACCTTTGTCTTAGTTCCCAACCATCAGGCCAGGTTTTATTTTGATAGCTTAATATCGACCGAGATCGACAATATTTATAATTAATAGAGCAATTTCCTTGCCAACTTTAGAAAATCAAGCAACTACTTGTTTATTAGCGTGTAACTAAAAAGATATTCACGTGATTTCCGGATGAGAATGTACTGTTACAGTGCAAAGCACACAGTATGCGCACTAATTTGTTACACGTTTAACGTTATTGCTCAGTTAATTCTAAGCAGCTTGATCTTTGCCAATTTTTAGTGCATATGCGTATTTACTACATATATAGGTGCAATCGTGATTTTTCCAGATGCTGCATGATATAAATTACAGATACTTTCACTATATTAGTGCAATATGCTGCACCATCGCTTCATAGTGGTGCGGGTATATCTCAATAACGTTTATCCCGTATACCCAGTAATGCACCTGAGTAACCCTTTTTTAATAGGCGGTGTTGCACAAATTTTAAATAATCTTCTTGCACACCTTTAGATAAGATCCAACTAGATACCAATAAGCCGGGAAGCAGAAATAATACGAATAGAAATTTAAATTTTCCAGGTAGAGCGAGAGTCGCAAAAGGTAGAAGATACAGCGGCCAACTAAATAGTATGCCGCGCAAGCCATGCTTTAAACCCAAAATAATACTTGCAAATACTCTTCGTCGCCCTTGTTTAGTAGAATTATAGTTAGAAAGGAATATCGCTCTTTCTAATTCACTTTCAATATCGTCAAGAGGCTTTGATATTGGTTGCTCTCTAGACACTAATATTCAATATATTACTAATGCACATCTGCCAGTACACCTGTATCCGTTGTATGCACTAACCCCACTTCACGAGCATGCTCTTCAAATCCTTTATTTTTCCAGAAGAATGCACCAGGCATAGTGGTAGGGATTACTAAAGCATAAAACAAACCACGTCCAATAATCGCTGTTGATATGATCACAACGGCTGCAAGCAACCATACAACTAGCCCAGTCAATCCTTCTAGCGAAAGCATACTTAGCGCAACCATAATCGCGATTGATACTGCTAAGCCAGTATTACGCAACCAATATGTTTTACCGAATTCAGTCGTTTGCTGATAATGTGAAGCGGCTGCTTCTCCAGTTGTATTCTTTAAATAGACTGAATGCCTATATAAACCAACTGATTCAATAATTAAACCAACAGCAATTATCATTGCAATCCAATCTAAAGAATAGCTAATACCATGGGTATAACTATATATTAGGTAAATAATGCCCACTAATAGTGGGCCCAGCGACATCATAGATCCATAGAATGCAGTAAGTACTGACCAATGATTCCAGTAAGGCCTGGCTGGAATTCGATATATGCTATACATGAAATACAACGCTGCTAAACCAGAAATAGCTGCACCCCACCCACAAAAAGTTGCCAATGAAGACGTGAACACTTCAGGTAGCCATGAAAACAACACTGGCAAGCCCGTCAACATTGTAAAAGCTCCTAAGAAATTATAAAAAACGGCAATACCCGCTACTTCTCTACTGACTGGAGAATATTTTAAATTATTAAAAGCTCGATAGAACCGATGAGGCTTTCCCAAGTGCATGGTAGACAGCACTAAGGCCAGTGTTTGTATGCCAATTAGAGCAAATAAAATGATTGGCCATAGAACCGGGTTTTCACTCGCTGAAATAGTATTAATATTAAATTTGGGGCCAACAAATAACAGCAAGAAAGCACCTACAACCAGTTGCGATATTAGCGTAAAAATAACAAGTGGGTTTTCTCGCGTGCTTAATTTTTTTAGATTCCATTGTTTATGGTCAGTTGTGTTATTCACTTTAGATTGAAAATCACCTTGTTCATTTTTTTCATAACGTATTGGCATACTGTCAGTACGCTTCATTTGACTAGGTAAATTTTTTGTCTGCTGAAAACGAATATTTGGATGTGTAATATCGGTAGTTGGAAAACCAGGAATACTTGTTTCTAGCTGCATCCTGTTATTTGGTGTCGTTTCCATAATGCCAAAATCCAGTGCGCCCGCTAAACACGCGGATACACAAGAAGGCTTTAACCCAACTTCAAGGCGGTCCACGCACATATTACATTTTTGGACGTGGCCAGCTTGTTGGTCTAATTGCGGTGCATTATAAGGGCACACCCAGGTGCAATAACCACAGCCAAAACAAATGTCCGGATCCTGTAACACGGCACCATATTCCGCAAACTTAGTATACGCTCGGGTTGGACAACCTTTTAAGCACACAGGGTCATCGCAGTGATTGCACGCCATAGATATATTCAGTCGCTTGTATGCCGGATACGAACCTCCCTCCACATATCCCACAGAGCGAAATGCGATATGCGATGGTAAGTCATTCTTCTCAGAGCATGCCGCTTCACATGCATGACATGAAATACAGTTATCCGCAGTAAAGTAAAATCCGTGTTGTTTATAGCGATTAGCATTTTCACCGATCGCTCCATCATTATTAATATTTAAGCTTTCCCCTCTTAGCTTACTATCAGCAGGTACTGTTTCTATATCAGCTCCATATTGATTCTTTTCAGGGTGATCTACCTGAGGTATAAAAGCATAGCTTTGTTCTTTAGGTCTTGGCTTAAACATTAGAATGACCTCGCCATAGCATTTTTATTTGCGGCATCTTTTTGGTCTTCAATACGCTCTATATGTACAGCACTTTGCTTATAAGCAGGTTGGCGCGAATGAGGATCTAACAGACCTAAAGCCAGACGATTAACACATTCGTGGAAATGAAATGGTATAAATACCGCATCACGTGCAACACGGTGCGTCAGTTGCACCATTACAATCGCGTCACCACGCCGTGAACTTAATCGTACATAGGTCCCATGCTCAATATTTAACTCTGCTGCGGCATCAGGATTCATTTCCATATAAGGTGTAGGACTAAATTTATTTCCATTGCCCACTTTTCCAGTACGGGTGCGAGTATGAAAATGTTCTACAACACGTCCTGTGTTAAGCCAAAATGGATAATTACTATCAGGACGTTCATTGTTATCTATAAATGGCAAAGCAATAAGTTTTGCTTTACCGCTTTTAGTTTGAAAAACACCATCTTCATATAGGCGCTTTGTACCTTGCGGTGACTCTTCTTCGTTGCAAGGCCATTGTATTCCTCTAGATTGTTCGATTTTTTCATAGCTCATACCAGAATAATCAAGCATGCGACCTTTCGATAAGGTTTTTATTTCTTCAAACACACCTTCTGCGGTTTCAGGGAAAACAACGTTCTTACCTTGTTCAAAATATTTTGCAATTTCATTAAAGATCCACAAATCTGTTTTTGATTCGCCATGAGGCTCACAAACATTACGAATAATATTGACTCGACGTTCGGTATTGGTAAAACAACCTTCTTTTTCAGCCCACACTGCTGCTGGTAGAAAGACATGGCTATATTGATTCGTTTCTACATCTTGATAAGCATCTTGAACGACTAAGAATTCAAGCTTTTCTAGCATTTTACGTATACGTGGTGTATTGGCCATCGAGGTCATAGGGTTTGTAGCGATAAGCCAAAGACCTTTTATTTGCCCCGTTTCAATAGCCGGTAAAATATCTGTCATAAACATGCCGCGCTTTTCAGGGAAAAAGTCTTCATCAACACCCCAAAATTCAGAAATTTCTTTTCGATCTTGTTTATTTTCAAGCGATCGATACCCAGGTAAGCCAGAGCAAGATGACCATTCCCTTGTGCCCATGGCATTGCATTGGCCAGTAATAGAAAGCGAAGTTGCACCAGGTCTTCCGAGATTACCGGTTATAAGGTGTAGATTATTGATGGCGACAACACTATCCGAACCATGCGTGCTTTGATTAATGCCCATGGTCCATATTGTCATGGCCGCTCCAGCATTCGCGTATGCTCGCGCTACATTACGAATGGTGTCTTCATCAATGCCACATATTTTCGATGCAGTAACAGGGTCATACTTGGCAACTAATTCTGAAAACTCACTAAAGTTTTCAGTATGGGCTTGAATGTATTCAGGGTTATGTAAATTTTCTTCAAGAATTACATGTGCCAGTGAATTAAGTAACACTAAATCAGTGCCCGGTGAAATCGCCAAATGCATATCGGCTTGTTGCGCAAACATCGTTACACGAGGGTCTATGACAATAAGTGGAAACTTGCGTTTTTCACGCACTTCCATGAGACGCCAATAAATGATTGGATGCTGTTCAGGCAGATTTGATCCGAATGCAAGCAGACATTCAGTATGATCGAAATCCTCGTAGCACCCTGGGGGACCGTCAGATCCAAAAGAACGTTTGTATCCTGAAACTGCTGATGACATACATAATGTGGTGTTGCCATCATAATTATTTGTGCCAATCACACCTCGCGCTAGTTTACCTAAGGTGTAAAATTCTTCCGTCATAATTTGGCCGGTGGAAACTACTGAAAAAGCATCACGACCATATTGCTCTTGAATACGAGTGATTTCTGATGAGGTTTTTTCTAAAGCTTTTTCCCAACTGGTTTCTGTAAAATCTTCCCAATGATGATCACGAATTAAAGGTTTGTTCCCTCGTCCTTTTGTTTTACGAAAAAGCTCGTGTTCGAAAATTCCTTTGATGCATAACTTGCCCCGGTTTACGTCGGCATCTGCAACACCTCGTGAGGAAACCGGTTCACCTTTTTTATCCAAGCCAACTTCAATAGAGCAACCCGTAGAGCAATAACCACAAGTTGCATATTTCCATTCGACTACACCTTTATCTGCAATTTTGATTGGATTCTTTTTATCTCTTCCGAATAGCATATTAGTTTCTGTATTTTTATAAACTAATAAACATCGCGTAAGTAACGCTTATTTTTAGTCATTGTTTTTATAAAGTCTTTAGCTCCATTTTCAGTCATGTTGCCTTGGTCTTGAGCTATCTGTTGTAATGCATCATCGACATCTTTTGCCATTCGCTGTGCATCACCACACACATAAAAATATGCGCCACTAGATAGCCAGGACCAGATATCTTTTGCGCATTCCAGCATACGGTGCTGTACATATATTTTATTTTCTTGATCGCGTGAAAAAGCAGTATCTAGTCGTGTTAAACAACCAATCTCTAAAAACTGCATAAGTTCTTCTTTGTATAGAAAGTCATTTTCTTCGCTAGGATTGCCAAAGAACAGCCAGTTTTTTCCAGTGTCACCACGTTTGCTACGCTCATGTAAGAATGCTCTAAAAGGAGCAATGCCAGTACCTGGGCCAACCATAATTACAGGTGTATCAGAATTTTCAGGTAATAAAAATTCATGTGTGGGTTGAATATACATGCGTATAGTATCGCCAGCATTAATGCGATGTGATAGAAAAGTTGAGGCAACACCAACACGGCTGCGGTCGCGTCTTTCGTACTCAACTACACCTACAGTGGCATGTACTTCGTTTGGATGGGCACGCAACGTTGATGAGATGGAATAAAGTCGTGGTTGTATTTTGCCTAGTCGATGAACTAATTTACTAGGCTCAGCCTCTATGCTTTTATAATCTTCTAGTAGCTCTAATAAATCACAGCCTTCTTCGATTCCATTTTCAGCAAGTTTTTTTAGTGCACATTTGTCAGTATCATCTTTTGCGCATTCGCTTAAATACTCAATTGCTTCATCAGAAGGTTTGGTGATATCTATATAATTCGCAAGCAAGTCGAATAGGGTGTGCTCATAGTTATCAAGCACTACTAGCGCATCTTCTTCAGCATGCAAACAATCGATAATATTTTTTGCTAATTCAGGAGGATTTTTTGGGTAAATGCCTAATGCATCACCTGGTTGATATGTAATACCGCTACCAGAAAGATTAATTTCAATATGCCGTGTATCTTTTATTGAGCCATCAGAATTTAATGGAGATACATGTTTGATCTTAGCAAGAAATGGATTTTTACGATCATAATTAAATTCATTTGCATTTAAAGAGGCATTGCTTTCAGTGTTTGATACAGTATCCGGGGCAGGTGCATCCGCCATTAGACTTTTCAGTTCTTTTGAAGTAGGCCTGCCTCCAGGTGAGCATAATGTCAGATCAGGTTCTGCTCCTGTAACAATAGCTTCAGCGTAGGTTTTGCATAAATATCCGCATTGCCCACAGTCTTGCTGTCCCATGGCTGCCATAACTTGTAGTTTAAAAGGACGTTCTTTGGCAAGCTCCATGCGTTCTTCCAATGGCATGGTGTCATCATGCCAAGGATAATCTTCATCATCTTCTTCTATAGCGGCATCTGTTGCTGCATCTAAGTTTGCATTTTCAAGACCCATATAACCAACAAAGAAACCATTAAGCCATGCTCGTTGGTCTTCACTAAAGGGAGCGTTCTCAGGAATAATTTGAATAGTCATAATAGTTATGCTGCTTTTGCTTTTTGTTGCAATAACTCTAATAGTTCTTCGCAGGTATTGCGTGCTGCGAACTCAAAGAATGGTTCGGATTTATCACTTCTATGCTGCATATAAATATCTAAAATATTTGCAACAAGTTGAGGAATGAGTTGTGCATCAACATCTTTCATGAACTCTTTTGCAATAGCTTGTGAGTCAGAAAAACCGCCACCTAGATAAACGTCATACCCCTCGATTGGGTCTTCATCTTCACCAACATCAACTTGAGTTGCGAGTAAACCAATGTCACCGATGTAATGCTGTGCGCAGGAATGATGGCAACCAGTCAAATGAATATTAATTGGTTGGTCGAGGTCAATTTTAGATTCTACGAAGTCTGCAATATTTGAGGCATGTAACTTAGTGTTTGAGTTTGCAAATTTGCATCCCCAATTACCTGTGCAGGCAATCAAATTTGCACGGATATTACTTACAGACCAGTGCAGTCCTAATGATTCTACTTTTTCTTTTACCGTATCAACATCTTCATTCTTAATGTCAGAAATAATTAAATTCTGCCAAACCGTAAGACGCATACAGCCGCTACCATATTGCTCGGCAATATCAGCAAGACCATACATTTGCTCTGTTTCTATTCTGCCAACCGGACAGACAATACCTATGTACGATAACCCTTCTTGTTTTTGTGCATGTACTCCGATATGTGCCATACGATCAATCTTGGAACGAGTGATGCAGTTTTCTAATGGAAATTTGATAACATCAAAGTCGCAATGCTCTTCTACAGCCAACATAAACTTTTCAAAGCCCCAATCGTCAAGTACATATTTCAAACGAGCTTTGTTACGATCTGTGCGATTTCCGCTATTTATAAATACTCGAATTACGGCTTTAGCCATAGGTATGCACTGTTCAGGGGTAAGTAAAATACCTGTATCACGTGCAAAATCCTCGTGGCCCGTAATGCCGCCTAATTGCATTCGAAAATAAACACCTGGCTCTACACCCGCTGAAGTATCTTCGACTTTGACGGCCGCAAATCCAATATCATTAGTATCTTCAAGTACGCTAACTGCGCCACCACCGTCAAACGCAATATTAAATTTGCGAGGCAATCCATACATGTCGCGGTGATATAAAATGTAATAGTGCAATTCACGCGCTAGTTCACGGGTATCATAAATTTCATCTACAGAGATTCCAGATAATGGGTTTCCGGTTACATTACGAATATTGTCAGCACCGGAACCACGATTCATAACACCAAGGTCTTGTATGCCTAATAAAAGTTTAGTGGCATCATGGGCACCAACTTCGCGAATTTGCAGGTTGGCACGTGTGGTGATATGTGTGTAATCACCACCATACTGTGAAGTAAGATCTGCAATTCCCCGAAACTGAGTGGCATTTATGATTCCATTCGGCATTCGCAAACGAGACATAAAAGAATTTTGAGCCGGGGCTACATAGAATAGTCCATGAAATTTATAACGAAATACATCTACGCCTTTTGGGAATACACCTTCTTTAGCGTTTTTTACCATTTGATCCCAATAATCAAAAGGGTGATGTTCACGTTTAGCTTTTTCTTCAGCACATAATTTCTTACCGGCCTGTAAAAACTTATTCTGTGCTTTAATCTGTATCGCATCAGGACTATCGCCAATAGGCACACCATAGTCAGATTCAGCTTTAGTGGCGCTATTAGCGGAACTGACTTTAGCGACTTGTAAACCACTCGCTAAACCTTCTAAGTATCGTTTTTGCTCAATGTTGAATTCTTCTTCCATTTTAATTGCCACTTAACTAATAATATTGTTTGCTGTATTTAATTTTTCGAGAGCAGATCTAGATACGCTATTAGAGTGAATATCAAAGCTATAGGTGTAATCTAATAATTTATCGGGGTCGTATTCTTTATTATCAAAGAACGAATCCGCTCCCATTAGAATTTGCAGATATTCATCTTCAAGTGTCCAAGCTTCTTTATGCAGGCCTTCTTTCTTATGTGTAGTACTTGGATATGACAAGCCAATTTCTTTTGCAGCACTTACATATATATCCGAGCGATATACTTTTGATGCAGCATCTTTAATATTTACGGGTTCCTGCAAGTCGCCCCAGCGATACATTTGAGTGATAAACCACTCAGCATGACTCTGCCATGGAAAATTTGCTGCGTAACGGTTAAAAACATTGAAATCAGGTGAAGGCTGTGGCGCTAAGTGTCGGGCGTATTGATAAGTGCCTGTCATTGACATTTTCACTACATCAAATGGTGCGTTAACGTATTCTTCTCGCGCTAAGATTTTCGCTACATCCATTCTATTTTCTTCTTTATCAATCCAAACAGAAGCTTCCATCAAAGCCATCAAAACTGCTTTATGCGTATTTGGAAATTTATCAGCCCAACTATTTGTAACAGCAAAGACTTTTTCTGGGCTGTTATTCCAAATTTGATATTTTGTAGTTAGTGTACGGCCTATACCTGCATTAACTGCAAGTTCATTCCAAGGCTCACCGACGCAATAGCCAACAATTTTTTGAGCTTCAAGATTTGCGACCATATATGCAGGAGGAATAACAATGAGCCGAATATCTTTATCAGGGTCGATACCTGCAGCTGCCATCCAATAACGTAATTCATAATTATGTGTAGATACGGGGAAAACAGTGGCAAAGGTCATAGGCTCTCGACCTGCTTTTTTGTCTTCATCAATAACTGTTTTTAAAGCACGCGCAGTAAATGGATTTTCTTGCATAGCTTCAGGATCAGCTTCAAGCATGCGCGAATATAGTTCATGAGAAACGGTAATGCCGTTCCCATTTAGCGCCATAGTAAAACCCGTTAACATTGATTTTTGAGTAGTTCCGATTCCTAAAGTTGATGTTATCGGCATCGTGGCTAACATCTGCGCCCCATCCAATGCACCCATGATGACGTGATCACGCACGTTAGACCATGAAGCTTGTTTTTTAAGGTTTACATTGAGTCCATATTTTTTAAATAAGCCCATTTCTTTAGCAAGCACTAAACTGGCACAGTCTGTAAGCGGTACAAACCCAAGTGAAAGATCTGTTTTTTCTATAGCCATATTGCGGTCACCATTGTCTTTAGCTGCCAACCAATTAGGTCCGTAGCAATACCAACCGTACCCGCCATTTGTATCCCTGACTCAATAAAGTCTCGACGAGTAATTGCATATTTTGATGAATTTTTTTCAACCATCTTTTGTTCAAATTATTTATTGAAATTTCCATGCATAAAAAAACGGCGCACCGGATTGATATAAAATCCGAAATGACGCCGCTGTCACTTGATTCGTTATAAGGCAGACATCTCTTCTATATAGTCTGCATTGCTAAAGGAGCTTTGTTTTAATAAGTAACACAAATCATGCCAAATTAACCTATTCGTTAATTTGCACTAACTCATTGTTATTTAAAGAGTAAATAATCATACCCAATGATCGATGATCTAAGTTGGTGCAAAACAAAATGCATTTGCACCAATATAGTTCTCAGTCAATTACTTTCGTGATAGATATTAGCGATCTTGCCGCTTCACCAATGGTAATTTTCCGATCCATAGCAATTTTACGTAGCGCTTTATAAGCCTGTTCTTCTGTCATGTTGTGGTGCTTGTGTAAAAGACCTTTAGCAATATCAATATCTTTACGATCTGCCAACTTAGATTTCGTCTCATGCAGTTCTTGTTTTAATGACTGATATTCTTGAAAGCGTGCAATTGCAACATCAATGATAGGTTTAATTCGGCTTTCACTTAAACCATCTACTATATATGCGCTCACCCCTGCTTTTATGGCCTTATCCATAGAATGTTGATCGCTTTTACTTGTAAATAACACAATAGGCCTGGGCTGATCGCGTGTAACCATATGCACGTTTTCAAGAGTATCTCTATCAGGGGAATCGGTATCCACGACAATTACATCGGGCTGATGATGCTCAATTTCAGCTAATAAATCTCCACCTTTATTTAATCCGTGAGTAACCTTGCAACCGCTATCCACAAGATATTGTTCGACCATACTTGATCGAACAGGATCGTTGTCTAACAACATTACTGATAACTTTTTATTCAATGTCTACTCGTTTAAATATTGGCGATATAAATAATCATGCAAGATTTATTCAAATACTTTATGTGTAATTAATGCAACTTTTGCACCAAATTTTTGCACTGTAAGTATCTTATTAGGGCAAAGATGAAAATTTTTCTTGGGTATATGGTCTCGCCAGCAAGAAATAAACCGTTAAGTTTTAATGATTTCATGCACTTAATAAATAAATAAGCTTTTGGCATCAATTTTGCTCCTATAAAAATCAATACTGCAGTAATCAATGTATTGCTGCATCAAGTTGGCGCAGCGTAGCGTCACACACATAAGACAACGAAGTCATACCTATTTTGTATAGGTGTGGCTTTTTTTTGCAGAAATATTTTTTTATGAAGGGAGACCAACAAATGAAACTACGGAATGCACTACTAGGGAGTGTTCTGCTAAGCACGCAATTATCAATAGGAAATGTACTTGCAGATGAACCTGCAGCAGAACCTATAGATGCTTTTACAAAAGCATTAACAAGTGGGAAATTAAAATTTAATGCCAGGCTCCGTTATGAAGAAGTGGATGATAATGTTTCCGGAAAAAAGGATGGTGAACTATTAAGTATACGTTCTCGCTTAGGATATGAAACTGGAGATTTTTATGGTCTTAAAACTTTTATTGAAATGGAAGACATTCGCGAGGTAGCAAGTGTTGATGATTACAATAGTGGCCCAAATGGTAATGGACAAACCCAATACGCAACCATACCTGATCCTGAAGAAACCGAACTTAATCAACTTTATCTTCAGTATGCGAGAGATTTTGGCACAACTACTTTGATGGTGCGCCATGGCAGGGAGCGACAAAAATGGGATAACGATCGTTTCATAGGGAATGTTGGTTGGAGACAAAACGAACAAACCTATGATGGAACGTCATTAGTCTATGGATTGAAAGATTATGGTCTAACCTTCCGATATGCGCACCATACAAATGTAAATAGGATCTTCGGTGACCAGGCAGATACTGTTGGAGATTATAACGTTGATAGTGACAACTTTAATCTTAACTATACAGGCCTAAAGTTTCTAAATGCCAGTGCGTACTATTATGACTGGGATAGTGACGAACCTTCTACCAATGCAGGTGGATTTAGTGAAGTTAATGCTAGAGAAACCTATGGCCTAAGAACCTTGTGGAATTTTCCTCTAGGCGAATCCACTAAATTACTCGCTACTGCGGAATATGCTTCACAAGATGATCAAGGTGATACACCAAGTTTTAGTTCATTAGACTACACACTGCTTGAAGCGGGTCTTGCATTTAAATTAGCGAGCGCACCTATTACTGTAAAAATTGGTCAAGAAACATTGGAAGGTGATGTGGCTGATGGCCAAAGTTTTATTACACCATTTGCAACCTTGCACGCTTTTCAAGGTTGGGCAGATGTTTTCTTAGGTTCAGGAATTACTGGTCAATATGGCGGTCAAGCAGCCGGAATAGAAGATACATATTTTTCGATTGGGACTAAGCTGTTTGGCACGAAACTGCTTGCAGTGTATCACGAGTTCGAACCTGATGATTCGGCAAGTACATTTGGCGAATATGGAACTGAACTAGATTTGCTAGCTGTGAAAAAATTCGCTAAGCATTACACAGTAGGGCTTAAGTATGCTGACTTCGAGTCTGAGGATAATTACAACGGTGATAACGATGTAAATAAACTCTGGCTTTGGGGCGAGGTAAATTTTTAATTTATCTAGCGTAGAGTCAGATGAATAGCATTGCAGAAAAAATTACCGAGCCTGAATTTGTCGATGCTGCTGTGAATGAGCCATTACCAGTCGTTATCGTTGGTAATGGCCCAGTCGGCATGCGTATGGTTCGTGAGCTTTTAGCGCGTGACTCAGAAATTCCAATTGTAATTTATGGTGATGAGCAGTACGAGGCATACAACCGTGTGCAATTATCATCCTGGCTAGCTGGAGAAATTGATTGGGAAGCACTACTTCAACCTCTAGAAGACACTGAAGATACAAATGTTGTCGAAAGATTTGGATATAAAGTAACAAGTATAAATGTAGACAAGCAAACAATTACCGATAGTACTGGGATAACTCAAGCTTATTCAAAATTAATTTTAGCGACTGGCTCTCATCCACACTTACCAGACATAAAAGGCATTCATTCAAAGGGGGTTTATACCTTCCGAAATTTAAGAGATGCAAATGCACTCTTAGCAAGACGAGCAAGCAGCCATCACTCTATTGTACTAGGCGGTGGTTTGCTGGGCATTGAATCTGCACGTGGCATGCAACAAGGTAATACTAAAGTTACCTTAATAGAAAACACAGATCGTTTATTAGGTCAGCAACTTGATGAAGAGAGCTCGCAGCTATTACAGAAAGAAATTGAAGATTTAGGGATTAATGTAATTATAGGCGACGGTGTTGTAGAAGCTTTAGTTAATGAACGACTTCATGGTGTTCGTTTACGTTCAGGGAAAGAAATTCTTTGTGACACCCTAATTGTTGCGACAGGAATTAGACCGAATATTCAACTTGCGCAACAAGCAGGTCTCTCATTTAGTCGCGGCATTTTAGTTAATGATGCCATGCAATGTTCAATTAAGAATATTTATGCAATTGGCGAATGTGCTGAACATAGAAACAAAGTATATGGATTAGTTGCTCCAGGCTTAGAACAAGCCGCAGTAGCAGCGGCCAATATAGCTGAAGTTGAAAATAGTTATTCCGGTTCAGTAGCTGCTTCGCGCTTAAAAGTAGTAGGCACTCAAGTTTTTAGCATGGGTCCAATGGGTTTCGATGAGGCCCAACATTATGGATCTTCATATACTTACCGGGACGATGAAAATGGCCTATATAGAAAAATATTAGTTCACCGCTATCGTTTAATAGGCGCACTAGGAATTGGTCAATGGGATGAAACAGTCCGATTACAAACGCTTATTGGTCAGCATGAGTGGGTTTTCCCATGGCAAATTTTACGATTCAAAAATACTGGAAACATTTGGTCCGAAGAGGTCAGTCAGGGTGTAAATACATGGCCATCACAAGCACTAGTCTGCCAATGCATGGGGGTTACACGAGGAGTCATTGGCGATGCAATCTCTGCAGGTGCTTGTCAATTAGAAGATGTAGCAAATAAAACAGGTGCAAATACGGTTTGTGGATCATGTAAACCATTAATCCAAGATCTTCTCGGAGATCAAATAACCATAGAGCCTGTTGCCAGGTATAAAACATTGCTGGGCTTTACAGGCTTTTCATTACTTGCAGCAATACTTATTTTCTTTTCTCCCACCCTC
>CAJICL010000089.1_pt1 | contig 39070 bp, 41 predicted proteins | sample 9199671 | NCBI WGS metagenome assembly CAJICL01 (sample SAMEA7708341, study PRJEB35096) | sediment metagenome | biome: marine neritic benthic zone biome [ENVO:01000025]; feature: sediment [ENVO:00002007]; material: shallow marine sediment [ENVO:03000034] sea grass bed [ENVO_01000059] ... | reverse complement strand
GTAGAAGGTGGTCTGGGGAAAGGTGGTAAGTTAGGTGTTGGTGAATAACTCCCTGTATTAAATTAGTTCTCTTTTCATAAAAAAGCAGCCTATTAGGCTGCTTTTTTTTATGCATCAGGTATTTTCCAAATTTGACTATATAGTGACTTATATCACAAGTATGAAGTGATGATAATTGCTGAAAACTTGTAGCTTATGCAAGTACGATTTCTCGATTCAAAAAATAAAAAGGGAAATAATGATGAGTAATCTTAAATATTTAGCAATAATTGTTTTAACCTGTTTCATTCCATTCAGTATTGTGCTCGCGGACTCGAGTCAATATGAAAAGAAATTATTTGAAGGGACAAATCTGGATTCGCATTGGGTAATATTTAGTAAACCACCCTTTAAGCTAGAAAAAAATAAAATAGTCTCTGTTAAGGCAACTACAAGTAGAGAAGCATTGCTTTCAATGGTGCCTAAAGAACTAACTGTGAATGAGGAGAATGAAATAATCTTTTATGTTGGAAAATTGAATATTGTGGGTGACTATCCTTTTTCATATAACGAAGGTGGCATTGTGATCCCGGTTGCTTATAAAAAAGGTACTGATGAAGAAGTGAATGGTTATTTTGTTCCGATATTATATTTAAGTGAAGTAGGGCCTCTTTTAGGTGGCCGTGAAGTGTATGGATACAATAAACATTTCGCGGAAATAAAACTAATAGAAGGAGATGGGCAGGTGCGGGGTACGGTTACACAGAGGGGCGCAACACTTATTGATATAACTGTTGATACCAATAGCAAAAAAGTTACCAATAGTATTAAGATTGAACATGGGGGGCATTTTGTTATCAAGCGAGTCCCATCGGCTGCTTACGATGGAACATTTGAAGTCAATCAACTTAATCGCGTTGAAGTTCTTGATTACATTGTTGACGATTACATAAAAGGTGATGGCAAAGTGCTTTTGGGTGGTACAGACTGGGACCCGCTTAATCGAATTCCAATTGAAGAAATTAAAGAAGCTTATTATTCAACAGAAAGTAATATTTTAGGCGTAGGTGAAACCATTCATGACTATCTTCAATAATGGAGTTATAAGGGTACTAGTATGTAGTTTTGTTTATTTAATAATCAATTTAGTAGACAGTTTTATTATTTGAGAAATGTTTAAGAAAACTCTTACAACTGAGCCAGAAATAAACCAGAAATAAACCAGAATTAAACTAGAAATCGACTTGCTAGAGCGTAGAATAAGGTTAGGCAGTCAACGATGGCTGCCTTTTTTATTGCCTAACAAGAAGCGCTGACACACATGCCGCCTACTACAAAACCAGATTCCGTTAGTTTGTTTGAAGCCATTAGCTACTGGTTAAAGCTTGGCTTCATTAGCTTTGGTGGTCCGGCAGGGCAAATTAGTATGATGCACCAAGAGCTGGTTGAACGTAGACGTTGGATTTCAGAGCATCGGTTTTTACATGCACTAAACTACACCATGGTGTTGCCAGGGCCAGAAGCACAACAGCTGGCAACTTATATTGGTTGGCTCATGCATGGAGTGAAGGGTGGAATAATTGCAGGTGGACTATTTGTGTTGCCTTCATTGTTTATTCTTATTGCGCTTACCTGGATTTATTTAGAATACGGCAACACACAAATTGTTAGTGGTGTGTTGTATGGTGTTAAACCTGCGGTAACCGCCATCGTATTATTTGCAGCTTTTCGAATTGGCTCACGTGCATTAAAAAATAATGTATTGCGCGCCATGGCGTTATTAGCATTTGTTGCTATCTTTGTTTTTCATGTTCCATTCCCACTCATTGTGATTGGTGCGGGCATTTTGGGTTTTATTGGTTCGAAAGTAGCCCCACAATATTTCAGTGGTAGTTTACACGCAAGTGAAGAGCATAATTCTTATGGCCCGGCCTTAATCGATGACGACACCTCAGCACCATGTCATATAAGGTTTAGTTGGGCGAGGTTGATTTCGTTTATTGTCGCAGGCTTAGCTATTTGGGTCGGTGTAATGGCGATATTATTTTTTCAATATGGCTGGGATCACACGCTTACGCAAATGAGTTTGTTTTTTAGTAAAGCAGCCTTGGTAACCTTTGGGGGTGCGTATGCAGTGTTGCCCTATGTATATCAAGGTGGGGTAGATCAATTTCAATGGCTCACCGGCACACAAATGATTGATGGTCTGGCACTAGGCGAGACCACACCCGGGCCACTAATTATGGTGGTTACCTTTGTTGGGTTTGTGGGTGGTTGGACGAAAGAATTATTCGGGCCAGAAGCACTGCCACTAGCGGGAATTGCAGCGGCCTGTGTGGCAACATTTTTTACCTTTTTGCCTTCATTTTTGTTTATCTTCATCGGCGGCCCTGCGATTGAAAAGACACGCAATGATGTTCAATTTACCGCACCACTGCTAGGTATCACGGCTGCCGTTGTGGGAGTGATTGTGAACCTCGCTATTTTCTTTGCCTATCACGTATTATGGCCTACCGGTTTTGAAGGAAATTTTGATTGGGTTTCTTTGTTAGTCGGCTTTATAGCGTTCATTGCGCTATTTAAATTTAAGATTGATATTGTTAAAGTGATTTTAGCTTGTGCAATATTTGGTTGGTTGTTTTCATTGGTCATGTAACGGTGGTTATTTTAGTTATTCGAGAGTTTTTCGTTGGGTCTATTCAGCTTTTGGTTTTGGCGGATTTATAGGGTTTATATATGCAATACTTGTCGCCTACAAATCACTCAACCAGGATGCGCACTATGTGCGCACCTGTTAGCTCAACCGTTAGATTTCTATTTTTCCAAGGGGCATGGTTATTTGATAAGAATGCAGTTAAAGCGAGTAGTATTGGTTTAGTAGAGTAAGTTAAAAGATCTTTTTTAATAACTAATGCTTTTTTATTGATTTTGTTATTCTTATTGTTTATAGAAAATGAAATCTAGACAATCGCTCCATCAGTTTGCGCGCTACACAGAATATATGTTTACTCAACGATAAAATAATAAGGCAAACTTTATGCACTGTTCTCAAAAATATTTCGTAATTGCCCTTTCGGTACTTTGCTTATTGGGCTGTGATGAGCTAATAAGTAAAGCAGGAACAGAGTATTTGAAGATATCTTTAAAAGATGCCTGCGGGGAAGACGATAATGCATGTATTTCTGCCGTAGAAGAACAGTTTGATTCCTGCCATGAAATCTATGAAAACGAATGGAATGAATACATGGATTCATCGTTATCTGAGGAAGACGAGCTTTTGGAGAAATATTCATCAAACATGTATGAGTGTATTGTTGATGAAAATGGCGATGCCTATTTCTATTTTGATCCGGAAAGCGTTTAACAAGCCGTTAAATAAACGCTCTAGGATGCAGTCATTTATAGCAGCATTATGCACAGGGGTGCACCTGAATGAATTTTAGAGCAACGGTATTAGGAACACTTGCTTATACATTAATTACATTTCCATTAGCTGTCATCTGGCATGTCGTACTATTTAAAGAAAAGTACTATGCATTTGGCTACTTTGATGGAGAACCAAGCTTTTATTAAAATGGAGAAACAACCTAAAGATTCACTTAACCAGGATGAGTGCTATAAGCAAACCTGTTAGCTTGGTCATTAAATTTAAATACTGATGAACTGGATCCGAATGTATTTTAACAAGATGAAAGGGGGCAAACGATCGCCACCGAAAGCACCAAATTACGAAATATTTTGGTCAGCAGTTGGTGCGTTTTTTGGAATCTATTCAGTATATGCAATTGCTCATTTCGGTAAGTTTAATTTTGAAGATACGCTGTTTCTAATTGGTTCATTTGGAGCCAGCGCAGTACTAATATATGGAGTCCCAAAGAGTCCGTATGCACAACCAAGAAATTTGGTGTTCGGGCATAGTATTTCTGCTGCGGTTGGTGTCACATGCGCATTGTTTTTGGAATCAAATACTGCTCTATCTGCTGCGTTAGCCGTATCTCTTGCTATAGTGCTTATGCATTTAACGAGATCCATACATCCACCTGGTGGTGCAACCGCCTTGATTGCCGTTATTGGAAGTGAGCATATTCATCAAATGTCATACTGGTATGTGTTTTCCCCTGTATTGGCTGGAGCAGTAATAATGCTTGTAGTGGCGTTACTGGTTAACAATATCTCTTCCCATAGACGCTATCCAGAATATTGGCTATAAACGAAACCAATTAAGATTAGAAGTAAAATATCAAGCAAGATTAGTATTTAATAGGAAAAATGCCAAACAATGAGCTTTTATGAAAACTACTGTTTGCCGCATATTATAAATTTTGTATGTGGCCTTAGTGTTATTCAAAAGCAACGAGAAAAGGTGGTTCCTTTAGCGCAAGGCCGCGTGCTAGAGATTGGTATGGGTTCGGGATTAAATATTCCTTTTTATAAAGCAGAAAACATAGAATTTGTTTGGGGATTGGAGCCTTCTGAAGGGATGCGAAAGAAAGCTCAAAGTAACCTTAAGCAAGTATCTTTTGAAGTGCGTTGGCTGGATTTACCGAGTGAAGAAATACCGCTGGATGATAATAGTGTGGATACAGTACTACTTACTTATACGCTTTGTACCATTCCGGACTGGCAAAAAGCTTTAGAGCAAATGCGCCGGGTACTTAAACCGGGCGGAAAGCTTGTTTTCTGCGAGCATGGTGAAGCTCCGGATGAAAATATTCGCAAGTGGGAAGAAAGAATAAATCCTGTATGGAAAAAAATGGCGGGTGGCTGCAATCTTGGTCGACCTATTCCACGTTTTATTGAGGAGGGTGGGTTTATGATTGAGAATATTGATGCAGAATATTTGCCCGGCCCTAAATTTGCTGCATTTAATTATTGGGGTGTTGCAAACCCAAGTAAATAAACTGTATCCAAGTATTTAAATCATCTCCTTGGGGAGAATCAAGTTGAGTAACTTTCACGAAAAACGTTTCCCTAACGAAAGCAATGAATATCGTACCGCCCGCAATACATTATTACAGGCTGAGATGGCACTACGAAAAAATATTGAAGAAGTTGCGGCGCTCAGGCGCGAGCTTCCCTTGGGAGGTGAGGTAAAGGAGGATTACATTTTTGGGCGAGACTCTGAATCGCTTAATGATTCTGCATCGTTACATTCAATACGTTTTTCAGAATTATTTTTCGGGAATAGAAACACGCTGGCTATTTATAGCTTAATGTATGGGCCTAAGATGGAAAAAGCTTGTCCGTCATGCACTTCTATTTTAGATGGGCTTAATGGTAGTGCTTTGCATATAAAACAAAAAATAAACTTTGTTGTAGTAGCCAAATCACCGATGCAAAGAATCCGTGAATGGGCAAAAGTAAGAGGCTGGGAAAATCTTCATCTACTATCATCGGAAAATAATACCTATAACTTGGATTATTTTGCAGAAACGGAAGATGGTTCACAAATGCCTATGCTTAATATTTTTTTAAAGAAAAATAACGGTATATTTCATACGTACAGTACCGAACTATTGTATGCACCCACAGAGGATGGCCAAGAACCTAGGCATGTCGACTCTTTGTGGCCGATATGGAATATGTTTGATCTTACTCCTGAAGGAAGAGGTAATGATTGGCACCCGAAATTAGAATACTAATATTTAAAAATAATTCTTCAGATTTTTCTTAAAATTTCCTATATTCAGTAGAACATTCCTCGCGGAATACGTTATTAATAAGTGATTGGAGTCGTTAACAATGAATGCTATTGAAGCTATCTATAACCGCCGTGCAGTGAAACACTTTGATGCTGAGCATCGCATGACAAAAGAGGAAGAGAATAAGTTGTTTGAGGCGACTATTCAGTCACCCACTAGTTTTAATATTCAACACTGGCGTTTTGTGATTCTTCGAGATACAGATTTACGTGCAAAAATCCGTACCGAGTATGGAAATGATCAAGCACAAATGACAGATGCTTCCTTGCTTGTATTGTTCACCGCGGATGTTATGGCATGGCAGAAAGACCCTCAGCGTTATTGGGTGAATGCACCTAAGGATGTGTCGGAGATGATAGTAAACTGGATGGGTCCTTTTCATGAAGGAAAAGAGGCTTTACAACGCGATGAAGCGCAACGTTCAATTGGTCTTGCTATGCAAACGCTTATGCTTGCAGCACAGGAGTTAGGGTATCAATCTTGCCCTATGATTGGTTTTGACAGCGATAAGGTAGCAGAGCTTATAAAATTGCCAAAAGATTATGTAATGGGTCCGATGGTTGCCATTGGTAAAGGCACACAAGAGGCTAGGCCAAAACCAGGACAAATTCCTTTGCAAGAACTTTTATTTGAAAATTCATTTTAAATAGGGTGCCCCGCGGGATCTAGGCGGGGCTCATGCATGTGAAGAACGATTGGGGGAGGGCTTCACACATGAAAACTCGTTAACATAGTTAGGATGAGACCTGAAATACCAACTATGAATAAAATTAATTCTGGGGAGAAAATATTTCTTATAAATTTATTTTTTTTCATCTGCACTTTTACTTTTTTGTATGTTTGCTATGCGAACTTATATACAGACATCTAATTTCGTAAATAAGTTCATTTTATTTATCTTAATTACTCTTTTAATTTTACTTTGTATTCATCGCTGCCCTTATTGAATATAAATACTGCTGGCCTAGGTTTATAGGATGTGCGTCTAGCTGTATCAAAACCTTCTTGATCACTTGAGTTGCTAACATATATCTCCTTTAGTTCTGATCGAGAGAAAGAGTATTGATGTAAAGCTAGACGCACGGGTTGCTCATTATCAGACTTACTAGTCATTAGAGTTGAAAAAACTTAAGTACCAACGCAAATAATAGTGATGCACCTACGGAGAAGAGTATTAAGTCTGGATAAAGTATTCTCATTGAAAAGTCGTTCATAATTTATTCCTCTAGTTATGGGTTTGTTAGAGTTCGTGAAGCAATAACTCATCACGTACTCGTCAATTTATATAAAGCAACATGCGTGCCAAATAATTAGTTACTATAAAATCAAATAGTTATGTTAATTATGAGATTTTTTTAGAAATTACTCTGTTCAGAATCTGTGCACATAGGAGCTAACTTTGTGCACTGCAGTAGCTACTTAGAGTTTTTAGAACGTTATTTTGTGGGAATAATACATATCAAATGCGGCTTACCGCTTGTTAAATGTATATCGACGGGATTTCTGCTTGAATAAGGCGTAAACTGTAGTTTCCTTATTATATCGTTTCTATCGAGTCTGTCGGTAATCCTGCCCCCATCCTCTTGAGCGGTTATTAAACCTTTGGAGGTTGCTATGGGAAAAAAACTTTACGTAGGAAATTTACCTTATTCGGTGGATCAAGCAATGTTGCAAGACACTTTTGGAAAATGTGGTACCGTTGAATCTGCAAACGTGATCATGAATCGCGACACTGGTCAAAGCAAAGGCTTTGGTTTTGTTGAGATGTCTAGCAGTGCAGAAGCACAGAAAGCGATTCAAGACATTAATGGTACAAGCTTAGAAGGACGTGCGTTGACCGTTAATGAAGCTAAGCCACAAGAAAAAAGATCTGGTGGTGGTCGTTGGTAAGTGTTTGTGTCAGTCAGCTTTGAGTATATGAATATAATCTTTTCAAGTGAAAACGCATGACAGATGAAGTTCCAATAATTCGCAAGCTGTATGAGATCAAATCGATCCTAAAAACAGAGCCTCCGCCAGGAGCGGAGGGCTCTGATTGGTATCGTTATGAAATTGCACATGGTACGAATTGTATTAGTGGCTACATTCAAGGAAGCCTTGAAGAGGTGACTGAAGCTGCTGAAGAAAATGTTGTGCTGTTAAATGAACGGCAGTTTGGAAAACGAGCCGTGGCATTTAATAATAAAGTTGAAAGCAAGTCAGAAAATAACTCTGAAGACAAAGTAAATAGTTAATATTCTTCTTCCAAATCTTATTACGTAGCTCTTAAGTAGATTCTAGAAAGTAATAGACGCACATCCAACTGCGTAGTAATGAATCTTTTTAAATTGACGCATATTCGATATTTCCATTTACGATTTAACAAGATAGTTGTATATCGTGGCAAGTAAGGTATTTTATTTCTTACAATAAGAAGTTAAGGCTAGAACAAGACCTGCTTCTTGGGGTTGGTAAATAATAATGGAGTTTTCTGGGTGTCATCAAAAGAGTTAAGTAAGCTCCTTAGAGAATTGGCTGATCCTGCAATAGCAGAACATTCTTTGCGTTTTTTTAAAACTGGAAAAGGTGAGTATGGAGAAGGAGATAAGTTTCTTGGTATACGGGTTCCGGTACTTAGAAAGCATGCGAAGAAATTTAGCGAATTATCTTTAATTGAAATTCAAAAACTCTTGAAGTCAACTTACCATGAAGAAAGGTTATGCGCATTATTCCTTTTAGTGCAAAAATACGAAAAGAGCAAGCATGAAAAGTCTGTTATTTATAGATTATACTTAGATAATACACAGTATATTAATAATTGGGACTTAGTAGATAGTTCGGCACCTAAAATTATAGGTGTTCACTTATTAAATGAGAATAAAAGTCCACTTTATAAGCTCGCTAAATCTAAAGATTTATGGGAAAGGCGAATTGCGATCATTTCTACTTTACATTTTATTAAAAATCAGAAATTTGAAGATACACTGGAAATATCTAAGCAGCTATTAAATGACAAAGAAGATTTAATTCATAAAGCAGTTGGTTGGATGTTAAGAGAAATAGGTAAGCAAGCTCCTAGGGTTGAAAGGAATTTTTTGCACAATCGCTATAGAAAAATGCCTCGAACGATGTTGCGTTACGCTATTGAAAAGTTTCCTGATGCTGAAAGAAAGAAATATTTGCAAGGAACGATATAAATTTAACCAACCGGCATTTTACTTAATCATTAACAATTTATAACGAAACAAAGTATTATCGTTTAGCAACAAGATGGCTAACGCCATTAGGTGTAAAAATGGACATTAAATCACTTATTCGAAACATACCTGATTTTCCTAAGCCAGGGATTATTTATCGCGACATAACTACTTTATTGCAAAATCCTGAAGGACTGAATTATGTGATCGATCATTTTAGTGATGAATATGCAAATCTAAATATTGATTATGTTATAGGCATTGAATCACGAGGTTTTATTTTTGGTGCTCCTATTGCTTATAAATTAAATGCGGGGTTTGTGCCTGTTCGTAAACCTGGCAAGTTGCCTGCGGAAATTCATTCGATCGAATATGAGCTGGAGTATGGAACCGATTGCTTAGAAGTGCATCAAGATGCGCTAGAGTCAATGAACCGAGTCTTAATCGTGGATGACTTGATTGCAACGGGAGGTACTGCAGCTGCAACCGCAAAACTTGTCAATCAGTTGGGTTGTGAATTAGTTGGATTTGCCTTCATTATTGAATTACTGGCATTAGAGGGAAGGGCAAAACTACCTGGCGTCAATATTCAGTCTCTAGTTACGTATTGAAATCACATAGTATGTTTTGATTTACTAGATTAAATAATTTTATTTGTTAGTAATCATCAAGGTTTTACAGGCTTTTTGATAACTATTGTTAATGAGCATTATGCATTTGCAAAAAAAATTCATCATTAATATTACTTGGGGATTTGTAGAGGCTTGAATTGATAAGTAAAATGACTGATAGGGACATAAACTAATTAGCGAGAGAGGTTAATGGTTATGAATACGCTTAATTTAGAGCATAAAGTGCATGATTTTGTTGAACACCTGAAAGTTAATTGGGCAGAATCCATAATTCTTGCCATATTTTTTATTGCATTGTTGTTACTGGTCTTAAGCTCATCGGTCAGCCATGGGTAGGAAATCCAAATTTTCTAAATTCAATTAAAATTAATTAAAAAAACCAACTGCCCTGGAATAGAGCAGTTGGTTTTTTTATATCGTTTATTTTTCGATGTTTTGTTTGAAAATAAATATGTTGTATTTATTCTGGTTAAAACGTATCAATAATTTAAAACAAACATGGTATTTATTTGCTTAGTTTATTAACTCGTTTGATCTTAGTATTCGATACACAAATGTTTGTTAGGTGCTTTACTATAATTTCCTTAGTCGTCGCAAAACGTTGCAGCAGTGTATAACTATCTTAAATATGGATTGGGTTACTGTTATATTGCTCGTGCTGCTACTGGCCACATTAATAGCTTATTTTAGCGGTATATTTCCTTATCCATTTGGATGGTTGATTTTAATAGTGGTATTGGCGGGGCGAGTTTGTAAGCCGTCTTGGTTTAAAAAATAAATCAGTCTATCTTTATCTAAAAGTTAGTTCTTAAATCTTATTAGTAATAATATTTGATTTTCACGTATTTGCATGCGTGATAACACATAAAAGCATGTTATAAACTCTTCATGGACTCAATAATTTCTGTTTCGAATATTTCCAAAGTTTATGCTGGCGGCCATCGTGCACTGAACAATATTAATCTAGATATTAAACCAGGTGAGATACTTGCCTTGCTAGGTCCGAATGGTGCTGGGAAAACAACTTTAATATCAATTATTTGTGGAATAGTAAACTCCAGTGAAGGTTCGATAACGGTCAATGGTCATGACATTGTTGATGATTATCGAATTACCCGCAGTGTGATTGGTCTAGTTCCTCAGGAATTAACACTAAGTATGTTTGTGTCGGTCTGGGACACGGTTTGTTTTAGTCGTGGATTGTTCGGCAGGAAACCAGATCCGGCATATCTCGAACAATTGTTAAAGAATTTGTCCCTTTGGGATAAAAAAGACAGTGATATCTTGGCTTTATCAGGTGGTATGAAGCGCCGCGTTCTAATAGCTAAAGCCTTGTCACATGAACCTTCCATATTGTTTTTAGATGAACCTACGGCAGGGGTTGATGTTGAATTACGTAAAGATATGTGGAATTTAGTGGAAAAGTTGCGTCAAACAGGTGTGACAATAATTTTAACAACACACTACATAGAAGAAGCAGAAGAAATTGCTGATCGAGTAGGAATTATTAGCAATGGCGAGATTATTGTTGTTGATGATAAAGAAGCGTTAAAACACAAATTAGGTAAGCGTCAGATGATGATCGAATTAGAGCGACCTATAGATTCAATTCCAGAGTCATTGTGGACTTGGTCCTTAGAGTTGTCCTCAGAGTGTAATCAACTTACTTATACATATGATAGTTATAGTGAGCATACGGGAATTGCTGAGTTATTGCGCGCTATAGATAAGAGTGGGCTGTTGTTGAAAGATATAAATACATCACAAAGTTCTCTTGAAGACATATTTATAAGTTTAGTAAGAGAGCAAGATAAAGAGGTAGCATGAATACGCAAGCTGTTAAAGTGATTTATAAATACGAGATGTTGCGTGCATGGGATACTATTTTGCAGAGTTTTGCTTCACCTGTCATTTCTACTGTGCTGTATTTTGTTGTATTTGGTTCTGCAATTGGCAGCCGCATTGAAAATATTGGCGGCATTTCATATGGTGCTTTTATCGTACCTGGACTTATGATGTTGGCATTGCTTACGCAAAGTGTTTCCAATGCGTCATTTGGTATTTATTTTCCGCGTTTTACTGGAACCATGTACGAAACCTTATCTGCACCTATTTCATTTATAGAAATTGTATTAGGGTATGTTGGAGCTGCAGCCAGTAAGTCGTTCATTATCGGTTTAATAATTTTAGCGACTGCAGGATTTTTTGTAGAATTGAAAATTGCACATCCTATATGGATGCTGAGTTTTTTAGTGCTTACTTGTATTTCGTTCAGCTTACTCGGATTTATTATCGGATTATGGGCTGAAAGTTTTGAACAGTTGCAGTTAATTCCTTTGCTAGTGATTACTCCATTAGTATTTTTGGGTGGGAGTTTTTACACCATTGATATGTTACCACCGGCTTGGCAAACAGTGAGTTTGTTTAATCCTGTAGTTTATTTGGTGAGTGGTTTTCGCTGGAGTTTTTATGAGGTTTCAGATGTAAGTATAGGAATTAGTTTAATTATGGTATTGCTATTTGCATCCGCATGCTTGGCAATTGTATGGTGGATGTTTAAGACGGGATATCGTCTAAAACAATAGTTGAAGCTCTATAAATTTAAACAATTAATTAGCTCTATTCGTTGCATTAACTATACAAATTAATAAATAGCCTATTTCAAGCGTATAATTCTAGCTATTAGTGTAGATAATCAGGAGGTGTGTTATGCAAACTGATAGCGTTAAAAATATCTGTTCTGGTCTAATGTATAAAGCAAAGACTGAACATTTTTTGGACCACCCAGTTGCCGATATTGAAAAAGAAGCAAATAGATTTGTTGAAGAGTTTGCTAAAGAAAATGGTCTTACCGCACATACGCTATCAGCGTATAGGTGGTACTTTCAATCAGAAGATCGTCTGTTAGAAGATGGTTTTGTGGAGCTCACTTGTAAAACAAAATTTTTAAAGCATGAAGGATCATGCATATTTAGTGTTGTTGATATCGAAGAAATAGATGATGTTAAGCATTTAACTGCATCTAAGCATGCAGCCACAAGCTAAATATAGTTTCAATAGACATTAAACTACGCTGCCAAATCCTTTGTCTGCTGCACCAGCCGGAGGATTCAAGCCTGCGAGTTTGCAGCCCTGTGCTATAGGGCCACCTGGAAACAAGCTGTATATATATTTCATACCGCCGTGATGATGAAATTTTTCGTCTAGTGCATCGTGTAGTTCGCGTACTTTGATTTGTTTTAAATCATGACGCGAGTAGTACTCTTGTAAGGCATGTAACACGGCTAAGTGGTCATCTGTAAGCTCTATCCCTTCAGATAAAGCTGTTTTCCGTGCATATTCTTCTGTCCAATCATCTAAAGCAAAAGGAATTGCTGCGTTATCTTTTATAGTTTCCATAGTATTAGATTACTCCTTCTTATTTGTGAACGAGTTTATATAAGCACACTAATAAAGATTAGCATCGAATGGATTGATAAGTATCAAATATGTTGTTTTAAATGTGGCCGTTAAAATATATTTATAAGTAAAACCGATTATAGAATTGACTGAAAAAATTATACTTTGAAGTATCTTTAAGGTGTAAGATTGTTATGAGATGTTTAAGTTGTTCTGATTTGAAATAAGGAGGTCACTATGCCAGTTACTAGGTTGACTAATCTTCTATCTGATGAGCATATAGACTATGTCACCATTCCACATACAACTTCGTATACTGCTCAAGAAACTGCTGCGTCAGTGCATGTGCGCGGGATCGAATTTGCTAAAACCGTAATCGTTAAAATAGATGGTAAGTTAGCAATGGCGGTATTGCCTGCACAGTATAAAATTCATTTAGGTCTTTTGAAGCAAGAAACAGGTGCAACACGTGTAGAACTTGCATCGGAAGATGATTTCAGAGGTTTGTTCCCCGGCTGTGAAACCGGTGCAATGCCACCTTTCGGAAATCTGTATGGAATGGATGTATACGTGGAAGATAGCTTGTTAGATGATGAGGAAATTGCATTTAATGCGGGCTCGCATAATGAAATAATTAAGATCTTGTATCAAGATTATATGAAACTAGTGCAGCCTAAAGTTGCAAGGTTTACAACATTACATTAATAAATAAATGTTTATAGGCTGTAAGACTAGGTAATTATTTTATTTGCAATAAAAAGGTAGAGTCTATGCTCTAGACTCTAGAGTGACTCTTATTAGTTTGGTAAATGCAGAGTAACCAGAACTTAGAATTCACTCGCTTCTTTTTCAACTATGATCATAATTATCGTATATGGATAATAATTTTGAAATATTTGCGGCATCCACAATAATAGGGGTACAATAAGTAAGGTATTTATCTTTCCAGGATAGGCGATTTCTATGAAAAAAATATATGTACTACTGATAACTTTTTTATTATTTACAACAACTTGGGCTATCGCGGAAGAGGTTGAGCTTCTAGATGCTTATTTAGAAGATTTGCCTTCTAACACATCATCTCAACAGCTAGATTCGAATGTATTCGTGGGCAAACCTGTGGATGTTGTGGCAGACGAAGAAGTTCCGGTTACTTCTGCAGATTCTATAAGAGTAATACCCTCTGAGCCCCAAGTGATAACCGTTACCGGAAAGAACTCGACCGAGGTGGTTAATACTTTTGATAATGATCAAAACCAAGATTTAAATGTCATCGAGCTTGAGCCGGATGAGGGGGATTTTGTCGCTATCGAAGCGAATGAGAATCAATCCTCGCAAACCGTTGCGAGTACCGGTAGAAATGCTGTTACTGGCCATGCATTTTGCCAACAAAACCCTTATGCAAGAGAATGTTTGCTATCTAAATATCTAAGTTTATGTAAGAAGGATCCTCAATCTACTGATTGTAAGAGTCAGTTACAGAAGTTTGATAATTTCTGTGGGACTTTCCCGAATGCATATAAGTGTAAAAAAGCCAAGATTGCGGCAGCATGCCAAAAGAACCCAGAGGGTAGTGCCTGCAAATCGTTTACTCAACGCTACTGCCAGAGATACCCTAAAGCAATTTTTTGTAAGTATAACTAGTCATTTCAACGTGCAATTATTCGCCTTATCAGTCATTGTGACTAAGGAAAACCAGTCTAGAGAGCTTCTTTTAATCGGTTAATTTTGTCGTTTAGCCCAAGGAAGGGCTTAAATATACACCTGAATCAGGTAACGTTAAAAGCTTCTACATATACTCAAATGGAGTTTGAGTGATGGCAAGCGCTATACCTCTACCTGCGGAAGACAGATCAAAATTAATGCGCAATTTTCTGAAGAGAATTGTGAATAATGATCAGCGATCAAAGCAAATTTTTAGACTATATTTCGACCGCAAAGAACTATCTGAAGAACAGTTTTATAAAGCTATCTCAAGCTAAGCTAAAACATTATTTATTACCCTCGTGCCTTATACCTTTTGGTACGTATTACTGATTGGTAATACACTCTAAAATCGCCTTTCAAACCTGTTTAGATCTTCATATATTATGAGTTGAGATGATTCTCAATCCTATTGGTTTGCTTTATTCTTTTTTAAGGTTATTCAAAATAGTTAAGGCGTAAATGGAAATTCAGTTTGTACCAGGTCAAAGATGGGTAAGTAATACAGAGTCTGAGCTCGGTCTTGGTATTGTTGTTGATACGGCCAATCGACGTGTAACCGTTAGTTTTCCTGCAGTAGGGGAGCGAAGAACCTATGCCCTAGATAACGCACCTTTAAGCCGAGTGCATTACACAGTAGGTGAAAAAGTAAGTGATGCTGATGGCGTGAGTTTCACGATTTCTGATGTGATCGAGCAAGGTGGATATTTAATTTACCAGGGTTTAGATGATGAGGGTAAACAGCATAGTATAGAAGAGATTGATCTTGAGAGTTTTGTCCAATTTAGTCGACCACAAGATCGTTTATTTGCAGGGCAATTTGATAAGACTAAGAATTTTGCCCTACGGGTAGAAACATTACATCATCATCATCGTTTACAAAAGTCTTCCAGTTATGGCTTGCTCGGTCCACGTGTACAGTTGCTTCCACATCAACTTTATATCGCTTCACAGGTTGCAAAACGATATGCGCCTAGAGTGTTACTTGCAGACGAAGTAGGGCTTGGTAAAACTATTGAAGCAGGTTTAATTCTACATCAGCAGCTTATAACCGGTGCTGCCAGCCGAGTATTGATTGTGGTGCCAGATAGTTTAGTGCATCAGTGGTTAGTAGAAATGTCGCGTCGTTTTAATTTGCAATTTACGATTCTTGATGAAGAACGTTGCCAAGCATTAGACCAAGCGGAGCCAGGTAATCCTTTTGAAACTGCTCAATGTGTTTTGTGTGCATTGTCTTTTTTGACTGATAACGATTTGCGTTTTGAGCAGTCGTTAGCAGTAGATTGGGACTTATTAATTGTCGATGAAGCGCACCATCTCACTTGGTCTGAAGATAATGTGAGTAAAGCTTATGAATGTATTGAAGCTTTAGCGCGCAATGTATCGGGATTATTGTTATTAACAGCAACTCCTGAACAGTTAGGTGTAGATGGTCATTTTGCAAGATTGCGCTTGTTAGATCCAGATCGCTATTACGATCTAGAAAAATATCGACAAGAAGAAATGAGTTACCAGCCGGTAAATGAATTAGTGCAAAAACTTCTTGCTGAGAATGCAGGACAACAATTACGACAAAATCCTCGCTTATTAGATGAAGTGTCGAGCTTTTTAGGTAAAGAAGTTACCGATAACTTTAAAGCAGCCTTGCAAAACCCAAATCACTCTCCAAGAAAAGCTATTGATGAACTTATTCAGACTATTTTAGACCGTCATGGTACAGGTCGGGTTTTGTTTAGAAATACACGTGATGCCGTTGAAGGATTTCCACAACGTGAATTACATAAACACTCATTAGAATCATCACCCGAAGCATTAGCATTAATGGCTCATGATCATGAGCTAAATAATCCTGAATCAAGTGATGATCCAGTATTCTCTATGTTGTGTACAGAGACCCAGTTAGGTGAAAACTGGTTAAAGCTTGATGCAAGGGTGGAGTGGCTAGCAAACTGGCTACTTGAAAATCGAGATGAAAAAGCATTGGTAATTTGCGCATTAGCGCAAACAGCAAGTCAGTTAGAAGACTATTTGAAACAACAATATGCTATACGTTCAGCAGTATTTCATGAAGGTTTGGATCTAATTTCTCGAGATCGTGCGGCAGCGTATTTTTCCGATGATGAAGAGGGTGCACAGGTGCTAATTTGTTCTGAGATTGGCAGTGAGGGGAGAAACTTTCAATTTGCACATCACTTAGTATTATTTGATTTACCACTAAATGCAGATTTATTAGAGCAACGTATTGGCCGTTTAGACCGAATTGGTCAGCAAAATACGGTTCAAATTCATGTGCCTTATTATCAAAACAGCGCGCAAGAGAAATTAATGCGTTGGTATGACGAAGGTTTGAATGCATTTCGTCAAGTGTGTTCCATTGGGCAAGCTGTTTATCAACAATATCGTGATCGTTTGCAAGCCTGTTTATTGGATCACAGCGAAAATGAAAATTTTGAAGTTTTACTACAAGATACAAAGAAACGGGCAGAAGAAATGCAGCAAGTTCTACAGCAGGGTAGAGATCGTTTGTTAGAATTAAATTCATGCAACCCTGCTCAGGCAGCTGAAGTGGTAGAAGATATCTTGAGCGCTACCAATCAATTAGAACTTGCCGATTATATGGAACGTGTATGTGATCAATTTGGAGTTGATCTGCAATACCATAGTTTGCATAGCGTCATTTTAAAACCTGGTGATCATATGCATGAACATAGTTTTCCTGGTTTGTCCGAAGATGGTCTGACAGCTACTTATGATCGTACAAAAGCCCTGGTACGCGAAGATATGCAATTCCATTCCTGGGAGCATCCAATGGTTACTGGAAGTATGGATATGATCCTTTCCGGTGAATTTGGTAATGCAACATTATGCACTCTGAAATTACAAGCATTAAAACCGAGTACAGTATTATTGGAGTGTATTTTTACTATTCAATGTCCTGCACCAAAAATGTTGAGAATAGACAATTATTTCTCTCAAGCGATTATTCGTGTATTGATTGATCATAATCATAACGACTTAGGTAAAGTGTTAACCTCAGAACATATGGATCGCATGGCAGAGCGTGTTAAGAAAAATGTTGGCCAGAGTATTATCAAACACACACGTAAACAGCTTACTGACTTAATTGATCATGCCAATAGTATTGCGGAAGCAGAGATGGCAGATATTGTTAAGCAAGCATCTGAAACAATGAAAGCTAAGCAAACAGCTGAATTGGAACGCTTGGTTTCGCTATCTAAAGTAAATCCTAATATCCGCCAAGAAGAAATAGATTTTCTAGAATCTACAGCAGCACAAATTGAAGAATACATGCAACATGCTCAGTTGAAGTTGGATGCGATTCGTGTAGCAGTTTCACGACGTTAACCAGAATGGTTGAAATCCATATTTTAGCAGAGCTATGCAGTAACTCTTGCGACAAATATAGTAACTATTAAGTAAGTTAGCTTGTATGCTAATAATAAGCTAACGTAGTCGTATGAGTAATTCTTTCCCTGCCGATTCAGATCCCTCAGAAGATGAGGATTTAAAACCACATCCCTTTGATGCGCTTACTCCCAGTTTTGTTTTAAATGCTGTAGATCATCAAGGGTATATTAGCGATGGTAGAATATTGGCGTTAAACAGTTATGAAAATCGTGTTTATCAAGTTGGTATTGAAGACAGTGAGCCGATTATTGCTAAATTTTATCGACCTGACCGTTGGAGCGATGCGCAAATATTAGAAGAGCATCAATTATGTGCAGAATTAGTTGATCAAGAACTACCCGTTGTTCCGCCGCTAGAAATAAATTCCGAAACTTTATTTCATTACGGTGGTTTCCGACTTTCTTTATATTCTCGCAAGGGTGGTCATGCGCCTGAATTAGATAACTTGGATAATTTATTTATTATGGGTCGATTTTTAGGACGTATGCATCTTGTTGGTGCTACACATTCTTTTGAACTTCGTCCTGCAATAACCTGCAAACATTATGGACACGAGAGTGCTGAGCTAATAAAAGAAAAATTTATACCTGATCATATCCAAGCATCCTATGAAGCGGTTGTTGATGAAGCACTAAAAGTTATTGATAACATCTATATTGATGGTGAGAATGATGAGTATATCCGGGTGCATGGCGATTGCCATCTAGGGAATATTCTATGGCGAGATGATGCTCCACATTTTATAGATTTTGATGACTCAAGAATGGCACCTGCAATTCAAGATATTTGGATGCTACTATCAGGAGACCGTGCCAGACAAGCAGCACAACTCAATGAGATTGTAGAAGGTTATAATGAGTTTTCAGAATTTCCTCTACAACAAATTAAATATATAGAATCTCTAAGGACATTAAGGATAATGTATTTTAGTGCATGGCTAGCTAGACGCTGGGATGATCCTGCATTTCCGCGTGCTTTTCCATGGTTTAATACTACCCAATACTGGGAGCAACATATTTTAGATTTACGCGAGCAATTAGGCGAATTAAATGAACCAGCAATTCAACTATTTGGGTAATAGATAATGTCAGAAGATCAATTACAGAGTAGTTTAGATAATCGAATTATTGAGCTAGAGACAAAATTGTCTTTTCAAGAAGACTTATTGCAAGAACTAAATACACATGTAATAACCCAACAAGAACAGATTGATAAACTAAATACACTTTGTGATTCGCTGAGGGAACAATACAAAGAAATAATATCTAGTTTACCAGATGCTTCTTCTGGAGATGAAACACCTCCGCATTACTAATTTATTCGTTATATCGTATTTAATAAAAATTGTCAGGTAACCAGCCACCTGTGGATTGTAATGGCTTTAAATTATTACCTTCACTAACCCAAACCGCTAAAGCATATTTTTCAGCGCGTGGTGCTACCTTTTCAGGTAAAGTGACTTGCCATGATTGATCTGAGCTAAGATGCTCTGTGTGTGAAAGTAGAACAAAGTCTTCTGCTAATACTCGATTGGAATTCTCGCCGGCATTAACCGGGGTCTGGTAACCGAATCCTAATATGCCTACATTTAGTGTTGCGTTGCGGATTGGTTTAGAAGAGTCATAGTTAACCTTTAATGTGTTGTCTTTCAAAGTCGCTTGTAAGTTGCCAGCAGCTCGGTTGTTTGATGTGTTTGGTACACTGCGAAAGCCGCGTTTCCACTCTTTGCCATTAAGAAAGAACCCAGGCGTGTATACAACTTTAACGTTGCCTTGTTTTCTGTGTAAGCGTTGTCGGTTAGAAAATTCTTTTTTAGAAAAACTATCTTTCCAACCAATGTAGTCCCAATAATCAACATGAAAAGCTACTGGAACGAATTCATCCCATAAACCTGGTTCGTGTTTAAGTTTAGTAAGCCATTTGTCTGCAGGTGGGCAACTGCTACATCCTTGTGAGGTATATAGTTCAACTAAAGATACTTGTTTGTTACCACTTTGAAACTCAATATCTTGACTGTAGGCAATTTGTATTGAGTTAAATAGTATGAATATCAGTGCTAATTGGCGTCGAACAGTCATAGAGTCATCCTTTAATAATTCGTCATAAATAATGGATTATTATAATAATTTAATAACTTTTCCTAAAATTATCAAAATATAAGTACAGCTAGTGTATAGAGAACATTTTGTTCGACTGGATAAGCAATGAATAGTTGCTTATAGTCTTTATCCTTTAATGCTACCTATCAACAAATAGACCTTGAAAGAGAGCAAAATATGACAGATCAAAATCCGTATCAAGCGCCAGATGCCAATTTAACTGAAGGACGAAAGACTCCAGAGGTTGAGCTAGCGGTAACAGGTATTAAGTCTTTACCTGCTATGGCGGGATTAGATTGGATAAAAAGTGCTTTTAACTTGTTTAAAATGAATCCATTAATTTGGATTGTTTTAATAGTTTTGTGGTTTGTTTTAAACGTTGTAGTACAGTTTGTACCCATTATTGGTGGGCTAGCGATGTCTCTTCTTTATGCAGTCTTTATGGCCGGATTTATGATTGGCTGCGCAGCATTGGAGCGTGGCGAAGATCTTGAGGTAGGGCATTTATTTGCAGGTTTTAAAAGCAATACCGGTTCTTTAATTGGTTTGGGTGCCTTGTACCTTGGTATTATTATCGTGTTTGCAGTGATTTTCGGTATATTAGTAATTGGTGGTATGGGTGGTGCTGAGAACTTAGCAAATCCTGAGTCGATAGATCCGACTGTTTTATTTTCTGCAGGAACCATGATGTCGATTTTGGTAGGGCTCTTGTTATTGATACCCATCATTATGATGTTTTGGTTTGCGCCAGTGCTTATAGCATTAGGTGGCGTATCGCTTATTGAATCTTTAAAAATGAGCTTTGCAGGGTGCTTAAAAAACATTATGCCACTTTTAGTTTTTAGTATAGCGATGGTTGTTTTAGCTGTTATTGCATCAATTCCACTCTTTTTAGGTTGGCTTGTGCTGTTGCCCATGGGTATGGCAGCATTTTACACAGCATACCGTGCAATCTATACAGATTAGGTCTTCTAAAAAAGGGACAAGTGTTAAAGCTTACTTGAGCGTTTGATGTTTAAGTATTCATTAACCAAATGAGTTGGTAATTGCTCAGCAGATACGTCCAGGCAAATTACGCCTAAATGCCTTAGTTTACGATGATTCTCTTGGCGTTGATTAAGAAATTGTTCGGTAGCATGAAACTGCAATGCACTATCAAGATCCGTAATAGAATTATTTTGAAATTCGTTTAATGATTCTTCGCGTAAATCTGCAAGGATAACTAAATGACGTACGCTAAGCAGGCGTATCGCTGAAACTAGATTATCGTAATCATCATCCCGAGTATTGGTAACAAAAACTATCAGTGAGCGACGTCGTTGATAACGAAGCACATCTTCAGCTACTTTCAAGTAGTCAGCAGAATTTAAAGTGGAAGGAAGATCATAGGTTTTACGCAATAGGTTATTAACGACATTTGGACCTTTTTTAGGCGGTACCCAACGTGCATCTCCTGCGAAAGATTTAAAACCGACTGCATCACCCTGTTGTATGGCGACATAGGCGAGGAGCAGCATGGAGTTAATCGCCTGGTCTAAGTGAGTATATTCATCATCTGCATGACGCATGCGACGGCCACAGTCTAATAAAAATACAATTTGTTGGTCGCGTTCATCTTGATATTCTTTAGATATTAACTTGTTTAAACGAGAGCTGGCCTTCCAGTCAATTTGTTTTAAGCTGTCACCGACATGGTATTCGCGTAACTGGTGAAAATCATTGCCTTCGCCTCTACGTTGTCTTTTTTTAATTCCTAGTTGACTTAAGCGATTATCAGTTGCAAGTAAAATATATTTACTAATTGAAGCAAAATTAGGAAATACTCTTACGCTTTTTTCATTTTCATAAAAGAACTTACGTAACCATAAATGCCAAGGCGAGCGCCTTAATATGTCTGTACCGCGGAAACTGAAGTCGCCACGAGCAAGCGGTTTAACTCTATATTGCAATTCAACACTTTCATTCGGTGCTAGAGAAAATGCTTCAGGCAAACTTTCGACTTTAAAGCCTGCAGGGTAATGGTCATGAGCTAGTAAGTGTAAATCACCAGATGATTGATTTCGGATAACTTGTTTTATATTGCTCCAGCTATAAATAGGCAAGTTATGATTAACTTGGTGGCTTATTGTGATATCTGGTTTTTGGAAAGTAGCTAGTGCATCAATTAGCAAAATAATTAAAAATCCTATTCCAGTCACTTCCCAAAAGAGTTTTAGTTGAGGGAAAAAGGCTGCCAATAGCCCTAAGACTACCCAGAAGCCTGCAATCCATATTGTGATGTTAGAAGGTCTCGTGCTGACAACTTTTTATATGCGAGGAGCATTGACCTCTTTAAGAATATCCTCAATTACTTTATCTACGGGGTAGCCTTCGATTTCAAGATCGGCGTTTAGCGCAATACGGTGGCGTAATACATTTGGGGCAACAGATTTCACATCGTCTGGTGTGACGAAACTATTACCATTAATTAATGCATTAGCACGAGCGGCACGTAATAGCGCGATACTTCCACGTGGGCCAGACCCTATATCAATACCATTTCGATTTCTTGTGGCAGAGGCTATGCGTACAGTATATTGAGTAATCTGTTCATCAATATGCAATTTAGCTGCAGCATTTTGAAGTGCTACTACTTGTTCCGGCGTCATTTGCTGTTGTATAGCCGAAACATCTAATTTGTCGCCTATACTTTGTGAGGTAACTTGTTTAACAATGCTTACTTCGTCTTCGTGATTAGGATAATCAATTTTGATTTTTAATAAAAATCGATCCAATTGAGCTTCTGGTAGTGGATAGGTCCCTTCTTGCTCAACAGGATTTTGTGTAGCGAGGACCAGGAATGGTTCATTGAGTTGAAATGACTGGCCTTCAATGGTTACTTGTTGTTCTTGCATAACCTCTAGTAGAGAAGATTGTGTTTTTGCTGGGGCACGATTGATCTCGTCGGCTAATAAAAAGTTACAAAATACAGGGCCACGTCGAACTTTGAACTCGGTAGTTTTCATGTCATACATGACATGACCTGTAATATCGCTAGGCATTAAGTCTGGTGTGAATTGTACGCGACTAAATCTTCCACCAACTGCGGAAGCTAAAGAGCGGACTAATAAAGTTTTACCCGTTCCCGGTACACCTTCAATTAATGCATGCCCAGCGGCAATCAGGGTAACAAGAATTTGTCTAACCACTTCACGTTGGCCGACAACGGCTAATGATATAGCAGACTCTAAATTTTTGATTTGTTCGCTAGTCGCTTGCAGATCAATATTGCTAGTTTCATAGTTGGCGATTGTATTCATTGGATTATCCATAGTTTTTGTAAATAGTGTGATGAATTGATGTACTCATTGGTAGAATTAGGATGAAAGTAAAGTGCGCTATGCACTTTTTCTGGTTCCATATCTAAAATATCTGAAATGTGATCTAGTCGTTCTTGGGTAGACATTTGTTTTAATGGTGGATATCTATTTATTAAAGCTTTCTCGCATGCGATACGGCTTTGACTTAATAACTGCATACCGTGATCTTGTCGCCAACTAAATCGAGCGATTGCTCGTAAATGTTCAATAATGTTTCGATTTGCATAGCTGGTATGGGGGAGTAATGGGCCCAGTCTATTACGCATTGACCACAAGTATAAAATCAGTAAAGCGAGGAAAGCGATGCAAGCTTCTTTTCCATATTTCCAAACTAAGGTAAAGATTGAGTCGGATTGACTATTGTAGAGGAGTAATATTTTGTTATCTGGTGAATGACTAGCAGCGCTTAATAAAGATAATAAATAAGCATGATCACCATCCCCTATATAGTCGTTGCTTAAAAAATTATTTTCAGTCAATACTGTTAATTTTCCATCTCCTATATCATATTGCAATAGATGATTACCGTAGCGAGTGCTTAATGAAAAAGACGCGTTATTGTTTTTATCAATAAGATTTGTGCTTGATGAGAAATCAACATTAATTTCTGAGCCATCAAGTAGTGTAAATGTAGGTGTATTGTCTTCATCATTATCGCAATCTTCGCAATCATCTTCATAATCATTGAAGTTTGTATATCTGGGTAGGACACCGTATTCTTCAAGTAACTGATTATTTCTAAATTCCTTGTCAAATTGATTATTCTCTTCTTCATCTCCAACTTCATCGTATGTGTATTGAAAATCATTCGCCGTGAATATAAGATGCCCGCCGTTTTCAAGCCATGCCTTTAATTTTTTGAAATGAGTGGGTGAAAGCTTGGGGCCATAATCATTTATTAATATAGTCTGATAACTATTATGACTCTCCAATAGATGTGCGCGATTATTATCACTTTCAACTTCAAAACCTAAGTTGCGCAAATAGTATTCTGCTGCTAAAAACTTATTTAGTCTGGCTTTAGCAGAGTATCCAGTAGTCCTTTCTACTTCTTTTTTCTCAAAATTATTAAAAAACCATTTCGTGCTAAATGCGCTAAATATGAGCAATAAACCTATGAGTAATAAGCTAATTAAACGACGATCATTCTTCATGATTTATTCTCAAAATCTTGGTACATGTAGTGTTTAGACCATCCGTCACGTAAACGGGATAAAGTTTCTACTGAAGGGGTTTGTTTGCCATAAGCCAGCATTACCCAAGTTTGAGTTAGTGCTTTAAAGAAAATAGATTCGTCTGCACTACGTTTGCTCTCAACAATATCGCTACACTCTTTTTCTGTGGCGCTAGATAATATCTCTATATCGCCTTGATGGACGATAGATGAAAGGCTTGCACGGTATAGTAAACTTAGTGCTTCTCGATACTGTTTGTTATTTAGAAGCTTTGTAAAACTCGCTAAAATATCTTCCGGTAGAGATTCTTTAGAGATCTCCATGCCTACTATTTTATTTGGTATTGATTTAGCTTTCTTTTTTGAAAGCGGTTTTACGTTGATCCAGCTAAGCCAATGAGAATATTTGTTAATTAACCAGATAACAAACGCTGCAAGCGCTAGCCAAATAACTATCTCTAATAGCTTTAGCCCAGTATTAGCATCCGCATCGTCGTCAATTATATTCCCAAATAACCATTTAAAGAATTTCTCTAACCACGCTGGTGGTTCTTTTTCTTTATCTTTATCGGATCCAATAAAGGTCCATTCATGTTTGGTAGTTTTTTTACCAAAATCTTCATGCGCTATGACTTCTTCAATTGTGCTTTTAGCTACTTGCTTAGTAACAGAGATTTCTTCATTTGCAAAACCTTTAATAGGTGTTAAAGAAGTAAACATTAAACATACAATAAGTGCTGAGCAGGATAGTAGTGAGTTCTTTGAATTATTCGTTGATTGTTTTGCGCCATTAAGACGGTTACTCATACGTTTAAAAGCAAGTTCAATATCCCAGCCTTCAAGTTTTACGCGGCGAGTAATGTATAGTGCAAAGCCTGCAGCTACATAAATAGGCGCAATGATAGATATTGCAATGAAATATGCGATATCCGTAATGGTTACTAATACGAAATTATCTTCGTCAAATAATTCAAACAAGGTAAATTCATTTTTCAACTCAGAAGGTATTAGTGAAAATATAAAAAATAGCAAAGATACATAAAGCAGAAATTCTAGGTGTACGCATACAATGGTAAGCCACTGGCTTGCGCTACTCTGATGGGCATGCAAGACACTAAGTCGAGCGCGACGTTCTTTGCCTTTAATGCCTTCTAGCATGGCAACAGGATTATTGAATGAACGACTTAAGCTAAGTCTTCTCCATAGTAATAATGCTCCTAGTTGTGGTTTTATTACTGTAAAGTAGTTTTTCAGTATATCGCGCAGTGTCACAGGCTCTGAAAATAGCTGACGACTTAATATATATAGCAAAGGTTGTTCAAATAGTGGTTTGCACCACCAGAAAAAAATGAAAATAAATGAGTTAAATGCTTCATTATTAACCAGGTAGGTTAGAAGCATGATTATGATGAATATCGGTAAAGCGCTAATTAACCATGCAGTCCATAACCTTAAGAACCATTGCCGTGCTAATGCAAAGCCTAAATCAATCGCTTCCCAGTTTGAACGATTACGTAGGGCTATTGTTAGGTTTTCAACCTGCATTTGAACTGCGTCCCGCAAAAGATAAATAGAAAATCACAAATGCCCATAAAATTGCAGCTACTATATATTTTATATTGGCGCTAACAAATGAAGAGGGCGACCAAAATGCTTCAATAAATGCTGCGACAACTAGCATTAATGCAGCGCCCATGACTAATTGTATGGAGTCTTTAGCAATGATTTTTAGTGCATCTGATCGTTTCATATTGCCGGGTGAAAAGATTGGCTTTGCGAGCAATAAACCCGCCATTCCACATATAACGATTGCGGTAAGTTCAAACGAACCATGGCCGGAAACAAACGACCAAAATGTTTCGAGAAATCCAAGCTTGGAAAGGTAGCCTGCTACACCTCCTATAACGAGGCCGTTATAGAATAAAAAGAATAAAGATCCGATACCTAAAATGATGCCACTGGCGAAAGTGCGGAAACCAACTGAGATATTATTAAAAATATAATAGCCAAACATCATAACATCAGTATCTGCTTGCCGATCCTCATCGCGGCCCAGTCTCCTATTTTCAGGGTCATACATATATTCCATGTTTGCCACTGAAGATTGATCCATAACACTATAGATTACTTCGCTGTTTTTGAAACAAGCTATACCCATCGCTATTCCAGGAAGATAGAATAAAGCTGCCGCAAGCCAGAACACTTTATAGTGTTTGCGAATCAGGCTGGGGAAATCATTTGTTAAGAATTCTACTACTTTCCATAGCCATACCGTTTTGTTGCGATATATTTGTTCATGACCTTTTAAGACAAGGCTGTGTAAACGTTGGGTGAGTATAGGGCTGTAATGTCTTTGCTTAGCAATGGCAAAGTGATTGCATATTTCTCTATAGTGTTTAGGAAACTGATAGCGTTCAGCTATATTAGCAGTCTGCTTTTTTTTGCTTTTCTCAAGGTCATTGACTAAATCTTCAAACTTTTTCCAAAAAGAATTATATTTATTTTCAAACTGAACTTGCTTCATTTATTACTGACCTTTCAAAAGCCAATTGGCATATTTGTGTAATTCTTTTACGGAAGCTTCATTATTTTTGCTAGTTAAATTAGAAAGTATATTGCTGAGTTCTTGTTGCCGAGGTACAGATAAAAAATCATAACGTTCTGCAAAATCTAATATAGATCGTTGCTCAGTAATGGTTAATGGTAAAGGAAGAGGGCTTGGGTCTGCGCTAGGTACATTGATTTTCGTTTTTTTATTATCGCGGTAGACGACTACTGTGCCAGCAGCGAGATCACCGAGACGTTTGAAATCGCGATTGATAAACATGGATAGCAAACCTAATGCATAGGCAAACGGCAAGAAGTCTGCAACACGTAATAAGTTTCTTAACATAGAACTTTGCCAGTTCACAGGGGTACCATCATCATGACAAACGTATAAGTTTAAAGTTTTCTTACCTGGAGTTGCTCCTTGATACAGTTCAAACAGAACAGGGTAGAACCATTCAACGATAAATATCGTTAGTAAGATTAATCCCCAGCCAATACTGCCTAGCCAGATTAGTACGAAATATGCAGCAGTTTGAATGGTTGAGCGGATAATAAAATCGATCAACCAGGCATTGATTCGTATTACGGGACCTGCCAAGCGAAGTTCAAGATCTACACCTTCCGGAACTTCAAATTTACGAATGGTATCTAACATAGGGAAATTATTTTTATTAAGGGCAGTTCCAAACCAGAAGTGTTTGATATATATAGAGATATAAGCATTAAATTTTACTTATTTTGCCATTTATGTCAGTAGCTAAGGCCCCAGAGTTACTGATTAATGTGTTAGACGGCTATAAGTATAAATTGGAGATGATGGCAAGGCTAACCATGCTTATATAAAGAAGGAGGACTTTTAGGCCATGGAAGTCAGCAGGTATGCTTAGAAAAAGTAGAAATGATAGGGAAAGTGCGAGGGTATTGGCTTCTGGAAGCTCATTTACGCTGACGCCTGTAGTGGTTAGTGACCCCTGCTGAATATGCTGGATAGTGCAGGGGTCACTAGGTATTTTAGTCTAAAGGAATGCGAATTTTTTGACCTGGATAGATTAAATCTGGGTCTTTAATTACTTCGCGGTTGGCTTCAAATATTTTCGGGTAATCCATTGCATTACCGTAGTACTGCTTGGCGATTTTAGAAAGAGTATCGCCACTTTCAATCACATAGTATTCAACTTTTACTTCTGGTTCTGGTGCACTTAAATCATCAGCAGATACTTCTGTTACACCTTTAACATTACCCGCCATAAGAATGACTTTTTCATAAGCTTCCTGGCTAGTAGCTTGTCCTGCCAGAGTTACTTTTCCGTCATCATAGGAAACACTAAAAGGGTCAACACCTGGATTAGATTCTTCAATGTGTTGTCTGATTTTATCGGCTGGATCGTCATCTTTTCCGAATAGCTTCTTGCCAAATTCTTTTGCAAAATCGAATAGTCCCATAATGTATTCTCGCTATATTATTGTTGAGAATTTAGCATAGCTTCATTAAATATAGCTGTCTACAAGTCACCTAGGCAATACTTATTAATAGCAGGTATTTTTACATTTATATACATTCTAATTATTATAATATCTTATCTTTATATTTTGGAGAAAAACAATGTTCAACCCACTTAGCATCCCATTTGGATGCGTTATGTTATACAACGTAGTGAAACTGAAGGATGATGTTTCTGAAGAAGATGTCCAACTCGCTTTAGGTGAAATGTGTAATGTTGTAAAAAATAAATATGGTGATGATAAAGGTGGGTTTATAGGCGGCCAAGTCTATAAATTTTCTGGCTTTGTTTCCGATGAAGGGTCGATTGCTTCAAAAAAACAGACAGAGGATCATATTGCCATCGTCACTTACTGGCAGTCATTTGAGCAACATGAAAAATCTCATGCGGATTCTGTATTTAAAGAGAAGTTTGAGGCCTTAGGTACTTATGCAAAAGAAGCGTATGAGATAGGTTATGAGATGCTATGGCAGGGTGAGCCAGAATAGTGCATAAAATAGAATTATGACTCTTGTTTGCGTTTCGGTTTTTTCTTTTGTGGGGATTTTCTTTTACTTCTCTTAGGACCAAGTGTGAACCAAAATTCTTTAGTTAGTGCATGGAAATAATCTGCTTCTTCGATTAGTAATTTTGATGTAGTGCTAGGTACTGCTGCTATTTCAACTCGTACACCTTCCGCTTTAAGGTGACGAACTAACTCGATAAAATCAGAATCACCTGACATGATAATAATAGTATCAACTTTGCTGGCTACTTGAGTGGCTTTAATTGAAAGTGGTATGTCAGCACTTTTATGGCAAGGGCGCACTGAGCCGTGATAAAACTCGTGTAAGCGTTCTTTGAGTTTTTGTGAAATTTGCTTGCCTTCGCGAAAGTAAACGAGTCTACTCAGACCACGATTATCAAGCAGTTTGGGAATCAGCGTGTCGAAATTGAGCATGGAGTTTTCATCTCCAGTCTCGCTATGAATACTTCGTTCAATATTATTGCCATCAATTAAGATTGCGACAGATTGACTAATGAGTACGCCTTCATTTTGAGAGGTTGCCATTACTTTATTCTAGCCTTAGGGTTTTATATATGTTTAGAAAGAATCATACAGATAGTAATATGAGCTGTCTTTATATAAATGAATATATGCAAGTAATTTGCTGGAGCGCAATGTAGATAACCATGGATGTTTTACGTTTAAACGAACAAGATTTTAAAAAAAGATTAGATTCTCATATCGAAAGTATTTATGGAGCAGGTGAGTCCGAAGATATTGTTATAAGAATCTTAGATATATTTAAAGATTTGCAGCCGGCAGGCCCTGATGCTGGTGTTACATTAGCTAACCAAGAATGGGATGAGAGTGATATTTATCTAATTACCTATGGGAACTCAATCCTTTCAAATACAAAAAAACCATTACAGGTTTTGTATCAATTTTTAAAGAAATATTTGAAAGGTGTAGTGAGCACAGTGCACGTATTGCCATTTTTTCCACACAGCTCAGATGATGGTTTTGCGGTGGTAGATTATCAGCAAGTCGATCCGAAATTGGGTGATTGGAATGATATTCAAAGAATTGCACAACAATTTGATCTCATGTCTGATTTAGTCATTAATCATATTTCTTCTAAAAGTAAGTGGTTTCAACAATTTTTAAATAACGAAAAACCAGGCTGCGAATATTTTATTGAGGTTGCTGAAACTGATGATATAGCTAATGTAGTTCGACCTCGTGCGAGTGATTTGGTGCAAACTGTAGATTCACCTAATGGGGAAAAGAATGTTTGGTGTACTTTCAGTGAGGATCAAGTAGATCTAAAGTTTGCAAACCCTGATGTGTTGCTGGAGTTTATAAGCATACTTCGTTTTTATATGGAGCAGGGAGTACGCATAATTCGTTTAGATGCGATTGCATTCCTGTGGAAAGAATTAGGCACTTCTTGTATTAATCTTCCTCAGACGCATGAAATAATTAAAGTATTTCGACTTATTATTGAGCGCTATTTTCCTAGAGCCGTGTTCATTACCGAAACCAATATTCCAAATATTGAAAACTTAAAATATTTTGGCAATTCGAATGAAGCGCATGTAATTTATAACTTTACCTTACCGCCGTTGTTATTAAATGCAATGTGGGAGGGTAACTCGGAATATTTGGTGAGGTGGTCCATGAGTTTGCCGCCAGCACCACAAGATTGTACATATTTAAATTTTACTGCATCTCATGATGGTATCGGCTTGAGGCCGGCAGAAGGGATATTATCGGATACCGAAATAGATTCTTTAGTTAATGGGATGAAGGGTTTTGGCGGAAAAGTTACATCAAGAGCGTTAAATAGTTCGGAGGAGCGGCCGTACGAGATAAATATCACATGGATGAGTGCGATGCTGGGTACAGCTGCGGGTGAAGATGAGTATCAAGTGGATCGATTCTTATGTTCGCAAACGATTATGTTGGGGCTTGAAGGTATCCCTGCATTTTATATACATAGTCTTTTAGCTGGAGAGAATGACTATGAAAAGTTTGCTGCAACACAACACAAACGATCTATCAATCGCGGGCAGTGGCAATTAGATGAGATCGATTCAATTTTAAATGATTATACTTCAAGTTCTTGCAAAGTATTTTATGAGTTGCGAAGACTCATCAAGATGCGTTCCAAGCAAGCCGCATTTCATCCTAATGCAACACAATATACATTGCATCTTGGACAATCTATGTTTGGGTTTTGGCGTCAAAGCATTAATCGTGATCAAAGTATTTTTGCAATACATAACGTTACAAACTCTGAACAAGAGTTGTCTTTGTCTGATATAAACTTAATCTGTACCGACACTTGGATAGATTTGATTGCTTGGGATGCCATTGATATGTCTAGCGGTATGCTTACCTTAAAGCCTTATCAATGTTTATGGATAACCAATAAAGCTTAATAATTTTATTGGTTATCTTCTGTTACCGCTTTATGCAAATTAGTTAAAATATCTGGTATAGCACTCACTACACGAGACCAGGTGGGCATGAAAGGGGTTTCCATTGGGTTGGAAAAGTATTTATCACCTGCATCCATAATATTCTGTGCAAATAATTCGACTGTACTTTCTTCTTTGTGACGATCAACTGTCAATTCATTCATCGCAGCATCATTTGAATAGTTATCTATTAAATCAAGTGCACGGCGGTAGTAGGCAGCTTTAATAGTGCGAAACTTTTCTGGTGATAAAGAGATACCTTGCGTTGCTAATTTACGAAAAATTATTTTAGTGATATCGATACTCATCTTAGATAAGCCATTATTCTGATCATTCTCAGATAGAATTTGATGTTTATGATCATAGCGATCCGCAATATCAACTTGGCAAATCCTTTGATTTGAATATCTGCGATGCATTTCAGAAAGAATGCCAATCTCAAGCCCCCAGTCACTGGGAATTCTCAAAGAATTCACCACGCCTGCACGCATCGAAAACTCTCCTGCAAGCACGTAACGAAAACTTCCTAGAAAGTCTAAGTAATCATGCGAACCTAAAGATTGCTTGAGCGCTGTAAGTAGAGGTAGAACTAATAAACGAGATACTCGACCTGAGAAATGACCTTCATGAGCACGGTAATAGTAGCCTTTGCAAAATACGTAATCGAAAGTTGGGTGTACGATGGGGTATAACAGTTTTGCAGGAATGCTTCGATCGTAGGTTAGAACATCACAATCATGTAAAGCTACCGCTTTTGATTTACCTGACGCAAGAAAATATCCAAGACAATACCAAACATTGCGTCCTTTTCCTGCTTGGTCTGGTGCTAGGCTATGTTCATTAATATCTTGGTCGATATTTCTTAGTTTAGGTCCATCATTCCATAAAATGACATGATGTTGAGGTAATTCACTAAAAAACTCTCGAGCATGTTCAAATTCTTCCTTATTTGCTGCGTCTAAACCTATAATGATTTCAGATATATAAGATGCCTTTGAGAGGTGCCTAACAATATTTCCTAGTGCGGGGCCTTGAAGCTCTGAATATAGGCAGGGAAGAATGAGTGACATAGGCCGTCTTTCACTCCATCCTACTAACTCTTTTTCTATTGATTGGGTACTACGGTCAGTGAGGTTATGTAGGGTGGCAATCACTCCATTTTGAAAAAAATCCGTCACTTCGTTAACTCCTTAAGTAATGCCAATAATGAATCGTTCCAACCCTGTGGGCCAGATTTTTCAGCGTAACTAAGATTAACATGTTTACCGGCGCACATTTTTGGTGCGTTTGGATTAGGAATAATAACACCATGGTCAGCGTTTTGTATCATTTCAAGATCATTAGGGCTATCACCTAAGGCAATAGAAATAATTTTTGTATTCCAATAAGTTGCAAATTTATTTAGCAAAATAGACATCGTCGTGGCTTTATCATGCTTACCCATTACATGGTGAAAACGACCGCCACTGACAAGCCTTAAATCATGTTTTTTAAGCTCAGTTGTAAAACTTGTAAGCTTAGTAGTTTCGTCCAGCCATAATAGCGGTTCTGTACTGTCTCGTTGATTGGCGTAACGTGCTTGGCTTTGATTTAGACCAGTGTGAGTAATGAGCTCTTCTGTGGTCATATCATTAAAGCTTTTGAACTTGTATGAGTCTGTTAAATTATTTAATACAAGATTTATTTCAGTACGAGTTTTGCCAATAATCGTTTTTTTATATTTTTTCGTAGTTTCCTGTTCTGAGAAATAATTTTCAGGTATCGCTAACAATCCACCATTCTCTGCAATGTATGGATGATAAAAGTCTGTTTGCTTACATAATTCTTCTATTTCGATTGCGGTCTTACTTGAAGTAAAAATCAGCGGAATGCTGTGTATTCGAATATAGTCTAAAGCAGGTTTGGCTGCATCATAACTATAGCTATCATGGTCAAGTAAAGTGCCATCAAGATCGGTAAAGATAATAATCTGTAAATTCATGATAATAGAGCGCGAATGGTTATTGAATTTTAATTTACGTTTCAATAATACTGCTATTAGCAAGAAATTTTTTCGCAAGTCCTAGAAGTTCAAGGCTATTGTTTACCACACAATCGGGCTGATGAGGATGTTTGGTTGTTCCAGGAAAAATTTTATCTATCCAATCTTGATTCCAGTTGGCGCCGTTATAAAATATTGCAGTTACATTAGCTTCGCGCGCAGAAATTATATCCGTAGTGCTGTCTCCCACGTACCAAGCATGTGTGCCTGGTTCGATATTTAATTCTTCTAACACTTTTAAAATTAAATCTGGATAAGGTTTTCGATGTTCTACATCATCGCCACACACAACGGCGCTGAAAAAGTGTGACCAATCTTTTTTATCAACACATTTAATTTCATGCTCCATGAATTCACGTTTTCTATTTGTTAGAACGGCAAGGATAATGTCCATTTCTTTAAGATCATTTAGAACATGCTCGAATCTTGGTTCAAATGCGGTAACATTTCCAAAATGTTCGCGGTAGGCAAAATCGAATGCTTTATGAGCGGCTTTTTTAGCCTCTTTATTATTACCGAATAAGATCTCAAAAATATCAGTTCTCGATATTTTACGAGATTGTTTAATTTTTGGATGTAGCTTGAGATTTTCTTTTACGTATTTAACAAGTTTTGCGTCATCGATTGTTTTACAATCTTCGATATCGATGAGTTGATCAGCGAGCCCAAGCTCTCCCAGTCTTGGTAATACATCATCTACAGCTAAATACATTGCATCATGTGTATCTACTAAAGTTGCATGCCAATCAAATATGATCGTTTTAGGCGCGGCGTAAGGTACGTCTAGTATGCTCATCGAATATGTCTTTGTTTCATATAAATTTGTATCAATATACAGATAGAATAAAACAATATGATTAAAAGCCCTAATGCTTCACGCGTTTGTTCCATATATGTTTTGTCGTGCATACTGAAAAAAATATCTGTATAGGCATTAGGTTCAAGCGTATTCGCAACACCAGGGATTACTGCAATTAACATATAACCGGCAAATACAATAATCAAACATGCCCAAGCAATAATGCAGGGCTGGCAGTTCTTTTTATATGTAAGGAACGCAAGCAGGGCAGCTGCAAGGTAGATACTTAGCCAAATGAGTCTATCGATGTCGTTCCACTGCAATAGGGCAAATAAGACCATCAAGAATAGAAATGCAAGATGAAAATATTTCATCAGTTTATAAAGAGAAGATTACTGAAAATATGCCCTAGTGATTATCACTAAGAAAGTATGCGATTACCAGCTACGAGGCTTTCCAGTATCAATATGGATAAAGTTACTTTTGGCGTAGTAGCCAACGCCGCCAGCTTTAAGAGAAATTGCAGCATCGCGAAGGTGGTTAAGCTCAACGTCAGGTAGGCGAATGTCGATGGCTTTACCTTGTAAGTGCAGGCTTCTTTTGGCTACGCCATTACTTGTTTGGCGTAATTTTTCGTTGGTTTTAGGAGATCGATACGCTGAAATGATGTGAAAAGGTGATTTCGAGCCGGTGATTTCATGCAAATTGTGTAGTAAATCGATAAGGCTGGCATCCATTCCATAGATATCATCGGTACGGTGATCGCGAAGAATATGGTTAATTTCATTCAGGCTGTTTAGGTCGTATTCACCATTTGCCCAATAACAACAGCGCAATGTTTCATCAGTGTGCAGGTTGACGAAACCTAATGTTCTTTCAGAAGACTGTTCAGTACTAGCATGAATTAATTGAGGAAAAGTGCTGGAAGCAGCTAGCGCAGCAGAACCTTTTAAGAAGCTACGACGATTTATTTTGCCCGGAATGAAATGCTTGATAGGCCGGCCCACTAAGTATCCTTGTATGCATACTGATTAATTTAAGGCTCAGTATTATACAAGTTGCTGGCGACTTGGCTATCTCGTTTATATATATCAGGTCGAAAATGCACGATGTTCTGTTCATCTGCCCATGCAGTCAGGTAAGTGATATGAATGGGAATGGGCTGGTCTAATTTTATAACCTTGGTTTTAGAGCGATTTGCAAAGTAGTGTAGGTCTTCTTTAGTCCAGGTTTCGCTATTCGATAATAGTACTTCAGCTAGTTCAAAAGGGTTTTCTACTCGGACACAACCATGGCTGAAGGCACGAGAATTACGTGCAAACAAACTACGTGAAGGAGTATCGTGTAAATAAACTTTATGGTCGTTGGGGAAAACAAATTTCACACGACCCAAAGCATTTTTCTTACCAGGGTCTTGTCGTATTCGTAGTGGAGCAATTTCAGGGTCAATTGTGGCCCAATCTACAAATTCAGGGTCAAGAAAATAGTTTTTATTATTGAGGCGCGAAATAACTTTCATATCATTTTTAACAAGATACTCCGGGTCTTCCTGAAGTTTAGGAATAATTTCGTTTTTAGTGATTGAAGAAGGCACATTCCAGTACGGATTTAATACAAACTCAGATATCTCAGAAGTTATAACAGGTGTTTTGTGCTTTTTCTTTCCTACTACAACACGAGTTTGGTAGATGGTTTTACCATTTTCAATTACATATAATTTGTATTCGGGAACATTAACTAATATATAACGCTTGTCACCAAACTCTGAGAGTTGTTTTGCGCGCTGAAGATTAACTTCTAACTGAAGAGTTCGAGATTTAACAGATTTATTAATTTCTCGTACGGTTTTCTTGCCAAGAATTCCATCGGTTTCTAACCCATGGCGATGTTGGAAATTGCTAACGGCAATCGCTAAGGCTTCGTCATATATCTCGCTAGATAATTCGGGAGTTGAATAATCACCTAGCTCAGATAATCTTTTTCGTGCTTTTATAATTTCTGTGGATGCATCGCCAATTGTATAAGACTTTTTTTGTAACAGAATAGGCTCAAATTCATTACTCAAGCTGCGGTATTTTTTTAATGCATTTAATATTCTTAAGTAATAGTCTTGTTTAATTAGCGGGGAGTTTGTAACGTGTTCTGAAGTGTTAGTTTTACTTTCACTTTTTTTAAAGTCTGTTAAAAATAAGTCAGTTTCAAATAATCCATATTCATTGGATAAATCGTTTCTAGTGTTATTTATATGACTGCTGAGCTTTACATACGCATGTGTGAAAGTGATGTCCGATCTACCTAGAATAGCTGGATCATCAATAGTAGTCTCAAGAAAATATTTAATAATTTCTACATCGTAATCAGTAGGATTTAATCCAAGTTTGCGAGCATTTTCTATCGCATGTAATAAATCATATGCTTTATTGTTATACTGTAAGCCATCGCTCCATATTAGGTTATATTCTCTTGATTGATACAGTTTATTGACTTCATTAATCAAGGGTAATGAGGAATTGTTTAATGCAAATTTCAATTCTATTGTTAAAAAGCTGTCTTGTTCACTCGTTACATTGGGCTGCGAGATATTGTTAGCGAAAACACTAGGTGAACTGACTGTAAAGACTGCGAGCGCAATCAAGCACGTGCGATAAATCGCAGAAATTATTTTATACAGCTTTCCATCTGCTTTAATTATAAGCATGTCGTCTCTCTCCTTGGACATGATTCAATTTCCTTTTGAATCAACACATTTACTATAAGGCAGGTGCTGTTTTACTTCTTTGTTCTAAGTCACGACTATGGTAAAAATTTGTTAAAGTTAATTTGCCCGTTATTAACTTTCTTAAAAGCTAACAAATTTCAATAGGTTAGGAGCTATTAGGCTTGATTAAAGGTGAGGTTGCTTTGGCATAGTGAATGCTCAAAATGAATCGAATGCTTAATAGCAGTGCTGGTATAGGTGTATAACTATAACCATTTCTTTCCGGGTGTTATATTTGCACACAATTTAAGGATGAATGAATAAAATCTGATGAACCTACACGTCTACAATACACTTTCGCGCAAAAAAGAAGAGTTTATCCCAGGTGATCCTGAACGAGTGACGATGTATGTGTGTGGGCCTACGGTTTATAGCCATCCACACATTGGCAACGCAAGGCCTGCAGTTGTTTTCGATACTTTTTATAGATTGCTTAAGCATGTATTTCCAAATGTGGTTTATACGCGGAATATTACCGATGTAGATGACAAGATTAATGCGTCTGCGCTTGAGGAAAAGACATCGATCGATACTATCAGTAAGCGTTTTACTGAAATTTATCATCAAGATATGAGTGAGCTTGGGGTTTTGCCGCCCACTATTGAGCCGCGTGTTACCGAACACATGCCACAAATAATCGACATGATCCAACGATTAATAGAATCGGGTCACGCCTACGAGGCGGAAGGGCATGTGCTCTTTAATGTTCCTTCTTACAAGGAATATGGAAAGTTATCGGGACGAGACCAGAAAGAAATGTTGGCGGGTGCGCGTGTAGAAGTTGCACCTTTTAAGAAAGACCCATCCGATTTCGTATTGTGGAAACCTTCGTCTAAAGACCAACCTGCTTGGGACAGTCCCTGGGGTGGAGGTCGTCCAGGGTGGCATATTGAATGCTCAGCAATGATTGAAAAGCATTTAGGAGAGACCATAGACATTCATGGTGGGGGGCAAGATTTAGTTTTTCCACATCATGAAAATGAAAGGGCTCAAACTACATGTGTGCATGGAGGAAACTTATTCAGTCGTTATTGGATGCACAATGGATTTGTAAATGTTGATCAAGAAAAGATGTCAAAATCAATTGGCAATGTTTTATTGGTAAAAGATTTGCTGGAGCAAGCGCCAGGGGAAGCTATTCGCGTAACATTGTTGAGTACACATTATAGAAGTCCATTAGATTGGACGGACGATGCGTTGAAACAATCAACAAGAAATTTAGATAAGTTATACGGTGCCCTACAAGAATTACAAGATATAAAGGTCGAAGTAACAGCGAAGGATGTGCCAACAGCATTCTTGGAAGCACTTAAAGATGATTTAAATACACCTGCCGCATTTGCTGAATTACATAAGCTTGCGAAACAGGCGAATAGTGAAAAAGACACTGCATTAAGAGCAAATCTTAAGAAACAAATATTGGCTGCTGGAAAGTTGCTTGGCATTTTGCAACAAGATCCTAATGAGTGGTTCCATGGTATGGATAATCTTGATGAAGACGAAATTCAGGAGCTATTGGATTCGAGAGCCCAGGCTAAAAAAGACAAAAATTTTCAATTGGCAGATGAAATCCGCGATAGACTAACGACAATGAATATTCAAATACTAGATCATCCTGATGGAACTTCAAGTTGGAGGAAGCTCTAATAACTATTCTGGGGCGGAGAAAGTATATGACGGATGCAAATGTTGAAAAGGTTCGGTCTAAAAAAGGCTTTAGCGGCAAGCAGGTATTTTTAATTGTACTTGTAACATTGTTCGTTGCAGCTGTGTTGACGTATTTTGTCTTACAGTATTATG